>Ga0307516_10003932_pt1 | contig 18715 bp, 18 predicted proteins | sample 19_EM_MG_FD_203310 | JGI IMG/M metagenome (GOLD analysis project Ga0307516, IMG submission 203310) | Populus trichocarpa ectomycorrhiza microbial communities from riparian zone in the Pacific Northwest, United States - 19_EM | ecosystem: Host-associated > Plants > Roots > Unclassified | place... | reverse complement strand
GGCAGGTTTTACAAGGGTTTGTCGGTGAGCGTGCCCTTACATCTATCGCAACTCGGCTCGGCGTGTACGGCGCAGGATCTCCAAGGCGTCTTCGAAAAGCGTTATGCCGGCGAGCGCTTCATCCGGGTCATGCCATTGCGCGACCAGGCCACGCTGGACGACGGTTTCTTCGATGTTCAGGCGTGCAACGACACCAACCGCGTCGACATCTTCGTCTTCGCCAACGACAGCCAGGTGATGCTGATGGCGCGGCTCGACAACTTGGGCAAGGGCGCCAGTGGCGCAGCGGTTCAGGCGATGAACGTGCACCTCGGTCTGGAGGAGTCGCTCGGTCTGTAGCGCCGCCTGGCAGCGTGACTCAGGCCGCTGAAGGGTCTGGCGTGCGGTAGTGGTAGGCATAGCCGTCGACGAAGCCGAGCCTCTGATACACGGTTCGGGCCGCATGGTTGTCGCCTTCAACCTGAAGGTAGGCATGCTTCGCGCCGCGAGTGTGCGCTTGCTGCAGCATGTGGCGGCACAGCGCCACCGCAAACCCGTTGCCACGCGCGGCCGGGGCCGTGAACACGTCGTACAAACCTACCAGCGCGCCTTCGATCGCGAACTGCCCGCAAGCGACGAGCTCCGATTCCACGTGCATCTCGAAGGCATGAAACGGCACCGGCGAGTTCCGCAACCGCTGGCCGTGCGCCTGCCGCTGCGAAAGCGGTGAGCCGCGCAGGCCACCGACACGCAGCGCAAACGCCTCCAGCCCGACCGCGTGGATGTCGACGTTCGCCGCGAGTGACGCGGGCTTGTCGAAGGCCGAGAGGTCGCCCAGCACCATGACACGTGTGTCGTCGAAGCGGTGCAAGCCCTGCGCTTCGAGCGTGGCGTCCAGTGTGTTCGGCAGCGTGAAGGGCGTGATCCGCACGATCATCGGCAGGCCGGCGTCGCCGAAAACCGAGGCACAGGCCTCGAGCCGTTCGCCGATCGGCAAACGGCCGGCCGCCACCGCGTTGACACACCGAGCGCGTTTGGCCTTTCCGGGGGAGAACCGGACCAGCCAGCCGTCGAGCCAAAGCTGCTGCGGTGGCGCACTGGCGTTCAGGCCGGCATCTTCGATCCGACTCAGCAAGGCGGGATCGAACGCCGGGTTGAGGCCAGGCTGCGTCATGCCGAACCGAGGCGCTGCGACATTTCCTGCGCGAACTCGACAAACGCCTGTGCGCCCTTGGACGCGGGATCGAACACCACGCCGGGCAGCCCATAACTCGGCGCTTCGGCCAGACGCACGTTGCGCGGGATCACCGTGTTGAACACCTTGTCGCCGAAATGCGCCTTGAGCTGCTCGCTGACCTGCTGCTGCAGGGTGATGCGGGGGTCGAACATCACGCGCAACAGGCCGATGATTTCCAGATCCGGGTTGAGGTTGGCGTGTACCTGCTTGATCGTGTTCACCAGGTCGCTCAAGCCTTCCAGCGCGAAGTATTCGCACTGCATCGGCACAACCACCCCGTGGGCGCTGCACAGGCCGTTGAGCGTGAGCATGCTCAGCGACGGTGGGCAGTCGATCAGCACGAAGTCGTATTCGGTTTGCACCGCCTGCAGGGCATCTCGCAGGCGCTTGTCGCGGCGCTCGAGCTGCACCAGTTCGACTTCGGCGCCGGCCAGTTCCCGGTTCGCACCGAGCACGTCGTAGCCCGCCTTTTCGCTGTGTTGGCGCGCTTCCACGACCGACGCGTTTTCCAGCAGCACGTCGTAGACGGTCAGATTCAAGGCACGTTTGTCGACGCCCGAACCCATGGTCGCGTTGCCCTGCGGGTCGAGGTCGACCACGAGAACACGCTTGCCGATTCTGCTCAGGCCGGCAGCCAGATTGACCGTGGTGGTGGTCTTGCCGACTCCGCCTTTCTGGTTGGCGATGCAGAAGATTCTGGCCATGGGGCGTGCTCAATAAGGGTCGGAATGGGCGCGGAGGCGGCCAGAAACTGCGCGCTTTCGCAGGCGGGGAGCGGCAAATCCGCCCTCAGCGGTGGGCAATTATAGGGACGAGGTTTTCTGCCGAATCCAGACCAGGCAGCGTTCGGCTTGCAAGCCGGGAACGGTCAAATGTTCCACGTGAAACACCTCCAACTCGGCCGGCAGCGCGGCCATTTCATCGCCCGGTGTCTTGCCCTTCATGGCCATCCACACGCCCTGCGGTGCCAGGTGGTGGCGGGTGAGTCGGGTGAAGTCCACGAGCGACGCAAACGCGCGCGACACGATCACATCGAACGGGGCCGCCTTCAGCTGCTCGACACGCGCATGCTCGGCGAACAGATTCTTCAGCCCGAGTTCGCCCGCGGTTTGACGGATGAAGGCCGCTTTCTTTCCGACGGTGTCGACGCAGGTCACCTGGATGCCCGGATTCAGAGCAGCGATCACGACGCCGGGCAGGCCGCCGCCACTGCCTACATCGAGCAGGCGTTTGAGTTGACCTTCGCCGCCGTGCCGGCGCAGCGGGCCGATCACCGCGAGGCAATCGGCCAAATGCTGCGTCAACATCTGCGCTGGGTCGCGAACCGCCGTCAGGTTGTAGGTAGCGTTCCAGCGCTGCAGCAGGGCAAGGTAGGCCAACAGCGCATCGCACTGCGTTTCGTTCAGATCGAGCGCCAGCGTGCCGGCGATTTCGAGCAACGCAGCGCGCAGATCGGCGGCCTGCGCCTCAGGCGGTCGCATCTTCGGGCCGGGTCGGCGCGGCCACAAAACCTTTGAAGCGGCCCTTCTTCAAGTGCACCAGCAGCAGAGAGATCGACGCCGGCGTGATGCCTGAAATGCGCGACGCCTGGCCCAGTGTTTCCGGCCGGTGCTTCGCCAGTTTCTGGCGCGCCTCGAACGAGAGCGCCTGAACTTGGCTGTAGTCGATGCCGTCCGGCAATGGCAGCCCTTCGAAATGGGCACTGCGCTCGACATCGCGGTTCTGTTTGTCGATATAGCCGGCGTACTTGATGCTGATCTGCACCTGCTCGATCACGGTGTCGGCCAAGGTCACGCCCAACTCCGCCCGGAGTGTTTCACGTGAAACAGCGCTGCCGGGCGCTGCAATTCCCGCCACCTCCGAGATCTGATCGAAGCCCACGTCGGGGCGCGTCAACAGATCGGCCAGGCTGTACTCGTGCTCGATGCTGGCGCCGAGCAGCCGCAGGGCATCCGCCTCGGGAAGAACCGCCGGGCGCACCCAGGTCGCCCTCAAGCGTTCCATTTCACGGGCGACCGCATCGCGCTTGCGGTTGAACGCATTCCAGCGCGCGTCGTCCACCAGCCCCATCGCGCGGCCGGCTTCGGTCAAGCGCATGTCGGCGTTGTCCTCGCGCAGCTGCAGACGAAACTCGGCGCGGCTCGTGAACATGCGGTACGGCTCGGTCACGCCCTTGCTGATCAGGTCATCGACCAGCACGCCGATGTAGGCCTGGTCTCGCCGCGGCAACCAGGCCGACGCTCCGCGAACCTGCAGAGCCGCGTTGATGCCGGCGAACAGGCCTTGCGCCGCGGCCTCTTCGTAGCCGGTCGTGCCGTTGATCTGGCCCGCGAAGAACAGGCCTTCGACCGCTTGTGTTTCGAAACTGGGCTTCAGCTCACGCGGGTCGAAGTAGTCGTACTCGATCGCGTAACCCGGCCGCAGGATGTGCGCTTCTTCGAGCCCGACCATGCTGCGCACGGCGGCGAGCTGAATGTCGAACGGAAGCGAGGTGGAGATACCGTTCGGGTAGTACTCGTGCGTCGTCAGGCCTTCGGGCTCCAAAAAGATCTGGTGCGAATCCTTGTCGGCAAACCGGTTCACCTTGTCTTCGATGCTCGGGCAATACCTCGGGCCCACGCCATCGATCAGACCGGTGAACATCGGGCTGCGGTCAAAGCCGGAGCGAATGATTGCGTGCGTGCGCTCGTTCGTGTGTGTGATCCAGCAAGGCATTTGTTGCGGATGCTGGTCGGCGCGGCCCATGAAGCTGAACACCGGCATCGGCTCGGCGGCGGGTGTTCCATCGTCGCCCGGCACGCCGTCGCCCGGTTGCGCGGTCAACACCGCGAAATTGATGGACCGCCCGTCGAGCCGCGGCGGCGTGCCGGTCTTCAGCCGACCTTGTGGCAGCTTCAACTCCTTCAGGCGGGCCGACAAAGCGATCGCCGGCGGGTCGCCCGCGCGGCCGGCGCTGTGGCTTTCCAAACCGACGTGGATCTTGCCGTCGAGAAAAGTGCCTGCCGTCAAAACCACGGCGCGTGCAGAGAAGCGTATGCCCACTTGCGTGACAGCACCCGCGATACGGTCACCTTCCAGAATCAGGTCGTCGCATGCACCTTGGAAGAGCCACAGATTCGGCTGGTTTTCCAGGCGCTTGCGGATCGCGGCCTTGTACAGAACCCGGTCGGCCTGCGCACGCGTGGCGCGCACCGCCGGGCCTTTCGAGCCGTTCAAGATACGGAACTGGATGCCGGCCTCATCGGTCGCCGCCGCCATCGCGCCCCCCAGCGCGTCCACTTCCTTGACCAGGTGGCCCTTGCCGATGCCGCCGATCGACGGGTTGCAGCTCATCTGCCCGAGCGTCTCGATGTTGTGCGTGAGCAGCAGCGTGGCCGCGCCCATGCGCGCAGCGGCGAGCGCGGCTTCGGTGCCGGCGTGGCCACCGCCGACCACGATCACGTCGAAATGCTTCGGGAACAACATGGGATTGCCTGATTTTTGAGCAGACGGGGATTGTAGGCAGCGGGCCTGGGGAAGTCACCCGAAGGGTCCCGCGCGGCCGCGCCACCAGCCCGTTTGCTACGCTCGGGCCATGGAATGCCGACCCGCCTGCGGCGCGTGCTGCACCGCGCCTTCGATCTCGAGCCCGATTCCGGGCATGCCCGACGGCAAGCCGGCGGGCATGCGCTGCGTTCAGCTCGACGCGGCAAATCGCTGCTTGATCTTCGGCAAACCCGAGCGCCCCGCGTGCTGTTCGGGGCTGCAGCCGTCGATGCAGATGTGCGGCACGACCCGCGAGCACGCGGTGCGCTGGATCGCGGCGCTCGAAGCCGCCACGCTGCCCGATTGAGTCAACCCGGCAGCAGCATTTCCGTGTGCGGAATGCCGTCTTCCATGTAGGGCTCGCCGATCGGCTGGAACCCGAAGCCGGCGTAGAACGCCTCGAGGCGAGATTGCGCCGAAATGCGAATGCCTTGGCCGGGAAAGGCTTCCCGACAATGCGCCACCGCCCGCCGCACCAGCTCGCGGCCCAGGCCCGTGCCACGCGCCGCAGCCACCGTGATCACGCGGCCGATCGAAGGCTCGGCGTATTTCTGCCCGGGATGAACGACGCGCGCATAGGCCAGCGGCATCGAACGATCCGCCGACCATGCGGCGAGGTGAAACGACTTTTCATCGAAGCCGTCGGCGTCGAGGTACGCGCATTCCTGCTCGATCGAAAACACCGTCTGGCGCGCGCGGTAGATCGCCTGCAGCTCGAACACGCTAAGCTCGTCGAATCGGCACCAGCGCCATTGGGGCAAGGCAACGTTGTCCACGTGGAAGAGTCCTGGGTTTGGAAGATCGAGGATTGTGAATGAGCATGCACCGCCAGAGCGCGCCCGAGCGACCCGCCGTTCGCCCGAATGCGCCACGACGAACCCGCGCGAAAAAACGAGGGCCTGACTGGGCCAAGCGGCTGTTCTGGTCACTGTCGGGCCTGGTGGCGCTCGGCGCCGCCTTCCTGCTGCTCTGGCCCGTGCCGATCTCGCCGGTGACCTGGAATGCCGCTCAGGCACCGGGTTATGTCGGCCCGCACGCGGTGAACCAGAAACTGGCGGGGCTGCAGAGCCTGGGCCTTGGTACCGACACCGGCCCCGAGCACGTTGTCATGCGCGACGGCTGGGTGTATGCCGCCGTGTCGAGTGGCTCGATCGTGCGCATGCGGCCCGATGGCTCGAGCCGCGAAGTCGTCGTTACCACCGGCGGGCGGCCGCTGGGCTTCGACTTCGACGCCAACGGCGCACTCGTCATCGCCGACCCAGAGTACGGCACCCACGGCGGCTTGTTGCGAGTCACCATTTCCAACGGCAGATCGACGATCGAGATGCTGACCGAGAGCGTCGATTCACCGGTGCCGAACGACCCGATCCGCTTCGCCGATGCGGTCGTCGTCGCGAAGAGCGGCAAGGTCTACTTCACCGATGCGTCGCGCCGCTTCGGCGCCAAGGCCTTCGAGGGCACCTTCATCGCCAGCGTGCACGACATCCTCGAGCACCAGTCGACTGGCCGGCTGCTCGAATACGACCCGGTCACGAAGATCACGCGCGTGCTGCTCGCCGACCTGTGTTTCGCCAACGGCGTGGCGCTCTCGGCCGACGAACAATCGCTGTTCGTCAGCGAGACCGGCGAGTACCGCATCTGGAAGGTCGCGGTCGGCGCACAGAACCTCAGCGCCAAACAACCGGGGCCGGGCGCCATTGCGCTGCTGAGCAACCTGCCCGGTTACCCCGACAACCTGATGCGCGGCGAGAGCGGCCGCATCTGGACCGGCCTCACGAAACCCCGCGGCGCCTTCATCGACGACAACGCCGGTAAACCCTGGCTGCGCAGACTCGTGATGCGCCTGCCGCGGTCGTTGTGGCCGGTGCCGCCCGCCTACGGCCACGTGTTCGCGTTCGACGAGTCGGGCAAGGTGCTTGTCGACCTGCAGGACCCGAGCGGCGCATACCCGGAGACAACGGCCGTCACCGAAACCGCCGATCGGCTCTACATCCAGAGCCTGCACGCGAAGACGCTGGGCTGGATGCCGAAGCCTGCGATGTGAGCCTCTCCAGCGCGGCGCGCCGGCTCAGCGCACCGCGGCACTGCGCAGCGTGCGCGCCACGAACCAGACGCAGACACTCGCCAACACAACGCACACGCCGAGCGGCACCAGCACCTGGGCCGCATCGAACGACTCGCCCTTCAGCACCCGCGTCATCAAGACGTTCTGCGCCAGCGCCGGCACCCACAGGTGCCACGGCGAATCGCCGCCCAAGCTGAACACGTTGATCAGCGGCAGCAGCGACGCGGCCAGCATCACCACCGTCGAGCTCGCCTGCGCCTCCTTGAAGCTCTTGCAGCGGATCGCCACCGCCATCAGCAATGCCGACACCGCCGCCGCGAACGGCAGCAGCACCACGAGGAACAGCGCCGCCTCGCGCGGCCCGTACTGGAACATCGCCGCCAGCGTGTCGCTGCGCAAGACCCATTGGCCGGGCAGAAAACTCAGACAGCTCAGCACCGCGATCAGCATGCCCACACTGGCGACGGCGCCCCATTTGCCCACCACCAGCACCCAGCGTTCGCTCGGGTTCATCAAGAGCGGTTCCAGCGAGCCGCGCTCGCGCTCGCCGGCGGTCGTGTCCAGTGCGGCATTGAGCGCGCCGTACAGCACCGCCATCATCACGAAGTAGGGCAGCATGCCGGTGATCTGCGTGGCGCGCGTCTGCGTGCTCGCGAGGTCGCGGTCTTCCACCTGCATCGGCTCCAACAATTCGAGCGAGATGCCCCGCAGCGCCAGGTTCAGCGTGGCGCGCTCGCGACTGAAGCCGCCCAGCAGCCGCGCGATCGGCCCGGCACCGGCCTGCGAACGCTGGTTGGCGCTGTCGGAGACGAGCTCGACGGTGGGCGATTCACCGCGCTGCAAGGCCGCCTCGAAATCGGCCGGCACCACCACCACCGGGTCGGTGAGCTGGGCGTTGCGCAACCGCTTTTCATAGTCGGCCGGCGCGGCCTTCACGGTGTAGGTCTGGCGCTCGAACCAGTTCTTCAGGCTCGGCGCGTGTTCGATGCCGGCCACGACCACCTGGCGTGCTTCGGCGCGCGCTTCCAGCGAGGCCACCAGCGCCGAGATCGCCACCAGCACCAGCGGCCCGAGCAGCACCGACGAGACCAATACCGTCAGCAGCGTGCGCCGGTCGCGCAATGCGTCGCTGATCTCCTTGCGGAAGACGGTGAGCACGGCTTGCATCGGTTTCATCGCATCAGCTCCGGGGTGGCGTCATGCGCTTGAATCTCTTCAGCGAACGCGAGCTTTACGAAGGCTTCTTCGAAATCCCTCTCGCCGGTCTGCGCCAGCAGGCTCGGCACCGTGCCGGTCGCGACCGTGCGGCCGTGCGACACGACCACGACGCTGTCGCACAGCCGTTCCACCTCTTGCATGATGTGGGTCGAGAAGACGATGCACTTCGATCCGCCCGCCGGTGTGCGCAGCCAGCGCAGGCTTTCGCGCAGTGCGCGGGTGGCGAGCACGTCCAGCCCGTTGGTCGGCTCGTCGAGGATGATGTTCGCCGGGTCGTGTACCAGCGCGCGGGCGAGGGCGGTCTTCATGCGCTCACCCTGGCTGAAGCCCTCGGTGCGGCGGTCGAGCAGGGCCGTCATTTCCAGCATGTGCGCCAGGCTTTGGGCGCGCGCGTTCGCCGCGTCGGCGTTCATGCCTTGCAGGCGCCCGAAGTAGACGATGTTCTCGCGCGCGGTCAGGCGCGGGTACAGGCCGCGCGCGTCCGACAGCACGCCCATGCGCGCGAGCGCCTCGCGCGGGCGGCTCGCCACGTCGATGCCGTCGACCGCCATGCGGCCGGCGTCGGGCGTGATCAAACCGGCCAGCATGCGCAGCGTGGTGGTCTTGCCAGCGCCGTTCGGGCCGAGCAGCCCGGTGATGTGGCCGTCGGGCGCGTCGAAGCTCACGTCTTTCACGGCCTGCACGAAGCGCGCGGGTGTGCGGCGTTTCAGCGATACACCAGCCAGCCCCCTGGTCTTCGCGGCCGGCGCGGCGAACTGCTTGGCGAGGTGCTGGATGCTGATCATCTCGGCGCTCCTACGCTCACATCGATCGGCACGAACGCCGGCGGTCGTGGAATGCCCTTCACGCACGCGGCATCGACCGCCAGCGCGTCCTGGTCGTCGGCCGCGTCGACAAAACGGTAGACCACGTCACGCATGCAGCCGAGCGCCATCACACCGTGACCCGCGTTCGGAACGACCACGTGCAGCGCATTGGCGCCGAGCAGCTTCGCCACCCGCTCGCCGTGGCGCGGCGGCGTGGCCGGGTCGAGCCCGCCGCTGAGCAGCAGCACCGGGGCGCTGGCCGCCCTGACACCGTAGAACGCGGGCGGCACACTCCCCCGCGGCCAGTCGGCACAAGCGCGCCGGTACAGCGTGGCCTGATCGACGCCGAAATCGGTACCGGGCGCATCGCTCGCCCTGTCGAGCAAGGGCAGGTCTTCGGCGCAGACGACCGAGAAGTGCATGCCGACAAAGAGTTGCTGCCCCTTGCGCGACGCCAACAGTGCGCCCATGCCCGCCAGCGCGTCGAAGCGGCCTTGCGCCGCCGCGCTGATGGCCGCCGGCAAGGCCGCGGCGAAGGCGGGCGCATAGAGCGGGCCGCGCACCGCCGCGAGCACCATCTCGCGCGTCAGCGTGAAACTTTCGGGCACGCCGGTCAGCGGGTGCGTGGCCGTCACCGCGCGCGGCAGGCTGGCGAGCAGGGCGGCCCAGTCGGCACGCAGCGTCGGGAAGGCTCGCGCACATGCCGGCTCGCGTTCGCAATCGATCAGCAGTTTGTCGAACGCGGCCTGTCCATCGGTCGAAAAGCTGGCCGGCAGCACCATGTCGGGTGGCGCCACGCCGTCGATCACGCTGCGCCGCGCCGCTTGTGGAAACTGGCGCGCGTACTCGAGCGCGGCGCGCGTGCCGTACGAGGCGCCGACGAGGTTGATGCGCTCGGCGCCGAGCGCTTGCCGCACCGCGTCCAGGTCCTGCATCGCCAGGGTCGTCGTGAAAAAGCCGAGGTCAGCCGCGGCCTTGATGTACGGCAGTTTCAACAGCGCCGCCTTGCATTCCATCAGGCGTTTGAACGGGCGATCCGGGTCAGCTTGCTCGGCCAATTTTTCGCGTTGCGGGTCGCCACATTCGAGCGGCGCCGACTTGCCGGTGCCACGCTGGTCCACGAACACGATGTCGCGCCGGTTGTTGAGCCGGCTGAACAAGGCCAGCATTTGCGGGGCGAGCGTGATCGCGCTCTGGCCCGGCCCGCCGGCGAGCAGGAACACCGGGTCGGGCAGCTTGCGCCGCGCCATCGCGGGCGCCACCACGTAGTGGATGTCGAGCTTCGGGCCATCGGGCCGGGCCGGGTCGAGCGCTCGCTGCAACACGCCGCACTGCACGCTGTGGCGCAGGCCGGCGACACGGCATTCGGTGAGCGCCTGGGCCTGCGCCGCGTGGCTCGCCAGCGCGCACAGCGCGGCACCCGCCAACCACCAGACCAGGCGAGCCACCGGCACGCGCCTATTCGCCGAGCAGGCGCTTGAGCTCACCGCTGTCGATGAGCTTCTTCAGGTCGGTGTGGCCGCCGACCAGCGCGCCTTTCACGAACACCATCGGAAAGGTCGGCCAGCCGGTCCACATCTTCAGCGACCCGCGCTGCTTCCATTGGCTGAAGTAGCTGCCGTACTCGAGGTAGTGGTGCGGCACGCCGGCCGCATCGAGGGCCTTGCGGGCGCGCCTGCAGTGCGGGTTCTGCGCCATGCCCACCACCAGCACCGGGTTCGACGAGGCAGCGGCGTTCACGTTGTGCACGGTGTCGGCGTTCAGGTTCCCGACCTTGTCGCGGATGGCGGGGTGCAGGCGGGTCTCTTCGAGCATCTGGCGCGGCATGCAGGCGTCCTGAAAAACAAAGACGCAAGCGTAGCCGACGCGGCGCCCCGCGGGGCGCTGCGCAGGTCAGCGATTGTTCACGGCCTCTTCGGGCCGGCCCGAGGCGGCTCAGGCCGGAACGAAGTGCCTACGGAGTTGCACAGAGCAGGCCTGAGGATGAGTCGCCTGCGCTGCGCAGTTGCACAGGCGACTTCGCTTCGGCGACTCAGGCCGCCAGAGCGCCGCGCCGAAAGTCGGCCACGGCCTGGTGGATCTGCTCGGCCGTGTTCATCACGAACGGGCCGTACTGCGCGATCGGCTCGTTCAGCGGCGCGCCGGCCACGAGCAGCACACGCGCCGGCTGGCCCGCTGCGGTGAGGCGCACGCCATCGGCCGAAGCGTCGTTGGTGAGGATCGCCATCCGCTCGCTCTCGACCGGCTGCCCGCCCACGTCGACCGTGCCGCCGCCGTACACGTAGGCGAAGGCGTTGTGGCCGGCGGGCACGGCGGCGTCGAAGCTGGTGCCGGCCGGCAAGCTGATGTCGAGCACGAGCGGCTCGGTCGTCGGCCGGCTCACGGCGCCGGCCACCCCGAGCGCCTGGCCGGCGATCACGCGCAGCGACGCACCGCTGGCCAGCGTGATCGCAGGCACCGCGGCGGGCGGCACGTCACGGTAGGCGGGCGCTGTCATCTTGTCTTTGGCGGCCAAATTCACCCAGAGCTGGAAACCGGCCATGCGGCCTTCTTCCTGCTCCGGCATTTCGGAATGGATGATGCCGCGCCCGGCGGTCATCCACTGCACGCTGCCAGGCTCCAACAAGCCGACGTTGCCGACACTGTCTTGGTGCCGCATGCGGCCTTCGAGCATGATCGTCACGGTCTCGAAGCCGCGGTGCGGGTGGCTGGGGAAACCGCCGATGTAGTCGCTCGCGGCGTCGCTGCCGAAGGCGTCGAGCATCAGGTAGGGGTCGAGGCGCTTTTGCAGCGGCTGCGTCAGCACGCGCGTGAGTTTCACGCCGTCGCCGTCCGAGGTGGGCTGGCCACGCACTTGGCGCTCGACCTGGCGCGAGCGTGTCACCGTGAAGTTCTGGGCTGAAGGGGTGGTGGGGGTGTTCATGCATTCAATGTAGTGCGGCGGCGAGCGAATGGAAGTGCACGCCTTTGCACGCATGCGTGAAATCGCTTGAACGAGACCTTGCCCGACAGGAACGGCGCGAACGCGGTGTAATACGCGCCCCACCACTCCCGACCAAACACCATGAAGCTCTATTACAGCCCCGGCGCGTGCTCCCTCGCCCCGCACATCGTGCTTCAAGAATCCGGCCTTCCCTTCGATCTCGTCAAGGCTGACCTGAAGACCCACAAGCTCGCGGCCGACGGCAGCGACTACTACCCGATCAACTCCAAGGGGCAGGTGCCGTTGCTCGAGCTCGACAGCGGCGAGCGCCTCTCCGAAGGCCCGGCGATCACGCAATACCTGGCGGACCAGGTGCCGGCCAAGCACCTCGCGCCGGCGAATGGCACGATGGCACGTTACCGCGTGCAGGAGTGGCTGAATTTCGTCACCAGCGAATTGCACAAGGGCATCGGCGGCCTCTTCAATCCCGCCATGAACGACGATGGCAAGGCCGTGATCCGCACCCGTGCACTCGACAAGCTGAAGTGGGTCGACGCAGCGCTCGAAGGCAAGCAGTACCTGATGGGTGACACGTTCACGATCGCTGACGCCTACCTGTTCACGGTGACGAACTGGACCGCCCACACCGGCATCGACATCTCGGGCCTGAAGAACCTGGGCGCGTTCCAGGCCCGCATGGCAGCCCGGCCGGCGGTTCAGGCTGCGCTCAAGGCCGAAGGCCTGCTCAAGTAAGCCGCAACATGCAGCCCGTCGCGACCTCCTCAGCGCGGGCTGCGAGCCGCGGCAGCGTGCTCGCCAGGCTCGGTTCGCTGGCCCTCGGCCTGGCGCTCGCCCAGGCGAGTGCGGCGCCGTCGGCGGGCAGCTACGCCGCTGAACTGTGCGTGGCCACGTCGAACGCCGCGCCCAGCTGCGGCCCGGCTGTTTTCGATCTGCAAGCGGGGGGGGTCGCGCGCCTGCGCGTCAGCGACTTCGTTTATCGGTTGAAGCTCAACAGCAGCCAGGTCGAGGTGGCGCTGATGCACGGCGCGATGCAGGTCGACGAGTTCGTCGCCGTCTACGAATGGGCCGGCAATTCGCTGCAGTTCGTCGATGCCGACAAGAACGCGCGCTATGAGTTGAAGCTCGGCGAGCGCAAGGCGGCGAAGTAAGCGCGGCGACCGCGGCCGCTCAGTCGGCCTGCCCGAGCCGCACGCAGTTGCGGCCCTCTCGCTTGGCGACGTAGAGCGCCCGGTCGGCGCGGTCGAGCAGCTGCTCGGTGGTGTCGTCGCGGCCGCACATCGACACCCCGGCCGAGACCGTGAGCTCCAGCCCCGGCGCGATCTCGGCCCAGTGGCAGCTGGCCACGCTGCTGCGCACACGCTCTGCAGCGGTGGCCACGGCGTCGCTGCCTTCGGTCACCGTCAGCAACAGCAGGAATTCTTCGCCGCCGAAGCGGCCGAGCCGGTCGGTGCCGCGCATGCCCTCGGTCACGGTCTGCGCGAAGCGGCGCAGCACCTGGTCGCCGACGAGGTGGCCGAAGCGGTCGTTGACCTGCTTGAAGTGGTCGATGTCGAGCATCGCCACGCCGAACGACTGCCCCGAGCGGCGCGTGCGCTCGCGCTCTTCTTCGAGCAGCCGCATGATGCTGCGCCGGTTCAATGTGCCCGTGAGTTCGTCGTGGCTCGCCAGTTCGTCCAGCCTGGCGAAGGTCGTGGCGAGCTGGGCGTTGCGTCTCGCGAGCTCTTCGCGCACCTGCGAGCCGTACAGGCCGAGCAGGGTCGTGCGCGCCAGGATCAGCGCGAACCACAAGCCGCACACGAGGCGCTGCTGCCAGGTGGCCATCGGCAGCGACAGGCGTTCTCCCGCGAACGCGATCAACGCGGCCACCGCGAACGACAGCAAGACCGCGCCGATCACCACCCGCCGCACGTTCATGCGGAGCGAACCGAAGGCGAAGATGATGAACAGCACCATCATCAGCAGCACGCCGATCTGCGGCACCCAGGCAATGAATGCCAGGTTGATCACCACGCTGACCACCATCTGCGGCATGGCCATGTAGTGGTCGGCGAAGCGTTCGCTCCAGCCGCTGCCGAGCAGCCCGTAGAACAAGCCGCAGGCCGCTGCACCGGCGGCTGCGTAGGCCCAGGGCACGGTGGTGTCGAGCGCGCCGGTGGCCGCGATCGCGATCAGCAGCGCCGTGTCCACCGCGTAACTTGCGAACACCATCGCCAGCATGCCCAGGCGCTGGCGGCGCCGGCGCTCCAGGCGCGTGGCGTCCTTGAGCTCGGGCGCGGGGGTGCCCTGGCCGGGCCGTGTGGGCGCGGAGGAAGAAGTCACGGTGCCGGAAGCGCGCGAGGGTTCATGCGTCGGTTTCGGACAAGAGCGTTCCGATCTTGAGGCCGGTGGCCGCGCCCGCCGCAGAATTCGTGCACAAGGCCCGACCAGCGCCGCGGTCGGGCCTTCAGCCGAGGTGCGCGGCGGCCAGCAAGGCCTTCGTGTAAGCCTCGCGCGGCGCGTCGAACAGCGCCTGGGCTTCGCCTTCTTCGATCACGTCGCCGTCTTTCATCACCATCACGCGGTGTGACATCGCGCGCACCACCGCCAGGTCGTGGCTGATGAAGACATAGCTCATGCCGTAATGGCGTTGCAGCTCGGCCAGCAGCGCCAGCACCTGCTGCTGCACCGACACGTCGAGCGCCGAAGTCGGCTCGTCGAGCACCAGCACCTCGGGGCGCAGCACCACCGCGCGCGCGATCGAGATGCGCTGGCGCTGCCCGCCCGAGAACTCGTGCGGGTAACGCTGCAACACGTTGTGGATGCCGTTGGCCACGCTCAGGCCCACTTCGTCGAGCATGTCGAGCACGAGCTTGTCGCGCTCCGCGTTCGAGAGTTCGGGGCGGTGCAGCGCCAGGCCTTCGCCGACGATCTGGCCGACCGTCAGGCGCGGGCTGAGTGATGCGAACGGGTCCTGGAACACCACCTGCATGCGCTTGCGCATCGAGCGCAGCACGCCGCGCTCGGCGTTGTCGATGCGCTCGCCGCCCATCGCCACGCTGCCCGAGGAAATGCCCTGCAAGGCCAGCAGCGCCATGCCCAGCGTGGTCTTGCCCGAGCCCGATTCGCCGACGATGCCCAGCGTTTCGCCGCGCCGCAGTTGCAGCGTGGCGTGGCGCACCGCTTCGAAGTGGCGTTTGTTGAACCAGCCTTGCGCCATCGTGAAGGTCACGCCCAGGTCTTTGGTTTCGACCAGAATCTGCGCGTCGGCCGGCACCGCCTGCACCACACGCTGCGGGCGGCTGGCGAGCAGCTTCTTCGTGTAGGCGTGCTGCGGGTTCGCGAACACGGCCGCGGTCTCGCCCATCTCGACCAGCTTGCCGCGTTCCATCACACCGACGCGGTGGGTGAAGCGCCGTACCAGGTTCAGGTCGTGCGTGATGAAGAGCAGCGCCATGCCCATCTCGGCCTGCAGTTCGTCGAGCAGCGCGAGGATCTGCGCCTGGATCGTCACGTCGAGCGCGGTCGTCGGCTCGTCGCAGATCAGCAGCTTGGGGCGGCAGGCCAACGCCATCGCGATCATCGCGCGCTGGCGCTGGCCGCCCGAGAGCTGGTGCGGGTAGAAGTCGATGCGGCGCTCGGGCTCGGGAATGCCGGTGTGCTTGAGCAGGTCGATCGCACGCGCGCGCGCTTCGTTCTTGCGCAGCGCTTCGTGCAGCTCCAGCACTTCGCCGATCTGGTTGCCCACCGTGTAGAGCGGGTTCAGCGCCGTCATCGGCTCCTGGAAGATCATTGCGATGTCGGCGCCGCGAATGCCGCGCATTTCGCGTTCCGACTTCTGCATCAGGTCGGCCCCGTTGAAGCGGATCGCTCCGCTGCTCGTGGCTGCATCGACCAGGCGCAGCACCGACAGCGCGGTGATCGACTTGCCCGAACCCGACTCGCCGACGAGCGCGAACTTTTCGCCCGGCGCGACCGAGAACGACACGTCGTTCACCACGACGCTCGTGCCGAAGCGCACCGTCAAGTGGTCGATCTCGAGCAGCTGGTTCATGATTTGCGCGTGTCGAAAGCGTCGCGCAATGCGTCGCCGATGAAGGTCAGCAGCAGCATCGTCAGCACCAGCACCGCGAAGGTCGGGAAGATGATCCACCAGGCGTCGAGGTTGGCCTTGCCCTGGCGCAGCAGGTCACCGAGCGAGGGCGTGGTGCTGGGCACGCCCAGGCCGAGAAAGTCGAGCGAGGTCAGCGCGATGATCGCGCCGCTCATGCGGAACGGCAGAAAGGTGATGACCGGCGTCAGCGAATTCGGCAGCACGTGGCGCCGGATGATCTGCGCGTTCGACAGGCCAAGCGCACGCGCCGCTTTCACGAACTCGAGGCTGCGGTTGCGCAGGAACTCGGCGCGCACGTAGTCCGACAGCCCGAGCCAGCCCCACAGCGACAGCAGCACGAGCAAGAGCAGCAGCGAAGGCTCGAAGATCGAGGCGAAGATGATCAGCAGGTAGAGCTCGGGCACCGCGCCCCAGATCTCGAAGATGCGCTGCAGGAACAGGTCGGTGCGGCCGCCGAAGTAACCCTGCAGCGCGCCCATCACGATACCGATCACGGTGCCGACCAGGGTCAGCGCAAAAGCGAACCAGATGCTGACGCGAAAGCCGTAGATCAGCCTCGCCACCATGTCGTGGCCGTCACCATCGGTGCCGAGCAAGCCATCGACCCCGGGCGGCGAAGGACTGGGGATCTTCTGGAAATAGTTCTGCGACATCGCGGTGTGCGGGTTCAGCGTGAAGAACGCCCAATTGCCGGGCTTGGCGAACTGCTCCGTGATGAAGGTGTCCTTCCAGTCGGTGGGGGTGGAGAAGTCGCCGCCGAAGCGTGTTTCCGGCTGGTTGCTGAAGAGCGGGAACAGCAGCTCGCCGCTGTAGCGTGCAACCAGCGGGCGGTCGTTGCTGATGGCTTCGGCGAAGGTCGCGAGCACCAGCAACACGCCGAACACCCACAGCGAGAGGTAGCCCAGGCGGTTGCGCTTGAAGCGAGCCCAGGCGCGCTGGTTCGGCGACGCGGGAATGGTCGCGGGCAGGCTCTGCAGGTCGGTGGCCGCGTTGATCACTGGCAGCGGTGTGGTCGTCGTGTTCATCGTTTCACTTGCCCACGCTCGTGAATTGCACGCGCGGGTCGACGACCACGTACAAGAGATCGGAGATCAGCTTGACCACCAGTCCGATCAGCGTGAACAGGTAGAGCGAACCCAGCACCACCGGGTAGTCGCGCCGCACCACCGATTCGTACGAGAGCAGGCCCAGGCCGTCGAGCGAGAACAAGGTTTCGATCAGCACCGAGCCGGCGAAAAACGCACCGATGAAGGCCGACGGAAACCCGGTGATCAACGGGATCAGCGCGTTGCGGAAAATGTGCTTGAAGAGCACGCGTTTTTGCGACAGGCCCTTGGCGCGCGCCACCAGCACGTATTGCTTGCGCATCTCTTCGACGAAGGTGTTCTTGGTCAGCATCGTCACGATCGCGAAGCTGCCGATCACCATGCAGATCAGCGGCAAGGTGATGTGCCAAAGGTAGTCGGTGATGCGCGCCGGCCAGCTCAGCGTCGCCCAGTTGTCCGAGGTCAGGCCACGCAACGGAAACAGCTCGAAGAAGCTGCCCCCGGCGAACAGCACGATGAGGAACAGGCCGAGCACGAAGCCGGGAATCGCATAACCGATCAGCACTACCAGCGAGCTCAGCACGTCGAAGCGCGAGCCTTCGCGCACCGCCTTGAGCACGCCCAGCGGCACCGAGATCAGGTACGACAGCACGAATGTCCACAGGCCCAGGCTGATCGAGACCGGCAGCTTTTCCTTGATCAACGACCACACGTCCTTGTTCTGCAGGAAGCTCCTGCCCAGGTCGAACCGCAGGAAGTTGCCGATCATCTCGACGTAGCGCACATGCGCCGGCTTGTCGAAGCCGTAGAGCTTCTTCAGTTCGGCGATCTGCTTCGCGTCGCTGTCGCGTCCGGCCTTGTAGCCGCTGCTTTCGCCCAGGCCGGCGCGGGCCTCGGCCATCAGCGTTTCGACCGGGCCGCCGGGCACGAACTGGATCACGATGAAGGTGATCGTGAGCGCACCCAGCAGCGTCGGGATCATCAGCAGCAGGCGTTTGAGGATGTAGCCGAGCATCGGGAACTTTCAGAAGAGGCGGTCGGCAGCCGCTCAGCGTTTGGCCGGGTCCTTGATCCACCAGGTCGTGATCGGCCAGGCGGGCTGCTCGTCACTGGGGCTTTCGACCGTGTAGTACAGCGGGCGCACGGCGGGGATGCCGAACTTGTCCCAGTACGAAGCGCGTTCGGCGGCGAGGTACAGGTCGGGCACCTGGTAGTAGCTCCACATCACCACGCGGTCGAGCGCCCGACAGGCATCGCGCAGCTCGTCCATCGTCGTGGCCTTGCCCATCACGTCGAGGATGTGGTCGACCGCCGGGCTCTTGATGCCACGGAAGTTGTTGTTGCCCTTTTCGTCGGCCGACTTGCTGCTGAGCGACGTCGCCAGTTCGGCGGCCGACGGCAGCGTGAACTTGTTGCCGGCGATCGTGACCATGTCGAAGTCGTATTCTTCGAGCCGGCGTGAGAACAAGGCGTAGTCCACCATCCGCAGGCGCAGCACGGCACCGAGCTTTTCGAGGTTCAGGCGCCATTCCGGCAAGGTCGAACTGCGCTCCCCGGCGATCAGGTATTCGACCTCGAAGCCTTCGCCCTTGGCATTGCGCAGGCGCCCGTCAGGCGCCAGCTTCCACCCGGCCGCGGCGAACAGTTCACGCGCCTTGAGCAGGTTCTGGCGCAGCAACTTGGGGTCGCCTTCGGTGCGCGGCGCCACGAACGCCGGCCCGAAGACGGCTGGCGGAAGTTCCTTGCGGAAGGGTTCCAGCAGCTTCAGCTCGGCCGCGGAGGGCAGCCCCTGGGCGGCGAAGATC
>Ga0307516_10003931_pt1 | contig 18722 bp, 18 predicted proteins | sample 19_EM_MG_FD_203310 | JGI IMG/M metagenome (GOLD analysis project Ga0307516, IMG submission 203310) | Populus trichocarpa ectomycorrhiza microbial communities from riparian zone in the Pacific Northwest, United States - 19_EM | ecosystem: Host-associated > Plants > Roots > Unclassified | place... | reverse complement strand
CATCCAAGCCATTTTAGAAAGGTCCAACGGAGACAAGATCATAGTAAAGATCGGCGATTGTGGGGCGGAGTATCGCTAAACCTGCGAGAGAGTGGTAGATTGCCAGCTTCCTCCGGCCGATTTAGTCTTTTTGGTTATCACACACGATTCAGCGTTCGGGCTCTAGATCTTCCGACTGCGTGCGCGTGGCCACTCGTTTTTTTGGCGTATATAGACAACGAACCGTGCAACCCCCTGTGGGGGAATATCTCCTCCCCTTCTTGTTTTTTCTTGGTTGATGCATCACACAGGCCGAAGTGGGGTAGATACACGGAGATACTGCTCGTCTATCATGTTACATCCGCCCATCTTTATCTGCGCATTTATCTCGACCTTTATCCGGTATTGGCCCGGACGCTGGATGTGGCGCGATCACCCAATAGTGTATTGCACGATGGCACGATAGCTGCTATGTATACGAGCCAAGAGCGGTCACCATTCAACCCATTTCCCCAGCGCTGTGTCCCTCGTCCGTCCTTTAAATACCCACATGCATACATTCCACCCTTTCTTTAGGTCTCTCCGATCCTGTGTTGATGCATCAGTATCAAATCTTCCGGCTTCAAAGGTGTTCGAGCCTCCGTCCGAGTGCGGCGGAAGTCAATGGTCGGAATTCTGGTGGGACGGGAATCCTTCGTGCCACCAGCGCTGCATTGGGCCGTATGGTAGGTATGGCGGAACATCGTAGTGCTGTGCAGTATCAATCGATTATGAAACCCCGAGAGAGCGCTACTCGCCCTCCGTCCCTCCTCAACCCTTGGGAATGCATCAATTGGGGTTTGGATCACATCGGTGTGGGCTGCGCCTGTAGCTAAGTTATCCTGTGTATTGTGTAGAGATATATATAGAGAGCGTTGTTTGTGTGAACCGAGACCATATCTGCGAGAGGGTAAACTGATCTACAGCCGAGGCCGTGCACGTAATGGCCACACCAGGATAACGGGGAAACCGACGAGAGATGGAGGTAGCGGAGTTACCGGAAGCGGATGAGTGGAAGTGAATGGAGAACTGCGTGTTTGTACATGGGTAGGGTGCGGAAAAGGAAAGGCAAACAAGGAGAGAGCGTGATGGTGTACGTGATGGTGGTGGTAACCCGATGGCTGCAAAAGGACGATAGCGGATAGGAAGTGGTAGGAACGATAGGCGCAAAGACTTCACAAACGAGAAAGCCGTAGAGTGGAAATCGGTTTTTAAACCTGATAGCGGGATGAATAGAAAACATGGGGGATGACGATAACATATGAAAAAACGCCGAGGCAGGTAAACTACCGTCAACCGGGGGAAGCGACGGAACTAACGCGAAGTGGAGCGGGCGTGTGTAGCAGGGGAATGAATTTGGATGCAAAACCTTAAAGTCTGCTGGCCGCACTCCGTTCTACCAACGTTAACCGCTGGATCGGTTGGAGTTTCCGTTTGACATCCCTGAGAATGCTGGTCTTGGGCTGCCAGTCGCCGAACGCGTCCCGGAGAGCAACGAACTCTCGCGAGAAGAAATGAGCTACACGTTCATTGGCGATCAGATCACGGAGCGACCATGGGATCTTGTTTGTTTCCCGTCAGCCCGGAGTCCAACGAGTTGGAGGAGTTCCACGTACCTCGTAATCGTTTAGTTCCTGAACGGCGTTGAACGAATCGACTTGGAGCTCGTCCTCAGTGTCCTCAGCATCGCTTGCCAGGAATTGATACCTCACTGCCAACCTGGAACATCATAAGAACGCGGGGATCAAGAATGATATGGGTCCTCACTCGAATACGCCCGGGTCTTCATAAACACTCGAATGACCAACGCCGCTCAAACTTCCAGCAGTAGCTTCGCTCAAATGGGTCAGGAGACCACTGTCAGAAAGGCCCGCATTCATGATCCGGAGGAGTAGCACCAGCAGGTTAGACAAGAAGTCTGATGAACTGTATGACAATAGAAATGCGGGTAAAATCAGAATACCGAACCGACGCGAAATGCAAAAGTTATGACAAAAGTGAGACTTCCGCAAACACACAGTCGCTCGGCGATGAACTATCGCCGCGTGATAGCCCTTGGCCCTCTGATAGTCCGCGGGTATCGGGTGGTCGAAAAACAAAACCGGGGATCACTTACTGATATGCATCTCCATCGATGTACAGTGCTCGTAGAATTCTTGGATGATTGGCGGCGGCGAATATCCCGGAGTAAATTGGGACCACTTGATCGTTCAAGGAAGCGACGTAGACCACCTTTGTCTGGACAATGTGATAGTGAGGAAGGCACCAACTGAAGTCAGAGACGATCGAATAAATAAACAAGGTATAAGCGTACCCCGTGGCGCATGACGTTGCTCAAGGCATTTACATATTCCCTTGATACCGCGTTTTCCGTATTCTAGACAGGTAATGATAACGGAGACCTTGAGTTCCCTAGGTGGGCCCTTTTTAGATCAACGCGACTTCACAAAACGCACCTGAAACTCGAATATCTCCTGGGCGGCAGCGTTCTCGAAATACTAGGTGGAAAATGCCGTCAACCATCAACGGAAGCACTGGGCTGGGTGAATATCACCAACCTGAATGTACGGCTGGATGTAACTGCTCATCTTCAAGTATCTCAAGGGACCAAGATGAACGCCGCATAGGCTCAGGCAGCAGATTCGCTGTTTTCCCTTGGCGCTGTGCTCGGAAGCCGAGACCCACACTCCGTCCATAGATTCAACGGTGGTATTATCGGTCTGTTGTGTCGCCCCCCCGGTTGTCGATGCAGACGTAGTAACATGGCCATCCCGGATCAATCGGTCTACGAGGTGCGTGGAGACGATGGAACCTTGTGAATGGGCAGAGACGAAAATAACATCGGCGGCATGGATATCGTCGACCCACTCATCAGAAGACAGCAGGTGCTGGTAGACCCTAAACGTTGTACAAGGTGAGGTCGGATCAACCGCAAGGGAGAGAACAACCGCACTTTTCTACTTTCCGAGATACGGTGCCGTCTCCCTCCAAAGGGATCCTCGTCACTTTAGCGAACTTGACTCCATGCTCCTCCTCGAACGACGCCAGTGCGTCACAAGTCATATTCACGAACTTCGTGCTGGACGATGGAAGCTGTTTTCATGTCGAGGCGAAATCAACCGAAGGTCGCGGGGTCAACAAAGCGAGGAAGAATACTTACACCACCAGCAATTGTTCTAGTCACCGCACCTGGAGACCAACCAGCGATCCCAATAACGACAACCCTGCATGCCCCATGAAGCACCTTCGGGTCCACTTTGTCTCCAATAACGTTCAAAGCCCTCGGCAACGACTTTCCGAAATCTCCTAGCTCCGATGTATCAAGCGCCTGTCTCTTGTCCGCGCTAGCGCCTTGAGTTCCGGCTCGCTCCTTCCCTTTGACACTCCCCATCCCAGCCACTTCCCAGCCCCTTGACCAGAGCATCTTGATTGTCTTAGTTACAGCGAACTCCGCCTCCCCACCCTCCTTGCGCATCATCGATAACGGTAAAAGGGACCGAGGTGGCGTCTTGAAGATGTCCTCCCACGTGGGGAGTACCAGGTTCGGTGGTCCATTTCGCAGCGATATGGGGGTGGAAGTTCCGGATCGTTTTGAAGGGGACGGAGACGAAGACCTTTCGGACCCTTTCTCCGTGGTTTCCTTCTTAACGCTCTCTGAGTTGGTCAACGGGGGGGCTGGGGGATGATTCTTCTTGGGCTCTTTCTCTTCGCGCTCCTGCTCCTTCTCTATCTCCTTCCTCAATGGTTGAGCGGGCGATCCGGGAACCCTTGATGAAGAAGACTTCATGGAAGATGCGGAAGATCTTGGTACGAACTGGTTCACTATCGCTGCCACGGTACCAGTGCCACTAGGTGTCGGAGTGGGGGCTGCAGGCGCTGCGGTTGTTGTTGTAGTTGCAGTAGTGGTCGTATCCGGAGGTAGGTCTTCCAGGTTGGGGACTTCCATCACTTCCATCTCCCCACCGCTTGTCTCGTTTCCGAGGGGTTTCTTCTCCCCGTCCTCGGTGATGGACTTGATGCTCTTGGCCATGAAGAACGATGTCCACCCCGACCTATTTACCCCGGCCGTACTCCGAATGGGATTAACTTCATCTGAGTAATACATCCCGTCTTCCCTCACAGTGGCCGTCGCCTTGTCGCTCTCTGGGGCTAGGGTGGGTGGTTGCGCGGTGGCTGTGGGTGGTTGGTTGTCGCGCGCAAGCGCAGCTTCCTTGATCATCTGGGATTCTGTCAGCCCTCCATCGTTCTCCTCGTCAACAGGGGGTAGGGGTGACCGCGGCAGCGGAGGGGTTGCGGTTGAACCTGAGTACCAGTTCCAGGGGGTAAGCCAGGATGACTGCCCTTCGGAAGACGCGACTGATGCCGGTTTCGTGGTATCATCCGCGTCGGAATCCGGGAGAGGGAGCGGCACAGTGCTGAGGGGAGATTGGGTGTTGGATAAGACAACCGGCGATTCAGTCGACACAGCGGAGAGGAATTCTGTTCCGGTGGATTCTGTGTGTTCCATGGAGGGGGCAACATCGATGGAAATGGAAGGAAGTTTGGTGATTCCGTCGGATTGAGTCTTTCTCCATCCAACATAGTTCCACCACGAGTCTGATGGAGGCGCGGTACTATCCTGTCGGGTTTGGCACGTGTCCTGGGATTCCTGAGTCTGTTCGGTAACGAGGTCCTTGATTGTCTCCGAGGTATCTTCTAATGTGGTTATGCCTACTGACTGCGACTGGTCTACTTGTTCTGAGAGTACATCTGGGGAAAGGGAAAGGTTAACATCAGCGTGCGGGACAATGAGTTTATTTGCCACGCACTGGTATTGGATGGAATAGCTCGAATACCCGGCCTTTGAATTTCCTCGGTTGTGGGAGAATCGCCGTCAATGAACAGGGCCGGGACGGGGTTCCGGACGTCTTCGGCCTGGGCAACAGCCACAGCTTGGTCCAATGGCATTTTGGGTCTGCCCAACAATGGGAGGCGGAGCGTGAATCTGGATGTCGTAGTACCGGTCACAGCCGCCGTGGTAACATCTCCAACGCCACCAACGCCAACTGGGATGGGGTTTTGCGGTGGTACCGGGATCGATAGAGCATGCAAAGGCTTAGGTTGCGGCACAATATCGTCTATGGATAAGATGGAGATCGTCGGGCTGAGAAGGTCAAGGTGGGTTGGTTTGGACAACACACCTTGCGCGTTCTGGGGTGTAGCCCGAGGCGGAGGGGTTGGAGACCACGAGGGAGGTGGAACGTTATCGGGTGACGTTTGCTTCGGCGGCTCCACGGAAGCGCCACTTCCGGAAGCTGGGGCAGGTTGGAGGTCATCGTTCGTGACTGGGTTTGCAGTTTGTGGAGGCGTCGGGTCGACTTCAGGGATGGTGTCTGCAGGTTCTTCGGTCATCAAAGTTTCCAGGACCGGCTTGGTTGTATCGACTCGTTTGCGTTTCCTGGAAATGGAACCAAACCATGATCCCTTGCGTGTCTCGGGTATGACCTGCTCCGGCACTGTGTCCGCTGGAAGTTCTGCAGAGGCACCAATCAGAAAGGGACCAACAACAGCGCACAACAAAGTGTATTCACTGTTCAGAGCATCGTGCATCGATGCGATATGTTTCTCCGCGGTACCTACAGTTGTTGACTTGGGTTCCTCGGGTTCGGCGAAAACAAGCGAGAGGGTGGTTTTGGCGCGCGCGTCCTTGGTGTAAGGAGATCGCCACCTCGGGTTGGAGTTGTAGTTTACTGTTGGCACCACCGAAGGGGATGATAACCGACGACTGCGCCTGGAGGAGGACATGCAGAGGCAAGGCTCCAGATATCAGATCACGTGCTACTTGGCCACTGTGTACCCGAGTTCCACGCGACTTCTGCGTCTTTTCGCTCGGGTTCTTCCGATCCCAAGGCCGAAGGACTTGGGGCGAACACCAGCCACGCTCAGGCTGGCGCGCAGATAGTCCGTGAGCATACCGGTGTAGTGTTATGACATGTCATTCCTCGAGAAGCATCCACCAAATTTGATTTCCTACGCGCTCGTGGAGAAATGGTACATTTACTTAAGTATTTACATCGTGTTTCACATTGGACCCGGTGGCAGCATCAACAGGGAGGACATTAATTATCCTGTGCCTAACGCGACGACTAGAACATCCAGGCCATCAGAAAAGCAACTGCATTTAAACTCATCAGCACCGTCCGTCCGTCCAACAACGAATTACTCACCAGTCCAACTGAGCAGAAGCACGGAGCCAAAGACACCAATGAGGTGCCCTGAAACGATGGCAGAGCTGTAATCGCCGCCACCATAATAAGTCGTGCACGTCTTCCCGGTGAGGCAGCAACCTTTCACGCCGGACACGACAGTGCAGTAATACCTAACAACGGTGTTATTGGAAGGTTAGGCAACTGGCTCGGTTGGGGTTATTGATACCCACCCGGTCGGACAGCAATCGCCGTCTGCGTCGTAACATTAGGTGAGCTCGTGCTAAAAGCGAACACGACGAGGCAACGCACCAGAGCAACAGGGGCTCCCGATGGGGCAACAGGCTGAGAAGCGTCGGTCACAGGAATCCCTCGATAGTTTGAGACTCACAGGAGCTTCCACAGCAACTGCCAGAACTTATGCAACACCTTGAAAAATCCGTCGGTTCGGGTGGTTGACCTTGGTCGCCGTTGAAGATAGAACTCACCCTGAACCGCAATTGTACCAACTGCTCGGACAGTAACTCTGCCTTGTGTTCAACAATCCACGAATCAACTTCCCCTCCGCCAGAGCAGGTTCAGCTTGTTGGAGAGGCACCCAATCGGGCAATGGCTCGGCGTTGTCTCTCTCGGCCAGTACTCTCGCGATAGCGAGGTCCTCGTCGGTGGCAGCGACGGCCGGAAAGACCAGGATCAAAAGGGCGACCAAGAAGCGGAGATTCATTGACCAGTGAGGATGAGAGTACCAGCGGGTTCTGGGGAGGACCGGCGGAGGCAGGCAAATGACACAACCCTGGCTTATAAGCTGGAAGCCTCGCGCCAGAAGTCGAAACGCCGTAACTGGCTTCGGGAAGTTCGGCACAACCTGCACGCTTTGAATACGGAAGTGAACGAGCCCTTACTCACTTTCTGATAGCTGTCTCAATTTTGACGTGGTACTTTACCCGATGCGGTACCAGCAGCTACACAACTGGCACCTGGTGTGCGGTTGCAGAAGTTGCATCCTCCCAGTGCGGGAAGGTTCGGATCGCCGGAGATCAGACGCGGGGGTCACCCCCTTATGGCGGTGGGCAAAGTGAGTAGTGGGCCTCCGAGTCCCCCAACTATACAGTTCCAAATGCACAAAAAATCATTCTCTCGCGCACGGCTCGTCATCGCACCTCGCAGACTCGTCCGCCGCCTCGCACCTCGCACGCCGCATGTTTATCGCGCTCACCAAGGGGGTCATCGCACTACAAAAGGTTTAAAAATGTGAATTACTGGTCCGTGTGTCTGAAACTAGGAGGGAGTAGCTTTAGGATAGAAAGATGAGAGGTAATGAATGTGATAGATTATACGCAGGGAGGGTAGGTTGTCCTTCAGAACAGTCGCTAACCTGAAGTCCGGGTGTAGTAAGGTAAAGAGGGTGGTCATGTTAGGAATGGAAGAAAAAAAAGGAAAGGCTGGTCCGTTCCATGCGGTGCAAGTGGTATCAGAAATATGAAATATTCTCCGACCATGGGTTTTCCAACACAATGTAATCCCCATCAACAAGTGGGAGGGGATCCGCGTCTAGAGTAGCGTCCTCCCTGAAGTCGATAGACCCTGGGCTGGAGGAGCGTATGAAGAGCGATTCCTTAGTCTCCGTGCCTAGCTCTGTGGATGAAGGTCAGCGATAAATGATCCATTGGCCGTAGCAATACAAGGGAGGTACCTGTTGTCGTTGTGCCTCTGCGAGCCCTTTTAGCACGTGGTTGTAGAGGAGGTGACGAGGTACCATCTCGTTCAAATTCGTCCGCCGGACGTTTGGCTGAGACAGAACGAGTGTTTGGACGCGAGCGGGGCGGATCTATGATCTCAACCGACATCTCGTCATCCAAACTGTCGGGTTCACTATCGCCTGCGAGGGTGGTGTGAGCAACTCGGACCGAGGAGCACAGGGAGAAACACCGCCAACACACCCGGATCTCGTGATCGTGCCCACTTGCCAATGGTCTTCGGCGTGATTTCCTCCATCGTCGCTGTCATTTAGAACGGTTAGTGGGACATGACGTATGCAGCAGTGTCACGAAGATAAGAGAGAACCCACCAATGAAAACCACACGTTCGGCATCCGGGCAAGTTTTCCGCCCGCTGTGATCACGAAAGTCGGATATGGTCGGATCCACGTATCCATTGAGGACAACAGGAACAAGAAAACGATTACTATTGCGCGCTAACAGCACATATGGCCAGTCGCGGTCCCCATCCGTCCAGTTCGAACGATTGACGGTCATTATCCATTCATTGTCCTTTGCAAGGTGGTTGAAAAGCTGGGGCATCCGTGCTCGCAGGAAGCTGTTCATGTCTGGTAAGAATCCGTCCCGGTTCAGCTCAAATAGATTCCTTTCGGTGGTGGATCGGATTCCGAGGCCTTGACGAACAGCGATCTGAACGTCGTTGTTGCCGTACGGTTGGGTCCGACACTGCAATTCAGGCAGGGCGCCTGGCTGCTGCACAAATGACAATCAGCAGGTGTTTCCTAATATGAGGTTTTAAAGAGGTGGGCACTCACTTCTGAGTCGTCACCGCACCGAACACCACATGTAATGAAAACAACCGCACGAAAGCGAAAGAGGCCACTCTCCCGTGACGCAGTCGTTCCTTGCGCGGCGGTCAGCTTCCCACGCGATGAGCCCTGTGGTTATTCATAAGTGCATCCTCACGCAGTCGGTAGGGTACTAACAACGTGTCGCTTTCTGAGACCGCCCGAAGTCTCCCGAATGGCAGCGGTTCCACTCGGTGTAGACTTCAGTGCACGTTTGAATAAGGTGGCGACACTGGTGGCCCGCCCAGGGGCCAAGCCAATAGTAGAAGACTGCGAGGGAATGGGGGGTGGTTGAGTGTGGTGAGCAAAAGAGTGAAAACAGGCGCCACAGGCATCAGAGTCGGTCGAGCTGGTAACATATGCCTCACAGGGGCAGGCGATACGACCAATAGTTCCAGAGCAGGCGCGCATATCCTGAGGAAGAAGGGGGGACAAAGGAGTTTCGTGTTGAATCCAAGATGGTTATAATAGGTGGTCCAATAAACGAAGCGCCGCAAGCCACAACAAAGCCCTTCTCTCCCACACGACATCCTCAAGGGAAATTACAAGTTCCTTCTGTTGCCTGTGACCAACCCTGATGACCTCCACCGGATCCCAAGCGATAACCTGGCCAGCAATGGAACGTAAAAGGTTGTGATCGTCTTGGCTTCGGAGGACGGAGATGGCGTCGGAAAAGAGTTCCAAGCATTCAGGTGCCGTCAATGGTGGTTCGTGATTGGCGGTTGGAATAGCATCATGTCGGATATTCGGACCTTGATCTTCGACCACTTCGCTGATGAGGTTTGGAAGTGGCTCTGTGAGATCGCCATCATACTCTTCAGGTGGGTGACCAGCACCGGTTTGGTCCGCATGGCGGCGAACTCGTGTATCTGTTGTTCCGTAGTATTCTTGGATGACATCAGGGTGCACACCTTGACAATCATCCTCGTCATAAACTCCGAGTTCAGTTTGTCGAATAAAACGTAAATCCTGTGCCAACTTTCAGATGACGGTCAAAATGAATGAACACGGAAATAGACCTGTGGGCTCATATCATGCGTGTCACTGCCCGAAATCGGGTGCGAGTTCCACTGCTGCGCAAACACGTCACAGTCGGCATTGACGTCGTCGAGGAACAATTTCTGAAGAATCCAAATATGGCCAGGGTCGGAACAATCCAGCCCAAGTTCACATTCGAGCCGAAGGAAGAAAGCACGCCAGGCACGGCAGAAATTCCGACCAACTTCCACCCAAAGCCGTTCAATACGTGTATTGTGGGTGGAGCTGACAAGTGGCATTTAGCAATTCCACACATCAGCACGTAATGACCTCGCTCACCTCCCCCACAAGAATGATCCACAATTGGGACCACGTTTCATAATCATGTACGCAGAAACGAGGACGTTCTCTCCTCCTCGATCTCCACGAACACGCCACGGGGTACCATATTTAACTGTGGCTGACAGGAAGAGTTCGAGGACCGTGTCCGCGAGGTTGTTGGTGCTAGCGCGGAGGGCGGTTACCTGTGATGCAATGTTTGACATTAAACATGGAAAAAGGAAAGGAGAGACGTAACAAACCGTACGACAATTCCCATCGATAAATCCGTGAATAACGAAACCATACTTGATCAACTTGTGGTGTCCATCACAATGCCACAGTGCGTTGGGGCGGGAACTGAAATACTTGCGCCTCCGGATGGCAACCCGCCTTCGGAGCACCCTTCCAAGGCGATCAACGCGCTTCAACGAACCCAAGACACGCCTCTTTTGGACATTTAGTCCAAGAGAACGAAGGTGTCCACGAAGATAACAGAACCCGGTCTCGGGCTTCTTGGTCTTGTAGTCCCTGACCAATAGGTCGAGATCTGCATCAGGAATCGTGGAATACGTGCGCTGTATGCCAATTTCATCCAATTTCTTCTTCAACGTATTTCGGTGGACCCGGAGGGCTTTTGCGAGCTTCGTTTTCGAAATTCCCCGTGAGGGGTGGAAGGCTTCCCGCAGATATGCCTCGTCAATAAACTTGCGGGGACGTCCCCTCCGAGGATGATGCTCAGTGGTTACCGGTTGAATGGAGGTAATTGACGCTTCTTCACTGCGAGGTAGCTGTCAGTGTACATCTCAACCGTGATTCTAGAATCGAACCTGTGCTGGGCCACGGCCTCGCGTTGTGAAAGACAATTGTATAGGTCCGCGAGGGACTTGGCGGTTACGTAGCTCCAGGGGATTATGGCCGGGTCGGGTGTGCTGGTGGAGATTGCATCAAGGAGGGGAATGAGTTCCGACGTGACGCGCCCCTGATGGTAGCGAAGCTGCTGGGGGTCTGGCCGCCCAAGATTCAAAACACCATGGGCAGCGAGGTAGCCGTTCTGCACAATGGCGAATGCCTGAAGGACATTGGGGTCGGATGTATCGGGTGGTGGTGGGAGTGCGGAGGGAAGGTCCATCAATGACACCGACTCGATCATGCCAGTCTCTCACTGTTATAAAGACAAGGATATGCTCGACGAATTCACGCAGTAATGGCTGCCCCACCTCCCCATAAGCCCATCAAGTCTCTGGAATTCTATTACGATGATGGGAATGTTGTCTTTGAAGTATGTGCTCCTTCCCTCCCTCCTCACTGAACCATTCTAACCTCGTGCTGGTCTGCAGGTTTCGGGAGTCCTTTACCGGCTCCATAAGTCGATCCTTGCGTCGCGACTTGAACTATTTGGCGGGATGTTCATGTTGGCCAATGGTCAACCCCAGGTTGAGGAAGGATTGGATGACGAACACCCCGTCCGAATCGAGAACGGCGTCGCCATCCGCGAAGACTTTGAAGCATTGCTAAAGCATATATATGGCGTGTAAGTCTTCTTGGCAGTCACCACCGCAGTTTTTACTCGTAGCTGAGCCTATCCATCAGGTGGAACGCGCCCCCCTATCCCGTCCAGTTTTTGCTTTCCATCCTGAAGATGTCAACGAAGTGGGGGTTGTCGGACGGGCGAGACCGTGCTATCTACCACCTCGAACAAGACAACGTCAAATTTTCCCATCTGCTCAAGTTTCACGCCGGAATCAAGTACAATGTCCCGAAGTGGGTTCGTCCAACATTCGACCTCCTTGTCAGTACCGATTGGACCCTCGGACAACTCCCCATCCTCTCCGACTATGACCTCTCTCCGAACCTCATCGACCTGATTATCAAGACACGCGATATCATCTCCCGTGAACAACGTCGGCTGGCAACGATTCCGCCCCCGGTTGAGCACCATCCCGATTGTCGACGTCGTTCAATCCAACGAGAGAAGTGTGAGTTGGCATGGATGACTGCGTGGCTTCTGAACATCGGTCGCCAGATTGTTCATGTTGATCCACTCTTTCGTCTGGAATCCTACAGGGCACCGGATGTCATCTGGGGGTTAGTTGTTCCCAGCATGCCGGAACTCTGTCTCAAGCTCACTGTGGCAAAGACTCTGGAAGGGAACGCATTTGACTATATTTACAAAGTATGTACTCAGGCGTTGGGACAGCTTGATCCATAGTGGGAAAATTGTGTTCCCCCAATAAAAACCCTCCCTGCGCGGGCGATACCACCCCTTGATGAGCGCGATAAACATGCGGCGTGCGAGGTGCGAGGCGGCGGACGAGTCTGCGAGGTGCGATGACGAGCCGTGCGCGAGAGAATGATTTTTTGTGCATTTGGAACTGTATACAACAGCGGAATTGCAGTCCCCGCGCTAGTTAGGTGAACATAGCGGACCGACTAAACTGAGCTGGTCAGGTATAGTGCAGGCCAAAGTGGGAGAGGAGCGAATTGTCACGTTCCCTTTTATACGCACGCGATTGCAGATCATGGGAGGGCGCGGTCTGCTACCGAGGATCAGGTGGTAAGATTGATGGGGCGGACACGACCAGAAAGGATGGGACGGAGCTCAGAGTGCCCGAAGGTCATGTGGCGTCGATACGAACGAAATCCAATGTGGATTCCACCTACAGTGAACTGCCATGCCATATACAGAGTACGGTTCCGGCAACCCTCTGGGAACTGCTCGTGACCCATGATAGTAAATCAGCGTGCCCCTTGAGAGGAACAGATAGCCAGCCTCTTTCAGGGACCTTCCAGGGTCACACTTCGAGCAAAATGGTGCCGTTGCAGACTTCGACGGGGCGGGCCTGATGCCAGAAGACCTGGGTTGGTGATGGTCCCGGGTGGAATCCGAAGGCGGCCCGCCCGAGAATTGTACGGAGCTTCGAAATCATCCGCGTGATGCGATGAGCCACCAAAGCATTTTCATCCAGCCCCCAGGCGTCTCGCCCGACTCATAGATCTCATGATCCAACGCCCACCCCTTTGCAGTTCGCATATCACCGCTCTATCCGCTCCCAGAAACTTGTTGGGTTCCCAACGGGCCTCCGAATCCACACAATCAAACAGATTTGGCATAGATGGAAGACGTCGGCACTCTGATAGAACACTTCGGAAATCCATTGTCTTCGGCGCGGGCTTGGCCCACTAGCAGGACGTCCAAGGGTCGGAATTGAATAGGGTGAGTCGACCGGACGCTGAACGCCACATGGCGTTGTCAGGCTGGTGTCTCAAGGTCTCAAGCTCCGCAGTTGGCGGATGGGGATAGGGGACCAACGGTCCCGCAATCCTCACCGACGCCCGCCGATCCCCCCGACTCGTGGTTTGTTGGCCTGCTTCTCCCGCAGTGGATGGCTAGTGATATGGTATCCAAATGCGACAGGTTGGAAGGAGAGTTCACAGCTGTAAGTAGGACGCCTCCCCACGGATTCCAGACGGTGTCATTGACACCCTCCTTGAGCCTTTTCTCCCCCTTGGTTGTAAATTCCCGCAAACACAGGAAACTGGGCCTAGGGTTACATGTGATGTGACCGCCACTGGCAAGTTTGACTGACGCCCCTGACATCAATGCGCCAATCCGTATTAGGGGTTGGCCACCAGCCTACTGCGAAAGCGTGAATTCCATTGGAGGTCTCTCGACGTCGGTTACACTGGCGGCCCGCCAGGCTCGAGATCCGTGGATCCCTAAGCGACGCACTCTCCTTTCTCCAAACGCCAGCGTGTCTCTCGCGCAGCTGTCCTAGTATTCAAAGTGATACACGGGGAAGACCGCTAGATCACTCCACCTAGCCTCGGTCTTGACAGGTCCATGACACCTCTAGTTATTGCTGTGCCTGCTAAAATTGAATGTTCGAAAACGCATATAACGGTGGGGATACTCGACCGTTGCCCCTCTCAAACCCCCACCAACACCCAGAGATGAAAGTCAAACGTGACCTTGGTAAGTCACTCAGCCGCACCAAGATCCGTATTTCCTCTGAGCAGTTGTGACGGCAACAGCGTATAACTCTTGGCTTAAGCGTCTCTCAGCAAGTTCTCAGTCCACGCCGCCGCCGTCCCCCTCTGGTGATGAACGCGCGAGCGGGTGGGACAGCCTTCCCCCAGAACTCGTGGACGACATCCTTGGATACCTCTCGGATGACATACCCACGTTGAAGGCCTGTTCTCTAACGTGCAAGGTCATGGTTTGCTCTGCACGCCCTCTCATCAGGAATTGGCTATTCCTTGCATCAACCCGGAACAAGAGGCCGAGCCCTCGGTCCCTGAAATCTCTTTTGAAGCGGTCCAAGGGACGTTGCGACATTTTCGAGAGATTGGGGGCAACACATCGCCAAGGACTCCTGCGATACACTCAGCACTTAGTCGTTAGGATGGGTTGCCTTCCACACACACCGCGGCCCTTACAGCCATACGTCCCGTACCTCCGCACTATCGAAAATATTCGAACCCTCACCGTCGAGGCCCTAGACATCCCCGCGTTCATGCCCGTGTTCGACGAATGCTTTGGAACGTTCGCCAAATCGATACGGAGCCTCGACATCGGTCACAATTGGGACTCCGAGGATCAATTGCTTTGGTTCATCAGCCACTTCCCGTCGCTGGAAGACCTAAGCATTCGATCTCGGTACATCGTTCGTTCTTACCCCGGGGCTTCACCCCCCGCGCCGCGGACATCCCCACCTTTTGGAGGCCACCTGAAACTGTCCAATGTCATGGGGTCTCCGACTTTTTGCGAGGCCTTGGCCAAGTTCCGAGGAGGATTGAATTTCACCTCCCTCGAGCTAATAGGATGCGAGGAGCCGGCGGCCATTATCACGGCGTGTCGGTTCACTCTGAGGACCATATCCTATACCTGGACCAGTAGCCGAGGTAAACATCGTTCCGTTCCTTCCAAAGGGTCCATGGTTGACGAACTCTTTTAGTCGCAGGCCGTGCACTGGACCTCAGGGATAATTCCGTACTGGAGAAGTTCGAGTTCCGGGTTGACCGCACAAACCTCTCCAGCACTCCCGGGTGGCTCTACCGAACCCTTTGGAGAATCGACCCCTCAGAATTCAGGGAGCTCATCATCTCGATCTCAAACTGTTCGAGCGTTGCCGACCTACGTGCGGCTATGAATGGAGGAGGTTGGAGCAGCGTTGATGGGTACCTTTGCGTCTTGGCCAAGTTTGAGCCGAGTTTCAAGGTTGTGTTTCGGGTGGGTTTTTGGGGTTGTTCCGTTGGAAGCCTCGTCAAGAAGCATTTCCCGCTCGCGTCGAGCAGGGGGATCGTGGGGATTGAGCACATTCCGGGTTTATAGTCAGAAGTAGTAGGAGGATCCATTTGTAGCGTTCCGTTCATCGTCCTCTCCAATGTTGGGTTACTTTGGGCAAAGTACATGTAATTCTTGCGCAATATTGTCGAGTAGATACTCGAAGTTATGAATTGTCCCATAACGGAAAGTCCTAGCTCATTCTCATTTATGATCGAAAACGTCAGGGGCATGGGCGCTGATCCACAAAGAGGGCACGTTCACAAAACGTAGGCTAGTCAGGGGGTGCCCATCAGGATCGTTGCGATACTGTTGGATGGTCCGGGGCGACTTACCGATCCAACCGAGCAACGACGTCATACCGAAAAGGCCAAGGGGGGTCTCCTGGGTGAACGCAGAGTTGATACTGCTGCCCGTGTCACCTGGGACCGAGTCGCCTGCGATAGTGGAGGTGCTGGTTGGTCTTGGAGTGGAGGAGAAGCCGCTCCCGGAGGCGTGACGTGTGCTAGTCACCCCAGGCGCACGGCATTTGGGGGAACCAGCAGCGTCTCTGTAGCACACATAATCAGGCGCTACAGTGAGGTGGGAAAAGCGTGGTGAGGTGAGGAAGGCAGGAATTGAGAGGGGAAATGCTTACGGCAACAAAAGCTTTCCCCTGTGCAAGGGACGTATCCGTCGTTAGTACACACAGCATCATCGTTGTCGGATCCACAGGTTCTTCCATTCCTACAACAGCCCCTGACTCCATTTACGACATCACAATACCACCTAGGAGTCAATCGTGAGCCAGAAATGATGAAGGGCCGTGCAACCCTACCCACCCAGTGCTACAGCATCCTCCACCTAAACCTCGAGGGTGAGCACCTAAGGCAACCGGAACAGGAGGGAGTGAGGAACACGTACCGCTGCAACATGTCTCACTGGATGTACAACACGAGTTCCCTTCACACCCGCTCTCGCTCGTACGGCAACAACCATTAGCATAGCACCACCTTCCAGTGGAACAACATTCTACGGAGAAAACGGTTCAAGGACTCTCGAATGTAAACGAAAGGGCGAAGAAACATACTGCGACCACCACAGCAAGCACCTCCAATGGGACAACACCTTCAGTCGTAGTTAGCCTCGCCCGGTTGAAATGGCGTCCGACTAACCCTCCATCATTGCAAACGGCATAACCAGTTGGACAACTATCTTGACGTATACCCAAGAGCCCACGGATCACCTTTGAGTCGTCAGCGGCTTCATCCACGTCTTCATCGGCAGGTCGACCGCTAAGAGGTTGAAGGATGGTGTCCGGATCCTTAACCGCAAGGGTTCCAGCGTGCACAGAGTCTTGACCCGCGCCGAAGACGGCCTGGATCACAACCACGAGGAGAATGGGGAAGAAGCGGGGTAACATCAAGGTGTAAACGTTGGGAGGGGTAAAATGGATGGAGGACGAAGAAAGCAAGTAGTAGGGTCGACTCGAGAGGGCGAGAAAGCGTCGTGGGTTAAATTGCCCCTCGAACACCAAATGTGTGGGATCCGGAGGACTGACGTATTACCACAACTTCGTTTCAACGCCGCCCAACACAGCCGAACACGAGGGGGCATTCAACCTGAATGATTGAGTACGGGAGTACCTGGGCGTCATGATTGACATGTAAATTGACGATCCTCGAGTTTGATGGAATTGATCACGACGCGCCAAGTTCCTCCGCTCGTTCTCCAGTGCTTCAATGGAGGAAGCCACAGGACAGGGTGTGGCGCGATGGAGAAGTGTTCGCGTTCGTGTGAAGCGGGGAACTGGGGGCAGAATATATCGACCATCTAGTGGTGGAATGGCTGACTTCATTGAATGGGCCTTGATCTACAGATGCCAAGCATAACCGGGGGCGGATAGGAGCCGCGTTTGGCACAACCGCCAGCTTTCAGCGGTCAAGAAAAGTATCGCCAGTAATACAGATCGATCCCGGCCAGGACAGGGAAAACAGTAATCGTCACTCCCAGAGAGAATCTTCGGAACGACCACGGGGTCAACCTCTCAGCGGTACCATGTGCTTGGGAAATAATCGTTTCAGTAGGCGGGATTAGAAATCGTGGTGGGAGATCTATGTGGTGGACGAAGGGAGGTCGATCCATGATCCGTGCTGATTACAAGCTCCCAAAAGCGGATAGCAGCCTCCAGTAGGTGATGGGAGCTCCTTGGCGATCTCTTGGCAATAGAAATCGGAGCGCCGACACACCGGTTGTATCCGGGTGGGTCTGGGAGGTGACTCAAGGAAAAACGACGCCTCCCTAGGATCGTGAGCGCCCGCGGGTCACATTTTCGTGGATCAGAGAAAAAGAGTAAGAAGGGGTTCGGTGATCCGAGGAATGTGGCAAGCTCTTGTGGTCCCGATTTTGTGTGGGGGAGAAAAAAATGGCCGTGCGAGTGAGAATACCCTGCTTTGATCATAGGACCTTACGTATAAGGTTCAGGGCCGGCTAGCGGCAGAGCCCGGGACGGCGGCGTATAGGCTGAAGTACATAGCTGGTACTATATGACAATCATCGTACAAAGATCAATAGGAAGTAACATTAGTGAAACAGAGTGCTACGTGCTACGATTCCCCTCAGATGTACCAGTGACGAGGTGCTGAACAATTACATCACACATAGTTTCCTTGGCAGAGGGGATAGGCTGGATGCTGTGGAGAGAAGCAAGCTCACTGAGCGAACCGACGCCGAGCTGTTCGAGCCTGTTGAGGATGTCAAAAGTACCCTGAGATTCTATTAGGGGAGGTCAAAATTGAGAAATCGACCCGATTCTGGCACCTGATTCTGGCACCCGATTCTTGTTCCCAGAATCGTGGGAACTCAAGAATCGACCACCATCGGAGTTTCGACTTCTGAGTCGAAACTCACCCGATTCTCGCGTCGATTCTCGTCCACCGGAGCCCTTGTTTAGAAAATAAGTAAAATAAATACAAAACATATTTTATCTCTACCCACACTCGTCCCCACCCTTGCAACTGTAATGCCACACACTACAACTTCTAAGAAGGCTGCCGCCGAGCCGCTGAAGTCAAAGAAGACGACAAAGGCAACGAAGAAGGCACCGAAGAAGGAACGCGCGCCTACTCCAACTGATGAGAGTCAAGCAACGGTGGATGAAAACCAACCGAAGAGGGTTCTCGTAAAGTGAGTGTCTCCCTGCTGATGAGGCGCCGGATGGTTATTTACAAAATTAGGTGGACTCACGACCTCGCGTTCAAGCTGTTGAATGCGGTGGAGGATGACCCCGAGGTCCGGCAGGGCCTCTACCCCGGAACAGGGGCAAATGCCTCGACTGCAAACGGCGGGGGGAAACCGAAGACCGACTTCTTCTGGCAGCTTGCTGTCCACC
>Ga0307516_10003930_pt1 | contig 18731 bp, 31 predicted proteins | sample 19_EM_MG_FD_203310 | JGI IMG/M metagenome (GOLD analysis project Ga0307516, IMG submission 203310) | Populus trichocarpa ectomycorrhiza microbial communities from riparian zone in the Pacific Northwest, United States - 19_EM | ecosystem: Host-associated > Plants > Roots > Unclassified | place... | reverse complement strand
TACCACCGAAAACACGAAAGAAAAAGTGTTGCTACCAGTTGAGGGGTAGCAAGAAGCATGTCCATTCTAGAGAGGCGAGCGCCGGCCTCTTATACGAGTGTCCGTGCGCCGCCTGTGACTGTCTACCATGACTGTCCTATGTAGCCCTATGTCACACTCCCGTAGCACTGTCCGTGTCACCCGAACTCTAGACACCCCGCTGGGCGTAGCGTCCGCAGCGCCCGCAGCGGCCGGAATCCTCCTCCTACAGCGAGCCACCGCTAGTAATACCTCGACTGGTTGGGCAGCTGGAAAGTGCCGCCGTAACACATCTTCTGCTGTCTCTGTAGGGAAGTTAGTATGGCGGAGAGCTTCTGATAGCTTGTTTAGCTCTTGACTTAGATGATCGAGAGATGCCTGGTCGAATAATTGCTGGTTGTAAGCAATTTGCAGCCGTGAGCACAGTATCTCCTGGGAGCTTTCGCCGAGGAGTAGCATGCCGTAAAGTCTCTTGTATGGGTTGATAGTTTCCCTCCATGGCATTAGTTTTCGACGTCGGGAATGGCTCCACCATGCACGACACCCTGGACAGGAGCGATCCTGTGTTCGTTTGTCAGAGAACCATCGATTAAAGCACTCGAAATGATAAGCTGTCCTGCAGTGACTAAGTTTGACAACGCTTTTGCCATGTTTTATGGGGTGCAGGCAGACTGAGCAGTCTTCAAGCCAGTATTTGGTGATGTCGTGCGCAAACGTATGGTGGTCGAGTTCAAGAGATGGGTTATTCATTGCGGCTGCGGATGTGAAAGCTAACCGATACCTTTTATTTCCATTGCATTATTCATTGGTATTTCTGAAATAGATTTCTATTTCAAAGAGGAGGAAATATTTGCTATGTATGAGGAGACGCGGATTAATCCAATAACACGCGTGGTGGTACGCTTTATCTACAGGGTTTATCTACAGGGTTTAGCTAGATACAGGGTTTAATTTAATTACATGCATGGTCATTCGGTACTTTTCGTACAGATGAGGGGATTTGACCGGCACCCGCCGCCCTCGCTTGGTCGCACACGATTTAAAACTGATTTTGTCATCGTCTGTCTTCTTTCTTTTACGCTCGGCGTCTATGAACTAGTGGTCACAAAATGCTTAACTTCAGGCATCTTCGCAGGTCGCCACTTCACCTTCAGGACAAGGTTCTCGTGTGGGTGGTTCATTGCAATAATAATCAGGCGGTATGAGGCCCGGTCACCTACATATGTTTGCAAAGGATGACAATTTAGTATCCTTGCTAGCGGCGTGGGTGCTGGGCAATAAGGAGTTAGTAGATGTGCGCCAAGCGGCGGAGGGTCAGGGTGTGATAACGAGATATGGAGTAGTACGCGGCATCCCAACCAATTATAGAAGGCATGCACGGCGGGGGCCAGTCGAAGCAGGGCCATGAGACAGCCTGTCTCATCGCCCCGCTTCGACCGCTGCCGCCATTGGCGACATCTTGAGCCGAACCACAAGTAACTAAATAGGATGCGTGGTGAATTAATATAATCGGGGTGGAGAATAGATAATTCCAGCTGTCGCCTAATACGGCAATACCAAGCCACACTAGATCCAAATTCCTGTGTGCCATACTTTCCCCTGCTTTTGGGGAAGGACAGCATTACGCACTCCAGGTGCGAAAGCACATCGATGTGCTGCACAAGGCCAGGCCGGGAATCATCATCGAAATACGGTGATGCCCACCTCACAAGGGAATCACTGGCAACGAGAAAGCCGACGAGTGGGCCAAGATCGCAGCGGAGGAGCCAGACACTCACGTGGTGGAATGGCTGAACTACGACTACGACGGCCGTCGGAAGAGCATGCAATGCCCCTCCCACAGTCCCTCGCCAACCTCGGACAGGAGATCTCGGAGAAGAAGTGGGTGGAGACTCGCCAATGAGCTGGGGGCCGGACCTCCAAGATGAAATACCAAATGCCAAAAAGCCAGAGGCCGGACGGCACGGTAACTGGGAGCACCAAGAGGCTCCCCTCACGGTTCTACCAGCTCAAGGGGGGGCACTGCCTGACTGGGTAGTACCTCAATTGGACGAGGAACCGGCCCACCCAGAGTGCTGGTACTTACATCTTCTTGGGACGGGCCTGGGCGGAGGGCAAAGGGGAGCTTGCAATGTGCCGCGCCGCCATGATCTAGGCATATAGGTCGCATGCGAGTATGAATAAACAAAAAAAAAACTTTCCCCTGCTTAGTCAGTCTGACAAACACGGATATTCGCGGCTGTCACGATTAGTGGATACTCCAAGACCATATCACTCACTGCTAGATCCTGAAGCTGTGCGAGCATAAATTCCTAAGCTTAAACCAATACAATGCAGACAAGCAAAAAACAGTACAAACCTCCATGAATTTACATAGGCCTGTCAGTCTGTTGGGACGGCGGCCGGCGAAATATCTCTATCTCGGCATTTGCCGCCCCATCGACAGCCTGACGCACGAACCCATCCTGCATTAGAAACCGATCCCCGGCCAACCCCTGAACCTAGTCAGTCGCCTGTTCAGCCTTAGCGACCGTCGCTTCCACCTGAGTGACCGCTACCAAGCCTACTGCCGCTAAACCAGTGCAAGCGAACGCCGACCATCCGAACGCGACATTTGTGTAGACGATCTTGGATTCGAACGCGCCAGCGCTGAGTTGCCCCACCAGGTTCACAAGCTTCGAGGTGACATGCTGGAGTATCATGCATCCCAGCAGTAGCAGCATTCCTAACGAAGTAGTGGCACTGGCGATCGTGCGGGTGATGGCGGGGACAGTGAAGGTAGGGATACAATTGATGATTACGAGGGGGGCAGTGACAACGAGTGTTCCGGTTGTGGCCCGTAGCGAATAACCGACGACGGACGCCCCACCGCCACAGTTCCAGTTCTCATTGGTAGTGTTGGCATCTGATTGGGACTCAATGCAGATGCCGCCAAAGCCAATGCATGTGTGGCCAGATTTGTATCGGAGGGAGAGTAGGTAGAATTTATGTATGCCAGTGGTGGGATTGCTGCAGCCCGCCAGGAGGAGGGAGGTGAAGATCAAATGGATCACTAGGTTGGCGAGGGTGAAAGTATAGATTTGCTTGCTGAACTTGGGGAGAGTGACGCGTGAGAGCTGCATAGTGTGATGTCACCGAAAATATCTGTGCTTGTTTTCTCGATATCTCGAACCACTTAAATGATGTTGCGCATTGTAGCTATTTCATGTTATGGCTGTTTCACGTCAGTTTTAGCTCACACATTTCCTTGGTTTCGACTACTGGTATCCGCAATACAAGTCATAAGGTCCCCCTATAAACCCCAATTCTATAGGTCCTGACGCGCTGGGCACGCACTAGTCTTCTTAGGGTTATCACGCTGACCTTTTTTGCAACATCAGGTGATTGGAACACGCTGCCCCCCGACGAGGCAGGGGGGGGAGGGCGGGGGCCGGTCGAAGCGGGGCGACAAGACAGTAATTAACAGCAGAGCTGCACCCTCCCAGCAAGCGTTTACTGGTTAAGTTCAAACAACGCCTCTGCCAGCGGCCTCTCAGTGCAAGGATGGTAGGGAAACCTCTGTGCAGTTATGTCATTTCTTTCTAAAGGTGAGGATGCAGATGAGATTTAGTCGGATTTGTAGATGGTAGATTCTACCGGCAGAGTGCGGTGCTCACGAAAATTCACAAGCGCGATTTGTGCGCTAGTGTGCGCTAGTGGCGCTATTACCTATAACAGTGGCATTTATAGGGCGGACCTTATAAGTGAGATAATACATACGGTACATGACCCGACCTTGCCATGGCTGAACGCCATGGGATGCACTTCTCCGGAGTTCATCGTTCGGATATCGATCTCTTAAATCTCGGTCTTGATATCCCTCTATAGAGGGGGTCACTGCTGGCCTGGCCACCCCCCCCCCCCCCCCACGGCCCCAACCGTGTCAGCCCAATTTCGGGTGGGGATTCCGTGTGTTGGCAAGCAACGGCAGGCGTCTATTGGACAAAATACATGTCACATTTAGTCTCGGCATGTGGGTGTAACATGATATCTCGTTTCCACCAACTTCAACTTGCAGAAGCGATAACGCATACTGAACAGCTTTCCTCGCTCCCTTCGGCGGAGAGGACCCGGGGGGGGGGGGGGGGGGGGGGGCCGGGTGAAGCGGGGCACTTGACTACATATCTGCTGGATGTATTGTACTTGCCTCCTGGACAGGCTCAGGTAGCCACTTCACCGTCGAGTTCGATCAGGTTCATCGCAATAATCCTGTGGTCTGAGGGCCCAGCCATCTATGCGAATGTATGTGAGTTATCACATGCAACAATGGATTCGGAATCTAAATCAATTGGTAAATAGATCCTTACTTGCTAGCTGCGTGGCTGCTGGGGCCTCCTGAGGCTCCGGAGGCTCCGGAGGGGCTGAAAATCGACGTAAGGAGTTAGAGATCACGGAGTGAGGACGAGATATAGAGCCGCGCGTAGCCCGAGCAGGCGGCATCCTCGACGCAAACCCCCCATACGCAACCCACCCAGGGGGCATCCTCGACGCAACCTGCCATACGCAACCTCAACTGCGGCCAGCATTGCACAAAACATCCATCGCGGTCAACTCGTACGGAGCCTCATATACATCCACTACATCCACCTATTCTCCTTTCGAGGTAAAACAACTGGTCTTCTATTGGCTGTTGTTCGGCCGCTCCCAGAACCCGTGGGACCAGATAGTGCAGAGCTTCAACTGTCTGTTCGGTCAGAATAGAACAAAGGAAGCCCTTCGAAAGAAATTCTTCGAGGTGGCCAAATCTCACGTTGAGCACTACTGCGACCTTTCTGCCCAAGATAAACGAGGTGCCGTCGCCGCCATTTTCAAGTTTGATCTCCAGTGTACATGGGATATTCAATTGGAGGATGGTCGAATCATCCCCATCAATCTGTCTCGAGGGCCAGAACACTTTTTTGAGACCATTAGTCTGGTCCTGCATCATGTCTCTGAATTGCATACAAGAAAAATTCAATACAGCATACCTGGGTTGGGGAGAAGGGGAGAATTTACTCTGCAGGATGGGTTTGAGAATTTTGAAGAGGCATGCTACTCCTCTGGCTTACGCATTCAAATCTGGGAGCTGCCGACGGTACGATGTCGATTCCAGCTACACCATCTATCACATACTTATCTATTCTGATACCTTAGGACCTTGTCGACCGTACCACCATACACGCTCATGAGATAGCTGTCCGTCTACCTCTCCCCTCCTCTCCCCCTCTCCTCTCAAAGGCTCATGCATCGAGCTGATCGGGAACAGTTTCAGTCTGAACTTTCTGTGCCTTCACAGGTTCTTTCTTTGTTTCCGCGTTAGGAGGTGGATTTCTTATCACTCTGAAGGAAAACTGCGGGGTAGAATTAAAGATGGATTTCCTATCACTATGTAAGGATAAATAACGGAACTTTTTCCTTTTGCGGGGTTAGGTCAAAGCGGTTCTGTCGACGGACTCCAAAGCTTCTTCAAATAAATGTTTTAAGGTTCCATTGGGGTTCTTGTCATGCAATATATTTGGAATCTACAGTACAATGCTGACAGGTTCACACATCACTCTCCCTCACTTTGTAGTACTTGCAGGATTTCAAATCACAGTCCCGAATCAATGGACGGAGTATCCCCACCAGTAATGCTGACTTCACAAACGTGCTCTACAGGAAGGTCAGCACGTTTCCTACCAGCTTAACAGAATATTAACCTCCAGAAGGCTTTTGGAGTTAAACGAATCACCTGTCACCAGATTGGTGCAAAATTGGATCAATTCCACCGAACCTGACTCGGGTATTTGGAGCTCTGGATCAATCGACAAGGGGTTCAAAATCTGAGAAAGGCAGCGGGAAAGACCCAGAAGATCGGCTTCGAAATTTCGGCTACTCACTGACTCCGCGAAGTTTGCTGCCGACAGTGAGCAGAACTCCCCAACACATTTCTGTTGCACTTTCCATACAGATTACCAGATTGCCACTATCCGAGAACAATATGTTAGGGGGCGCAATTGCACCCTGGGAAATTTCCATTTCATGAATATAGCCAAGGCCTTGAATAAGCTCCCGAAAAATTACTGTGGTGTGTTGTTCTCTCAACTCCAGACATCCTGTGAGGGCATTTAAGGATGTTCTAATAATGTCCCTGAAGACCAAGAAATCCTCAAAGACGGCTTGGAAGCTGATGATATTCGGGTGAATGCATTGGCGAAGAAGAGCAACCTCCCGCTCTATCCTGGCCTGCTTTTCTGTAGAAGACCTGTTGTTCGTAGCGAGATGTTTAATCAAAAGTGGGGAGAATGAGGGGTCCCCAATCCTATGAGCAGCAAAAAAGGCCTCCCCATGGGGTCCTCCTGGATAAACCATATACGTGCTTTTGTATAAACTCCAAATTCCGCTGCGAGGCGGAACCCATGCAGACGGCTCATCATTTGTTGAATCTCTGGATAGATGGGATGGATCTGGAAACGTGTTCGCCAACTGCTGCTGTGAGCTGGGTGATTTTCTGGCGAGATGATTAATGGGGGTATTTGGAAAGATTGTCTGCCTAGCTATAGAAGTGACAGGCTTAAATGGGGTTGAAATCACCATTGTATGCCCCGAGAACCCTGGAAATGTTGTCAGGCGGTGGATATCCATCTTTGAAGGAAGAAGAGAATCAGAGATTTGTGTCCCCTGAAATAGGCTCTGACGATTTGCTAAACTCTATTTTATCAGGGGACAGCCGGAAAGGCTATTTCTATTTCAACCCTAACTTAGGATTTAGCATCAAATACATTTATATAACATCCCCTGTATATCCCAACAAATTAACTAGAGTAATTTCTTTCGCGCGCCACAGCAATGTCTGAACCAACGGAACCAAGGGAATACAACTTACGGCGTAGAAATCCAGGACAGGAAGCATGAGCGAGATCTGCTGAATTGCATAGAAATGCGGGACAGGAAGCAACAGCGAGAACTACTGAATTGCGGAGAGGAAGGTGGGAAGCACGTGTTTCCGCAACTCCATTTCCTTCCGCCACATCGGGCCAACCGGGTCCTTCCACCGCACCTCCAAGTCCTTCCACTGCACCACCAGGTCCTTCCACCGCATCTCCAGGTCCTTTCACCACATCTCCAGGTCTTTCCGCCACATCTCCATTTCCTTTCACTGCACCTCCAGGTCCTTTCACCGCATATCCAGGCCTTTCCGCTGCATCTCCATTTCCTTCCACCGCATTGGGCCAACCGGGTCCTTACACCACTTCTACCACAGCATTTTCTCCATCGGGCTGGCCAGGTCCTTCCACCGCACCTCCAGGTCGTTCCACCGCATCTCTAGGTCTTTCCACTGCATCTCTAGGTCCTTCTACCCCTCTAGGTCTTTCCACTGCATCTCTAGGTCCTTCTACCCCTCTAGGTAGTTCCACCGCATCTCCAGGTCCTCACGCCGCATCTCCAGGTCCTTCCACCGCATCTCCAGGTCCTTTCACCACATCTCCAGGTCTTTCCGCCGCATCTCCATTTCCTTTCACTGCACCTCCAGGTCCTTTCACCGCATCTCCAGGCCTTTCCGCTGCATCTCCATTTCCTTCCGCCGCTTTGGGCCAACCGGGTCCTTACACCGCTTCTACCACGGCATTTTCTCCATCGGGCTGGCCAGGTCCTTCCACCGCACCTCCAGGTCGTTCGACCGCATCTCTAGGTCTTTCCACTGCATCTCTAGGTCCTTCTACCCCTCTAGGTCTTTCCACTGCATCTCCAGGTCCGTCAACCGCTCCAGATCATTCCACCGCATCTCCAGGTCCTTCTACCACAGCTTCCACCGCAGCTTCCACCGCAGCTTCCACCGCAACATTATCTCCACCAGACCCACCATCATCCCCCCCACCAGGAGCTCAGCGGCAGAACTCACCAAGACCGGCAACCCCAATGGATGTGGATGAGGATATGCCAGAGCAAGTTCCAGGTGCCCCTCGATACCTTAGCCCTTTCGGCGAAAGAGAGTCCCCAAGAATGCAGGGCATAGTGGAAGGTTATCTACCCCTCAGAAATCGCAAGATGCTTGTTACAAAAGGCAGTTCACCAGATTTCCCACAGTACAGTCTCCATTGAGGTACACCTGCGATTGATGTATGGAATCTTCATGGTCAAGCACCTGAGGTGTTGGATCTCTTAGTCACTATAAACGGACTTGCATACTACAAACAGCATAATAGGACCCTAATTTGGGTTTCAATTTAACGAGACAATATCCTGTCGTGGATAACCTGGACCGAACTGACAAAAGCAAGAAGCGGTGGCAGGTGTTTTGGGCCAGATGGGGCCAATGATGCCATTAGACATTGGGTAGTGCAGAGGAACCAGAACATGACCACAGCGGGAGTGGCCGACATCGCTGGCCCCAGCCCGAACGACTTTGACAAACTGGTAGCACTTAAGCAGCAGCGGAGGGAGTATAACAAGGCTTTTGTGCCCGGCAACTGGCAGCCCGGCTTACCAGGCAACCGGCAGCCCGACTTAACAAACAACAGGGTGGTTCTTGATTCAGAGATGTTGGATTCTATGATGGGGAATGTGGGAATGCGAGAAACTTTCCTAGGTCGCCTGACGAGATCTGGAGCATTGGAAAATGTTGTTTGAAAATTGTGAGGGAATGCAGAGTTTGACGAGATTGAAATATTGTGAGGGAGCATAGAGTTTGCATTTGTTTTTTATTTTGTTTCTACTTGGTTTGTTTTGTATTTTGTTTCTAGCTACCTTGCCAGTCAAGATTATCAAAAATATTCTCGTGTCCAGCTTGTTGCTCCGCGCATTGGGTGTCTTTGATTCGAAGTATTTTTAGGTTGGCTGTAGGTCTCGTCGCCCCGCTTTGTCCCCCCCTGCGCGGACAGCGGACAGGAGTAATCAATAATAATAAAAAAAAAAAAAGCTTTGTCGCCCCAGGGGGGAGGGCGGGGGCCGGTCGAAGCGGGGCGAAGAGACGTAACATAGCTCAAAAATGACGGGGCAAGGTTGGGCTGCAGGGGCCATAGCAGGGGCCTGATTGAAGCGGGGCAACGACTGGCTTATGACATCCCTAGGTCGGTGGACCGACGGCCCTACCTAAAAACAAACAGTGGGGTGATGATCTTGGCACCAACGAGACGGACAAACGGACGGCGGGAGGCAGGGGCAATGGATTTCTCTTATGCTGTTACTGTCACGTCGTCCCGCTTCGACCGGCCCCCACCCCCCCTGTTACTGTTGCCCCAATGTTCGACGTTACTGGCTTCATCTTTGTTCACCTCTGTCTTGTCGTTTTACAAGGGGCTTTGATCCACATATCCAAAGTATCCTACCCCTACAAGCCATTGTGGAGGACGCGGAGGACGCGGAGGACAGGGAGGACGAGGATGCGGAGGACGTGGACGACGCGGAGGATGAGGATGCGAAGGACTCCGAGGATGTAGAGCACGTAGAGGATGTGGAGGACGCGGAGGACGTGGAGGACACAGAGGACACAGAGGACGTGGAGGACGCGGAGGACGCTGAGGATGTGGAGGACGCGGAGGACGTGGAGGATGCGGAGGATGGTTGTACTGGCGAGAGTTTGGTACCGATATTACAAACTAGGGTGGAGCAAGGTTTTTTAGCTTGTCTACAGCTATCACACCTTGCATACCACGCAGACGAGTTGAGGGACTGCTGCTGCTGCACAACCCTCCACGGCCAGACCACGCTTTCTAGTTGTACACGCTGTTACACCTGGATACGTCACATGGTCTTCAATCACGGAGATACAGACATTTGTACGTGGGTCATTTGTTGGTCGCTACGAACAGTCAACGACCTTGGTGAAGAGCAACTGCGAACGGTCGAGGGTGACGAAGAGGCCAGCGTCGAAGGGGATGGTGTTTGAGGGGCCTTTTAGTTCCTTTTCTTTCTTTTGCGGTGGTGGTCGATAGTGGAGAAGATAGATAATACAACAGGGTTGTCTGCCCAGGATTGTACATTCTTCCATACTATCGCGTATCGCCCACAGCTGCTGCTCGTTTGCCTGGCTGGTGACCCTTCCACCACAGCTCTGATCCGACATGGCGATCAACTGGTTGCTGGCCGCGGTGGGGGGTCTTCTTCCGCGAAAGATCATATGCAATAGGGGCTCGTTGGTATTCACGACCCGTTGCCATCCTTAAGGAGAAGCCACGTCATGTACCCTTTTCAGTCTTGCCACACCTATCAGATCAAGACTGGGCACTGCCTTACCGGGGAATACTTGGAGTGGACAAAGAACTGAGCGTCAGCCCAGTGCTGGTGGTGCAGGTGTAAGAAGCAGACAAGGGAGCCTGTCTTCAAGAACTGCGGACGATGGAAGGAACAGCAGAAAGTGCTGTGGAAGGAGGTGTGGAAGGAAACTGAGAGAGGGAAGAAATGGTTCGCGATCCGGGACCTCCTTGCCGATGACAGGTGCAGCAAGGCAGTACTGGACTTCCTATCAACCACGGAGGTCTGGTCCCGCCCCAGGCTGAGGAAGACGGGCAGAGTGAGGCATCAGAGTGGGAACTCTGGGAGCGAAGAGAACAAGAGGAGGAGAAGGGAGCAGAAGCTGAGAGGCTGGGTGCTGAGGTCGAGGAACCGCTGTTCCTACCCACGCCCGCCTTTATGGCATCCGTGGAAGAGGAGTGAGAACAGGTTTCTGTCTTTCATTTGTCATTCCCTTGGTCACCTTCTATCTTCTGGGGACAGGCCTGGGTGGAGGGCAAAGGAAAGCTTGCAACATGCAGCCACCGGGCGGACCGCGGCGGGGAAACGGTCAAAATGTACGCCACCATAGTCTAGATAGGCTTCATGCGAGTATGATAAAACAAAAAAAACTCTCGCCACACCAACCATCCCTGTCCAGGACATATTTGGGTGGAGGACATTGAACAGCATATAGAATACACGCTTTTAGAAGAAATTGTAAAGATTTTCTCGTATAAAACATAGTATATCGTGGTATGTACTTAACACTGTGCAATTCTCCATCTTTTTATAAAACGCACTGCTTCAACAAACATGCCTCAACCACACGGATACCCAACTAACCACCCTTCCAGATCAATCCCACTTACTCTTCAGCCCAATGATTTCAATCCCGAGTCCTGACTGTCTACCAATGTTCATCCCCCCACCAATGCTCAGCGCCTTCACTGCTGCGACAACTTCATACCCGATTTTCCCACCGGCAGCGCACGGAAACGGTGTATTAGCACTCTTAGAGCCCTCTCCTGGGCCATAGATGAATTTGTACAAGAGTTTCTCATTCGCCGTCCTTGCCGCAGGATCGCTATTGTCCAGGGTGACTGTCGCGACCACCTGGTCCCTTGCACGCTTATTCCACCATGTCGAATTTTTCGTCACCTCGCCACTACCAGGAACAAAGCTCCAGATGTTGTAGATATTCGGAACGCCAGTCGTGTTGTCACCTGTGTTGCTAACAAATTGGAAATGACACTTCTTATTGGTGTGTCCCGCCGGGAAATCGAAAATTGTCAGGGTATTAGTCTCGCTGAGGCCATAACCGACTGGGACCGGTTTGAAGCCCACGAAGATGAAGTTTGACGGCTTAGAGACAAAACCGGTCACATCATTGATCACCACATTGAGGGACGTTACGAGCGCATTTCCGCTGGGGAGACCCACGGGGCAAATGTTGACGGAAGGGTTGGCGGTGCAGTCAGTGGGGATATCGTCCAGGCCAGGGGTGAAACTGACTGCAGGAATGGCGGTCGCGATTGCCAAAGCTGTTGAAACATGAAATAGAACAGTTGTGAAGAGTTGCATTGTGCAATTTCAGAGTGTTCAGGGTATCTGATGGAAGTTTACTTGCCGTTCTGGGGAGGCTGTGGAATGAAGATGTATGTCGGACTCGTAAACGCGACAGGGACACTGAGATATAGGTACCTTCTAAATGCCTAGCCCTTGGCACTAACGAATCCTGCCGAAGTCTAAATCAGATTTAAAGATTCTAAATCACTTCGAGCAACGCACCTATCGTGCGACGTGAGGGGCCCCCAGGCGCGACAGCAGACAGGAACTAGTCAAAATGAATAAACAAACCTGATCTCGCATGGGTGATGCCGCAGACACTCGTACCCGCTCAGCCACAGATCAGTTGCTGCAGCGACCCAAGGGATATTACCGAGCTGAGCTAAAAGTGAAATAGATTTATATACATATCGCCGATAACGATTAAAAGCCACCTTATTCTTCCCTTCTTTCTAAACAAGAACAATATCCATGGACGAGCGACAATGAAAACATCACCATGCTACTCTTACCCTTCGTAACTCGCTATATTTCCACATCTACGATACCAGTCTACCTCTTCCCCCTTATCAATCTGGCCTTTTCTTTGGTGTTCACCTCCCTCCTGCTAACTGGCTCCATCAACCCAATCTTCGGCCTTCGCAATTTCTACCTTCTCTGTCTCCAGTATGGATCTGTGTCACCGGACACACTCCTCTCTGACCCCAACACTCGGACGGGAAAAATCTTCACCGACCCTAACGACAACGAGCTTCTAAAAGTTGTTGATCTCTACAAAGGTAAAATCAGTTTCTTGGCACCTTTGTGGGCTGCAAACGTAGCACTCGCAAATCGCTGCCCTCCTGGTGCTCATAAATTATCTTCCCATCATTACTGCTCCAGCCATCACCTGTAAGATTGCCAGTGTTGCCGCTTCTGTTGGGATGCTATTACTTCTGGGAGGCATAATACTTCAGCAAGTCACCTCAGAGGTCATGCACGTTGTCGCACAACTCACCCTTGGTACCACCGAGGCCCATTCCGGCTGCGGTAATATCGTATTCAGGTGGGTGGGGTTCATCTGCTCCATTTTAGCGATGGTGGATTTGTTAGCGGACGTGGCGGTACTGATGACAGCGTAGCGGGTGCAGTCTGAGGCTGAGGCGGCAGCGGCGAACGAGGAAAAGGCAACTGGGGACTGGGTAGATTTGACTGATGCCAGAGTGTTTACAAATGAGTAGTCACCACTCAGCAATGTGGGCAGGAGTCATGTACAACTGGGGCTTGAGACGCAGCCCATCGATGCGGGTCCGGTGCCGGGCGGTGGCGGTTCTGGAAAAGAACAGTTCACTGTGGATTTAGCACTGGGGCCGCCACCTGCAGCACCGGAGGGTAAGGGCGATTGGAAGAAGGATGTTGCAATTACGGGGGCCACTGTGGCTGGAGATCTTGCGCGGGGGATGCTTGATGTGGACCAGCCGTCTGGTGTAGTTGATTGGAAGCAGGCAGGGGTAACTTTGGAGCTTACTCTATTGCGGAAGGAACTTATGAACCGCGGGCGAAGGTAGGATAGTGATTTGGACCTGATCCATAGGGTGTGGCTGTTTTTTGTCTGTTTTCGTGAGAATGGAATATTCATCTTCACGGTATCACTTTTCCAGATTCTGGTGGCCTTCCTAGGACATCAATAGTCGTGCTCTCCAGAAGATGATCAACATATTTTTCCTGACGTTTATTTATAGTGTGGCTCAGTTTTCTCAAATCATGAACTCAGGGCCTTCAGACTGTAAGTAGACGGTGGAATCTACCTCGCTACATCGAAACCCGTATTGATAATACCCTGTATTTAGTGGCATGTTACCCGGCCGTCTCGCTTCGCGGCCTACCCCGCCTACACTCTCGACGGTTGCCATCGCCTTGTACCCTATTTCTTCCCTTGACCTGAGTCTTGTCCTCAGTCTTGTCCTCTGTCTCGTCATCGTTCTGCTGCTCGCAGCTTGCCGCTTGCCACTCGTCGCCACTCGCCATTTTGCCCGTCTCCTATCATCTGGCCGCTACCTGGAGCCGTGTTCTGGTAACTGAGAACTCTCCTACCCAACAGACTTTTCGTATAAATACAATTGCTAACAAAATCCTCAGCTACCCAGTTTTCCCTCTCCCTTCCAATGATCCCCCATCAATCCGCTTGCATTGATCTTCCCCGTTGCGTGCATGCCTGTTGGGCATGAACTTAATCAATTGGCAGGTAATGATCTTGACGTCATTGTTGATTTGACAATTACTAGACCGGAAAGACCATCAAAAGCTAGCGCTGCAAAAGCTAAGAATCTAGCCCGCTTCGACCAGTCCCCGCCGCCCCATTCTTCTTGCACCATCATCTTGTACTCTATCACCTGTACCTAGTTCCCACATATACACCACGTAGCACCTATGCTATGTTGGTGGTGCCCATACAGAAAGCAGACGTGGGAGCATGTCTTCGCTGAAAGCCCAACAGGGAAGGAAGATGGGAGGGGGAAGGACCGGTACAAGATCCAGGACCCCCTTGACACAAGGTGCAGCAAGCCGGTACTGGACTTCGGATGTGGGAAGGCTGGTCTCGGCTGAGGTGCAAGAAGTGCCGGGAGCAGGAGCGCAGGGTGGAGGCTGAGGAGCTGGGTGTGGGGTGAGGAACTATCACTGTTTCTTCCTACGCCCTCCAGCTCTGCTGTTACTGTTTTGTCGCCCCGCTTCGACTGGCCCCTGCCTTCCCCCTCAGGCAGGCTGGAGCGCACACTTTGATCCTCAGGTAGATGACAGTTCTATTGGAGGAGCCGGAGCGGTTCGATACCGATACGATACAGGAGGACAAGGTAGCGGCCAAAACACTGGCAGAGACTCACCTCGTAGACTGATCACGACGAGACAGCAGAGTGTGCTGCCCTCGCCAGGGCACTGGTAGTGGCGGTCAGGCGGTAGACGATACCGGAGAGGGTCACTATCGTTACTGACGCCCAAGCTGCCATCAGGAAGTACACCGCGACACTACGGAGCCAAGGTCTGGTGGTGCCTGCGGCGGAGAAGCCGGACGCACAGCTGGGAAACAAAACCGTAGTAGTATTAAAGGCACGCCCGAGAAGAAATCCTTCGTACTGGTGATGGGGAATTAGGACTTGTGCGTTTTTTCAGGATCTAGTGATGGTTTAATCAGTGAAACTGAAGAGAAAGAAAAAAAAGAGACTAACCAAATATTCTTCGTTGTGCAGCCTTCCTCCTCACTAAGATGCTTCCTATCCATCTCCAGGTGATCATCCGTGCCATAACCGCGATCCCCTGTACGAACTAGCGTCTTGGCAGACACAACACGACGGGTGCTAAGACATATCGTGCTCCGCTGACTGCTTGTCACCAATCTACTCGCCATTCTCCGTACTCCCACCAGCGTCCTCACCGCCATCCCCCTCATCGGCATTGTGGTTGTTGTGTCTTACTCGCCAGAGCGGCACGTCACGGGGCTCGCCAATCTTACTGAACTGTGCTACTCATGTCAAAAGCAGCATCGCGATGGTGGATGCAACGCGAAATGATCCACCGAGCGGTCAGACAAGCGTCGAGCGAGCCGCTGTGCGACGAGGGTGAGCCGTTGACCAAGCCCCAGGGCACGTGTCGAAACCCCCCCCCCGGGGAGTGATACAAGTGCGCAGTCGGGCATGCCGCTGGACACGCATCAAGTCTTGGGGCTGTCCCAACGGACAGACATGCACGGTGGGCGGGCGGAGTGGCATGTGCCCGCGGAAGTGGAGGAGTGCCAGGACGGCGGGCAGGTGTGTACGGGGCACCGCAGGGTAGTCCGAGCGAGGGCCGTTCTCATGCCTGTCTATTCCTCGTTTTGATAGATAGTAAGCATCCAGTATGACGTACAGCAGGAGCAAACGAGTGAATTCCAATGATCCCATCCCATCGCCACCGAGTGTCAGCGGCCTTGCTCCAAACGACATCACCACCTCCTACAACCAACAGAGGTAACCTCATTCCCCATCCCACCCGTCTTCTCCACTCGCTTCTCCTCTCCTCTCAACAACTCAGATTATCCCTAAAGCACTCCAATTTGTCCGCCACGGGTTGTGTGTTCCCCTCATCAGCCAATATACTCGTCAATCTCCTCATCGATATCGTAGTCGTCGCGTCTTACTCACTATCGTGCTCGCCACCGGCATCCTCACCGTCGTCCTCAAGGCTACGCATGCCATCATGGGGGAGGGCGGGGGCCGGTCGAAGCGATCATCACCATCCGGCGGACAGGGCGCTACGCCCTTGGTCCCTCAGCGTGAGGTGGGAGTCTATCCAGATTCCTAGCCAGCGCGTCGCCTCCTTGTTGAACTGAATCTCCCTGCCACCAGAGCTGACCGGCTCTCCGGGATGATGATGATGATGATGATGATGATGATGATGCTTCATTGATCACATGCGACTCTATCGGATGATGGCGATATTATATACAGTCCTGTCCCATTCACCGTCCGCCCCGACCTCTCGCAGTCCGCTGGCGGCCCATGGTAACTCACCCTGCCCCCGCCTGGCCTTCCTCCCCCCCGAAAAACAGCAGTAACGACAGACCCAAAGAAAAGACGCATCTCGACCTAAGGAAATGACGCACCACAAACAAACTTTCCTCCCCTACTCCTCCCCCTCCTACCCCTTCCAGTTCCTCATCCTCCACCTTCCGCGCTCCCCTGCCTCTTCGCCCCCAGGTTTCGGCAGGACTGCTCTGGGTCCCCTGCGGTGGTGTGTAGGAAGTCCAGGATGGGTCGGGTGTGGCGGACCGAGTGACCATCATGATCTAATACCCCCACACCTGCTACGCATCTATTTTACTCGCAACACACTGCAAACTTTGGAGGAGATCATGGGACGAGGAGGGCGATGAAGGATAGCGAGGACAGCGAGGGGGTCGATACGGGGTTACGAGACAATGACAAACGCAACGAGGGAGACGGCGAGGCGACACTTTGGTGGGTTCATCCCACTCTCGGTGTCTCTGGGGGGTGGCAAGGGTCGGTCGAAGCGGGACGAGACAATGACAGCGGGGCTAGGGACGGGTGGAGCTAGTAGGCCGAAGGTGTTCCCAGTGTAACGCAGTAAAGGGAGACATGGTGAGTATCAGTGTTATGGCTGGGTGGCTAGCTCCACAGTACCGCGAGGGTTCGGATACGAGGGGGTACCCGGGAAGACAACGGGCGGGGGCCGGTCGAAGCGGGGCGACGAGACGGTGGGGCGACAAGACAGTAGAGACAGGAGGTTGAGTGAAGAAGGTAGAAAGAAACCACTGCCGGCACGGGCCCAAGCTGAGTGATGCAACAAAGTGTGATGGAACTGGGCTGGCTAGGCTCCAGGTAGCAGGCAAGGACAACGACAACTGGCGAGCGGGCGGCGGGCTGCCTGATTCTCGGAACCGGCTCGGGAGGTAGTCTTCCATCCTTTCTCCTGGTGGCACTTCTGTATATAGAGGCAACTCGCTCTCACATAAAGACTATCTTCACCCTATCTTCACCATATATTCCAACACCGTGAGCCCCCGCCATTCGTCGGCCCTCCCGGCCCCCGGGACCCCCCTGCGCGCCGGGCACCACCAGAAGGCCCGGCTCCTCCGAGGGCATCCGTCAACCCGTTCCGGTGTCGTTTGACTTCTCGAAGCGATCTCCAGCGCTCGGGTGAGGGCGGCGCACACTGCGTCGTATGCCTCCTGGTTGTAGCCCATGTGGGTCTTGATATCCGCCCAGGATTGCCCATTTCCATACCACCGAGTATCCAGCAGCTCCATCAAGTCGTGGGCCGTCAGCGAACATTGTTAGCGAAAACGAAGACGGCGAGGAAGGACGGCGAGGACGGCGGAGAGAGCAGGGACAACAACAAGGATGACGAGGACGACGAGGACGACGAGGACGATGAGGATGGTGAGGATCTGCTGTCACTGTCTTGTCGCCCCGCTTCGACCGGCCCCCACCGCGACGAGGGCAGCGAAGACGATCGGGGCGGGGGTGACGAGATTTTTTTTTTTTTCTTTATTCATTACTCGTGTGCGACCTATCTAGATCATGACGAGGGGCGCGCGCCCATATGTACAGTCCGGTTCCCCGCTGCAGTCCGTGTGTAGTGGCATGGTGCAAGCTTCCCTCTGCCCTCCGCCCAGGCCTGTCCCAAGAAAGTGTAGAGCGCACCAAGGAAATGACAAAGGGAATGACACAGGAGAAAGAGAACCGCGACCGCCCGCTACTCCTCTCCTGCCGCTGCCATGAACGGGGGGGTAGGGAGGAACAGCCGGTGTTCATCCCTGGCGTCCCCCTCGTCCTCGGCACCCAGCGCTTCCGCCTCCGCCTCCCTTTCCTCTTCCCGCTCCCTCCTCTCCCGGAGCTCCCATTCCGACGCCTCACTCCCCGCGTCGTCCACTTCCACAGCCGGCACTGTCTTTCCTACGTCCGTCGAGGAGAGGAAATCCAAGACCGTCTGACTGCACTCGCTCTCGGCGAAAAGCTCGTGGGCTTTCCACCGCCACCTCCCCCTGCCCGTCTCCTTGTACACCTCCTCCCACAACGTCCGCTGCTCCTTCTTCCATCGCGGGCACCTCTTCAAGAGGTGGTCTCTTGTCTGCCTGGGGCATCGGCACCACCAGCACTGGGGATTCGGACGCGATTTTGTCCAGTGCAGGTATTCGTCTGTGAGGCAGTGCCCCGTCTTCAGCTGGTAGAACCTCACGGCAAGCCGCTTGGTGCTCCCAGCAACCGTGCCGTCGGGCTTTTGGCTCTTCGGCATTTTATACTTCTTCTTGGAGGTCCGGCCTCCAGCCCACTGCCGTGCCTCTGCCCACTTCTTCTCCGAGATCTCCCGTCTGATGTTTGCGAGGGACCTGGGGCGTGCTTCGTCCGGCCATTCCACCCCCGGGGTGTCTGGCTCCTCTGCCGCGAGCTTGGCCCATTTGT
>Ga0307516_10003929_pt1 | contig 18732 bp, 27 predicted proteins | sample 19_EM_MG_FD_203310 | JGI IMG/M metagenome (GOLD analysis project Ga0307516, IMG submission 203310) | Populus trichocarpa ectomycorrhiza microbial communities from riparian zone in the Pacific Northwest, United States - 19_EM | ecosystem: Host-associated > Plants > Roots > Unclassified | place... | reverse complement strand
AGAGAAAAGGGGTTGTGGCAAGATGCTTCTATTCGAGAAAGGGGACAAACAAGTTGTTGCGTGAGGAAGGAAAAAGGAAGAAAGAAAGAAAGAAAGAAGTGGGCGACGGCTCCTTTTAAGGATATCCATCGCCCGCTCAGTGTCACTCCACATTCCTTCCTCCCGTATTCCAGATGGCGCCAAGGGTCGAGGCCTAGTAGCTGGCACGCGCCGTGACATGTATTCTCTCAGTTAATGGCCAGACCATTGCTACTCACGCTCTAATTGACAGTGGAGCAACAGGAATTGCATTTATCGATAAAGACTTTACTCACCATCACCAACTCACCCTTACACCCCTCCAGAATCCCAGATCCCTTGAAGTCATTGATCGTCTATCGATTTCATAAGGTGACATCACCCACACCACCACTATTACCCTCTTGATCAATGAACACCAAGAACAACTACCCATGTTTGTGACAAAACTTGGTCACTACCCAATCGTCCTCGGTATTCCTTGGATGGACCTCCACGATATCAACATTCGATTCCGCTCCCGTACTGTGACCTTTGGATCACAGTATTGCTCCACCCATTGCTTGCCCAAGAAGTCAGATATGAACAGCAGCAACAGTACCTTGAACCTCACGTCAAAAGTAGCTCAGAAGTGTGAGCCAGCGGTAAGTGTGGAGGCCGGCGATATTGGGGCCCGGACATTTACGTCTCACCCAAATCCACAGGAGATCCAAGTTGACAATTTTCAGGATATACCGAAAACTTTTCCGAAAAAGATTCTGATTGCTGCACTCAATGGCAGCTCATTCCAAAGAGTGGCATACAAACAGAAATTCACCATTTTTTCCATTTCCTTACATGAAATCAACACTGCACTCGGCACGGAAGAAAAAACAAAAAAGAAACTTGTTCTTGAGGATTATATACCAAAAGAATACCACGAGTTTCTCCCTCTTTTCTCGGAAGCGCTAGCCAAGAAACTGCCACCACATCGGAGTTACCACCACAAGATTCCACTCCGTGAAGGATTTACACCCCACTTTGGGCCCCTTTATTCCTTGTCCAAAACCGAACTGGAAACACTGAAAGAATGGTTGGAAGACAACTTGAGCAAGGGATTCATCCGTGCATCATCCTCACGCACTGCCTCGCCAATTCCTTTTGTCAAAAAGAATGATGGCACCCTCTGACAGTGTGTGGACTATCGGGGTCTCAATGAAGGAACCATCAAGAATCAATATCCGCTTCCACTACTACAGGAAACGCTGATGCGACACTCCAAAGCTAAGTACTTCACCTGTCTTGATATGCGAGGGGCCTACAATTTAGTACGAACCGCAGAAGGAGAAGAATGGAAAACAGCATTCCGGACTCGATATGGATTGTACGAGTCCTTGGTAATGCCATTCGGATTGACGAACGCACCGGCCGATTTTCAAGCTCTGATAAACGACGTACTCCGAGCCTATCTGGACGATTTCTGTACCGCATAGATTGACGACATCATGATCTACAGCAACACCTTGAAGGAACACAAGGAACAAGTGTACAAGGTGTTAAAAGCCTTGTCGGATGCAGGATTGCACTTAGAGCCGGAAAAGTGTCAATTTCACAAACAGAAAGGAAAATATCTGGGCTTCATCATTGGTACTGATGGAATCGGGATGGACCCCATGAAGATCTCCTGCATCCTCGAATGGCAAACACCAAAAAACGTCACAGATATCCAATGTTTTCTTGGTTTTGCCAATTTTTACAGACGATTTTTCAAGAATTACTCCAAGGTAGTGACGCCATTAACCAGTTTGACCAAGAAGGAGGGCGGCAAGTATATCCCATTCCTGTGGGGCTCAGACCAGCAAGCAGCATTCGATCAGTTAAAAAATGCGTTCACACCGGCCCCAATCCTACGTCACTTCGATTATGGGTGAGAAATAATCGTCGAAACGGATGGCTTCGATTATGTCTCAGCAGGCATTCTCTCGCAGCACGATGATGACGGTATCCTGCATCCGGTCGCTTTCTATTCCAAGAAACATAGCCCTGCCGAATGCAACTACGAGATATACGATAAGGAGCTCCTGGCGATAGTACGTGCCTTCGAGGAATGGAGGCCACATCTGGAAGGTTCAAGCCACCCCATCCGAGTACTAACTGACCACAAAAACCTCGAATATTTCCTGTCCATTAAGCTGTTGAATCGTCGACAGGCCAGATGGTCAGAATTCCTGTCATGATTTGATTTCAAGATTGTTTTCCGGCCAGGAAAATCCGGAGGAAAACCAGACACATTGACTAGGAGGTCAGGAGACCTCCCTATGGAAGGGGATGAAAGACTGGTTGCCAATCAGCAGGCGGTCTTGAAACCTTAGAATCTGTCAAGTGTGACGACTTCATCGAATTCGGCAAACGGTTTACTCCAGATACTGTCGGACAACATGAACGAAGACCCGGAAAATACATTCGAAGGCCCAGACGATGCAATCGGAGATCCAGATAACGCCATCGAAGACGTGGACAACCTAGACAACACCGGACAGATTTCGACCCTACTTGAGGAAGCCTACCAAGTGAATTCGTTTCTGGAGTGGATTCTCAGATTGCTTCGAGACGACATAAGGCACTGCAAGGAAATATCACTGGCCGATTGCAAGGAGAAGAATGGCATACTGGTCTACCACGATTGTATCTATGTGCCAGATCACATGCCACTTCGACTACGACTATTACAGATTCACCACGACCCACCAGCAATCGGACACCCAGGTCAAACAAAAACCTTCGAACTTCTTTCTAGGCAATATTATTGGCCCACGATGAGGAAGGATGTGGACCAGTTTGTTCGCAATTGCAATATTTGCCACCGGACGAAGGCCATTCGCCATGCCCCTTATGGAGTGTTACGTCCTTTTTCAGTACCAGACTGGCCCTGGCAACATATCTCTGTCGATTTTGTCACCAGACTACCGCCATCCAAGCGATTCGATGCCATTTGTGTGGTGGTAGATCGATTAACCAAACAAAGGCACCTCATCCCATGTAAGACTACGATCACAGCTGAGGAATTAGCACGGCTATTCTGTGACAGGGTTTTTCGCTACCATGGATTGCCGAAAACAATTGTATCGGACCGTGGGCCCCAGTTCGCATCACGTTTCTGGAAACACCTCTGCGACTCCCTCAAAATCGAACCTCGTCTGTTGACAGCATTCCACCCGCAAACGGACGGCCAGACAGAGAGAATTAACGCTGTTGTGGAGCAACACCTACACGCCTATGTCTCACATTTACAGGACGACTGGGTGGACTATTTATTCCTTGCAGAATTTGCAGGTAATATTCAGGTATCGGAAACCACCACTGTGTCTCCCTTCTTTGCGAACCTTGGATATCACCGCCACTGTGACTTTAACTGGATATCCGTACGGATAACCCAGAAGAGCTACATGCACAAACCACAGTTGAGCGAATACAACACCTTCACAATTTGGCACGAACAGAAATGCGATATGCACAGGCGCGACAGCAAGACAATGCAGACCGCCACTGTGTACCTGCTCCCGCCTTCCAGTCTGGTGACATGGTCTGGGTGGATGGACGGAACTGGCGTACAGAACGGCCAAGCTGGAAGCTACAGAATAAGCACAATGGACCCTACCATATCCTTCGAACCATTGGCACCCATGCATACGAGCTCGATATATCTGCCACAATTCGGAAACATCGCACATTTTCAGTCTCTTTACTGCAAGCCGCTGCAGAAGATCCACTGCCAGGATAAGTTATACCGCCACCACTTCCCATTATAGTTGAAGGAGAAGAGGGATGGGAGATTGACGAGATACTAGATAGCAAACGAACGAGAGGAGGACGACTTCGGTACCTAGTCAAAGGGAAAGGATTCGATGTGCCGACATGGGAACCGGAAGAAAACTTGACGGAGGTGTATGCAGTGGGTGCCTACCATGAACGCTACCCAGAAAGGCCCAACCAGATCGCTCTCGTAGGAACTTGAGTCCTAGAGAGGTGTTACTGTAACAGCACGCCGCCACCATCACCACCTATCCCGAACGACTAGAGTCGGGAACGTTCTGGGTTGTGCGGCGCGGAAAGGTTCTGCTTGCGCGGCGAGGAAAGGTTCTGGTTGCGTGGCGAGGAAAGGTTCTAGGTGCGCGGCAAGGAAAGGTTCTGGTTGCGAGGCGAGGAAAGGTTCTAGGTGCACGGCAAGGGAATGTTCTGGTTGCACGGCAAGGTTCTGGTTGCGCGGTCAGGAAAGGTTCTAGGCGTGCGGTGAGGAAAGGTTCTGCTGGTTCAGGTTGCGCGGCATGGAGAAGGATCTGGATGTGGAGGATCGCGCTCATTGTATATAAGAGTGCACTGTTGTCTGTCTTGCATGTTTCTTCTTCACGTAACAACTTGTTATCGTCAGCCATAGTCGGCCTTGACTACTAGCAATTGTTCAGCCTCAACGCCATGTCCTTGCCTTGTCCGTTTCCCCATGTCTTGTCCTTATCTGTCCACGTCCCCACACCCTCGTCCATATGTCCCGGTTTGCTACCTGGAGTCAGAGAGCCACGCCCGTTACAGCCACCTATGTTGCAGTTGCATTTTGGAAACACAGCAAGCGGGATGTGCCCTGGTGGAACCACAGCCTCACATTGGCCAAGCGAGCAGTCAAACAGGCAGACAGACAAGCACGTCAGAACCCGACCGATACCAACAGAAATGATGCCCAACAGAATCGGAGCAACTGGTCACGGATGGTCTGACACGTCAAAAACTCCTACAGGATCAAGCAACTGCAGTCAACCTCTACCACAACTGTCTGGAAAACTATCCGCCATCACAATGCACACCAAAAACCCATCCCCCCACTTGAAGGACACACAGACTTTGAGAGTAAATGCAAGTCTCTTCGTTCAGCGCTTTTTCTAGCAGTCAACGATCAACCACGACCACCATTGCCTGACGGCTTTCTCACCTCAAATTGAAATATGGAACACCATACTCGCTCTGTCACCACGCACGAGGTACAGCTGGCTATCACCCACCTGAAGTATGGTACCTCAGTTGGCCCCGATGGCATCAGCTATACAACACTCCGTCATGTGCACGAAGCAGTCCCAAGACATCTTCCTCTTCTTTTCAATGTGTGTCTCCGATATGCAGTCCACCCTCCAGAGTGGAAGACTGTCAACTGCATCATCATCCCCAAACCTGGCAAAAACACCTACTTACACCCCAAGTCATACCGACCGATTTCTTTTCAGTCATGCTTTGGCAAGCTCCTGGAAGCGATTGTCGCCAAGCGACTCTCTTACTCGGCAATGTTATGTGGCGGCACACACCCATCCCAGATGGGCGGTCAGCCTGACAATTCGGTGGTTGATGCACTTCTACGCACAATCACTCCAATTGCTAATACCATTAGCATCAAGTAGACAGCTGGCTCAGGAATCAATGCTGCTCAGCGACCAGCAGTGCTCACGTACGATATCGAAGGCACCTTCAACCAAGTCCATGCCACAACCCTACAAAAGTAATGTCCCAGCATCGAATGCCAACATATCTCATCAGATGGATAACAGCTTTCAATACAGACCGTCAACTTTCCTTTGGTTTCGATCAGCAAACAGAAGAACCACAGCCATACCGCTGTAGACTACCCCAAGGCTCTCTGGTCTCCCCCATTCTCTTCCTTATCTTCAGCAATGCAATGCTGGAAAAGTCACACTACCCCGTAGACGCTGTGGACACATCATACATTGATGATGTTGGCATGGTGCAGACCTCACAGACCATTGCCAGAGCAAATACACTACTGGAAGACGGAACTGAACAATATCTCCTCCGGGGACTCCACCTTGGTCTCACCTTCTCCGTTGCCAAGACAGAGCTGCTTTACTGCCTTCCTATCACCAGCAAGAACAAAAACATGAGCCTCTCGTCTCACCCGCCACTCAGAATCATGTATACCACCATCCTACCACAATGCCACATCAAGTATTTGGGGGTTCATATCGATGAGTCACTTACCTTCCTGCACCATACAGCAATGGCAGCTGCCTGTGGTAGCCTAGTGCTGGGAAGTTTCAAGTTCCTTCGGCACAGATCACGTGACGGGCGTGCTCAGGTGGCACACCACCTGGCATTGACAGCAATATTTCCGACTATGTTCTGGTTCTCACCGGCCTGGTGGATGGGAAGCCCATCGACAACCAACACCTTCAAAACCACATAAAATGCAGTTGCACGATGGATCACTGGTCTCCCCCTCAATACCAGAATCACCAACCTTATCACAATCGCCCACCTCCCTCCCATGGAAGCATACCTCGACTACCTATCCCTACACTTTGCCATCCATCTTCACTTCCTGCCTGCATGCCATGCAACAGGTCCCACTCACCAACACCCTCACATACTACAAGACTTACCTGGCCTTCACCATCGTTACAACCTCAGCAAACACCTGATTATGGGAAAGTTAGAGTATCGTATCACACACCTCCCAGTGAATGGTGTCCATCCAGTCACCTCCCCAAATCCCAACAAGATCACCACCCCATGACAGCTACACCAGCAATGGCTCCACAGCTTGTCGGAAAAAACCATTATCATCTATACTGATGGTTCACAACTCAGCAATGGAAAAACCGATTGCGGATGGGTTACATTCTGCAAGAACCCGGAACTCGTTCAACTCTACAAAGGCCACTGTCACCTTGGAGCAAGAGTGACGGTGTTCGACACTGAACTCCATGCTGTACAAGAGGTCACCTCCTGACTACTCACTACCATCTGACCCCATGCCGATGTTTACATCTGTATCGACAATAGGGCCACCATTGACACCCTCAGTTTCAACAAATCGAAACACGAATATGCCAGACGGGCACTCAACAACATCGCAAAACTCCACTTACTCGGATGGAAGATCCGAACGGTATGGTGTCCCTCACACTGCAATATCCCAGGCAATGTCTGTGCAGACACTTTGGCAAAACAAGGCACATCTGGTCACACTCCATGCCAATATGCAACCACTACAAAGACTTGGCTTCTGAGTCAGGCACGGTCACAGCTCCTCCGCCAGTGGAAGGGTAACTTCCCTACTCAGCTCCGACCTTTAAGTTTCCTGACCACCTCCGAAATGTCAAATCGAAAGAGACCAGTGCAATATGGCGTGTCTCCTCAAACTGCTTACCCTCGGACCCACACCCAAACCAGGCGGATGATCCATGCCCCTGCGGGTCAGACACAAACTCCTCACACCACCTCCTGAGAGACTGTGTTCTACTGGCAACACACCAAGCCAAATTGCTGGCCTCCTCAGTAGGAGACATCCAGGCCACCGACTTTATCACCAATCCGAAAAACTTCATCCCCCTCTGCCAGCTCCTGAGGGCAACCGGCCTAGGAAATACCAAAAACCTCTGCTTCGACCAGAACCCCGCCTCAAGCGACAAGAGAAGAGATGACTCAGGTTGGCCTGAGCCTGACTTCTGGGTCTTCGAACGTTGATGAGAACATCACGACCACACCAGACCTGTCAGGGAAGAGTTGGAAGGGGGGTTACTCTGTCTTTTCCTGCTCTTGTACTGGGGTTCTACAATGTGTCTCAGGGTAATGATTTGTTATTTTCTGCGATTTATGTTTTGCTTTTTCTGGCGGTAGGGAAAGATGGGAGCCCCATGGGGGTGGTACAGCGTGGTGGAGCGTAGATGGGCTGTAGTCCCGAATGCAATAGAAATACATTGAATATTATCTCTCTCCACCAACCTACCTCTCTACCCATGACCGGCGCTGTGACCACCAAACCCCATGAGAACAACAAGCCCATGCAAAGGCATGTGAGAAGACTGCAACGAGACCATGCCGGGCGTGACGGATACCGCGAAAACAACAAGCCCACACAAAGGCATGTGAGAAGACCACAACGAGACCATACCGGGCGTTATGGATACCGTGAGAATAACGAGCCCACGGAAAGGCGTGTAAGAAAACTGCGACGAGACCATACCGGGCATGAAAAATACTGCAAGAACAATGAGCCCATGGAAAGGAGTGTGAGAAGACAGCGACGATACCGATGGAACAACAAGTGGTGTGACGCTGGAAATGCAAGTGCGCCGGAAGTGTGAGGACGAGCGACGCCCCGAAGAGTCCAGTCTACGTTACCTGTTGAGCAGCACGGAGTAGTCAGGGCAGGATCTTAACACTAGATTGCATCTCCAAATCGACACCTGACGTAGCAAGACAAAACTTATAGTGGAGTCCCACAATGAAGACTGCGAGAACACACTGAACCTCCAAGAATTCAGGGAAGTCCCCGACGACCAGTGGGCCCCAAGCCATGTGACATTGGAACCACAATCAAGACCACAGACACCCGAGTCACCAGAACAATCTGGCAGAATGGCGGAAGAATCAGGCATGTGGGGAAGCGGACCCCACTTGCTAACTACAGAGATACTGCAAACACTCTCAGCAGCACGCAACAGACCACTGCAGAACAGTCAGCCAAAGCTCTGGGACCCCGAACCATTTGAAGGAGAAAAAGCAAAATTCAAAACATTCCTGGCTCAGTGTGAGCTGAAGTTCAGGACAGAGGGGAACTGATTCAACGACAATGAGAAAAAGACGGGATATGCATCCTCCCTATTCCGAGGGGTGGTATGGAATACACCCAGAAGTAAAAAGGCAGTTGGTCATGAGCGAAGTACTGGCCACTGTTCTGGTGGACTATGCCACCGCGACCATCAAAATGGATAGCCGCCTATGAAACCTCAAAATCATTAGTCGACGAACTGCAGCTAGCCCAGAGGTGTGTTTCCATGTCCACATGAAAGAACCACTGTCAGTACTACCGGGGGACCCGATGGACCTAGACGCCACCCGGCGATTCAAGTTCACACCAAGAACACCGAACTGGTCTCCCCCACGACCACAAATGGATGAATGCTACAATTGCGGGAGAAATGGCCACTTCGCGAAGGAATGCCCCCAGCCCAAGAAAGCACGAGTTCTATGGAGAAGGCCATACCGGGCAGCGGAAGCCACATACGAAGAAGATACCATAAGCAATGAAGCAGAAGAAGAACTCGAACCGGCGGGAAACGACAGCCCTCGGGAACAGGCCTAAGCAACAGCCACCCGAGGGACAAGCCCGTTGCAGAATCTGACTCACCCTACAGGATACGAACAACCAGGTACGACTGCGAAGCAAAAATCATGATTAAAGTACGAATTATGGGAGCAGACGGAAACGAACACAATACCACAGCCCTAGTAGACAGCAGGCCATCTGAGAACTTCATCCACAAAGCCTATGCTGAAGTCAGTGGAATTCTAATGCAGCAAAAAGCGACACCACAACGGATTCTGACCGTGGACGGGAGTGAGGTCACCGGCAGGCTGGTAACCCTGGACGCACAAGTCCACCTCACAATCAATCATCACAAGGAAGATATCCGGCTACACTGCAACACGATCGGAAATGCGCCAATCATCCTAGGACTCCTGTGGCTCAAGCTCCATGACCCGGTGATAGGATGGAAGAATCATACTGTGAAATTCCACTCGGACCACTGTACTGAGAAATGCTTACATAGCTCACTGAAACTAACACAGTCCCTGAAAAAAAGGACATAGAGCAATACCACAGAAAAACACCCGAAAATTGGAAGATCGGCGAAGCAGACCCATGGGAAGTATGTCAGACTGTAATCAACAAAATCAAGGAAACCTCCAAGACCAACAAAAATCCAATCCCACTGGAATATCACCAATTTCTTGAAGTATTCACTGAAAAAGAACCTACAGCACCTCTGCCCCACCGCACCCAGGACCATCATATTCCACTAGAGAAGGGGAAAATGCCCCCGTATGAGCCCTTGTGACCCCTGAACGACGAGAAAATGAAGGCTCTCAAAGAATACTTGGATATGAACGAAAAACAAGGATGGATCCACACATCCACTTCCCCAGCCAGAGCGCCAATCCACTTTATGAAAAAGAAGGAGGGAGGACTACGCTTGTGCTTGGATTACCGACAATTGAACAAAATCACGGTCAAGGACCAGAAAGCATTACCATTAATCAGAGAATCCCTTGATCAACTCTCCAGCGCCACCATCTACACCAAGCTTGACATCTGAGATGCCTATTACAACCTCAGGATTAAGGTTGGGGACAAGTGGAAAACAGCATTCCGGACCCGATACAGACTGTATGAGTACTGTGTCATGCCGTTCGGACTAACCAATGTGCCAGCCTCATTCCAACAATGGAGGAACGAAATCCTGAGTGAATTCCTTGACATCTTCTGAGTGGCATACCTGGATGATATCCTCATATTCTCGCAGAAGCTGGAAGACCACTGGGAACACGTCCGAACGATATTAGAGCAAGTCAAGGAAACAGGGCTGACACTGAAAGATTCCAAGTGCGAATTCGACACCACGGAAATCGAATACTTGGCGTACATGATATCACCACAAGGCTTGCGCATGGACAAGGAGAAAATCAGGACAATCAAGGAATGGAAAGAACCAATGAATGTCAAAGGAATTCAGAGCTTCCTAGGATTCGCCAACTTCTACCGAAGGTTTATACAAGACTACAGCCAGATCACAACACCCCTCACCCGCCTGACAAGGAAGGAAGTGAGCTGGGAATGGGGCGACGAACAGCAGACGGCTTTTGATACGCTCAAAAGAGCAATGGTTACAGAACCAATATTACAATACTTCGACCCAGAGCGACTGGTCACAATCGAGACAGATGCCTCAGACTACGCCATCGGAGCCATCTGTTAGCAACCTGATGACAATGGGATCCTGCATCCAGTAGCCTATTACTCCTGAAAACTCAAGGACTCGGAATGGAACTACAACATACACAACGAGGAACTACTGGCGATCGTAGACGCACGACGAAAATGGGACACATATTGCAAAACAATAGGGCCAAAAATCACGATTCTTACCGATCACAAGAACCTGGAATATTGGAAAACAAAGAAAGACCTCAACCTACGGCAAGCCCGGTGGGGTAAACGATTAGCTAACTACCATTTCAGGATCAAATACCTACCCGGGAAGCTGGCCGTCAAACCAGACATACTCTCTAGAGAGTCAGGAGACTCTCCCTGGGAAGGGGATATGAAGCATCGGCAGAACCAGGGCTGAATTCTCTTACCTGAGGAAGTGTTCAAAGTACTCCAAGCCAATACGATGGAAACCATCAACCTGAAAATAGACAAAGAACTCCTGAATGAAATCAGAACACGAGGCGGAGTGGATGAAGAGATCCAAGAAATCTGGAGGAAAAAGGCGAGTGGGACTACCCGCGATGGGAAAATCGTGCTAGGCGTATGCGAAGAAAACCAGTAGTTGCTATTATACAACGGCCTCATATGGATCCCTGACGATAACAAACTGTGACTACAAATAGTACGAGACCAAGACGACACGCAAGCCGCAGGACACCTAGGCCGAGCAAGAACCCTGGAACTGGTTAGCCGAAGCTTCTACTGGCCAGGGCAACAAAAGTACGTACACGGATACGTCGACCACTGTGACACCTGCTATGGAATCAAGCCAATCCGACACACGCCGTTCGAATTGCTCAGGCCCCTGGAACTGCCGCACTGACCATGGGACATGATATCAATGGACTTTATCACAGCACTGCCAATAAGCAATAAGAAAGACACACTGAGGGTGATAATCGACCGGCTAACCAAAATGGGACACTTTGTAGCATGCCCCAGCACCATGAACCTTGAAGACCTGCCAGATCACTTCCTGCGGCAAGTAATTAGACCCCATGGACTACCCAGCAACATTGTATCAGACAGAGGGTCCCTATTCACCTCCGACTTCTGGAAACGAGTGATGGAAGCACTCGGGATATCACGCAACCTCAATACAGCCTTTCACCCGCAAAGGCATGGACAAATGGAAAGGGCCAATGCCACCCTCGAGCAGTATCTCCTGGCATACTGCAAGTATCAACAGGATGACTCGGAAAGACTACTACCAATTGCCGAATTCTGCTACAACAACACACAAACCGGAACCACAAAAATAACCCCCTTCTTCGCCAACTATGGATACCACACGCGATTTCTACCGGACTTCAGCACCAGGAACGATGAAACACTGTAAGTATCAGAATACGTTGAGGCATTAAGAAAGCTGCATGAAAACCTCAGAGCAGAAATCAAAGAAGCAGAAATAGCTCAAACGGAGCAGGCCAACAAAGCACGACATCCGGACCCAGTATTGAACCCAGGTGACAAAGTCTGGCTACGGCGAAAACACATCCTAACAACCCGACCATCGAACAAGCAGGACCACAAGCAAATTGGCCCGTATACCATCCTGGAGAAAGTAGGCTCACGCGCCTATAAGTTGGACCTGCCGGCCACTGTCAAAATCCACCCAGACTTCCATATCAACCTCCGCGAACCCACAACTAGTATCGAACCTATCCCCGGACACAACCAACCGCCACCACCCTCCATTTTCATCCAAGAACAGCAAGAGTGGGAAGTAGAAAAAATTCTCGACTTCCGACGACAGAGAAACCAAATCCAGTATCGAGTCAAGTGGACTGGTTTCCATGACCCCGACCACGCCTGGTATCCCGCCCATAACTTTGAAAGCTCCCCTGATCTCATCCGGCGATTCCACGAGGAAAACCCAGAGAAACCTGCACCCCAAAATTAGCAGAATGTCAACCACAGCCACTGTCGACACCAATAAAGGCTGGACCTTCGCTGACGACACCACCACCCCCGAATTCTGAACTACGAGCGAACAAACCAAGGATTGGGGCCCTGTTACCCAGGCTACAACCACAGACAGCAGGAACGTTCCAATGGCCCCATCACCACCCCTGTCGACTGTAGGTCAGCCCCGACAGGACAACTATACCTCCTTCCATTGGACAGCCTGCTATGATGACGACTGCAGCACCCACCGACAAATGAAAAACTACAACTACTACCCCCAACGAAGCAGCAGCTGCCGCCGCCACCACCGCAACCACCAGATGTTTGACTGCCCGATGCCCCACCCCCACAAACTCATCAAGGTAACCTGAGAACGACACCTTGACCCCATTATGGCTTGCGTCGACTGGCACCGAGGAAAGCAGGTCTGCCCTGAATGCTGATTGCTTGTGAACATGGAAAACCAACACCTCTGCTGCAGTGTCACAGCACCGCATGCCCCCGTGGCTGACATCACACCTCCGCAGGAAGACCAGGAGGCCACCCCGACTGAACCCTACGCCAACCCTATTGCCGCCGCAATGATGACCACTGCACTACAGGACGAGCAACTCACACTCTTGGGCAAAATCATCACCCTGATACATCAAACAACCAGACAAGATGCACGGTGCAATCATGTGGTGCACCGCACCCTCGCCCAGCGCATGAATGAATTCCACAATGCAGACCAACAGCAACTCCAGTGGATGGCCAACACCCTGAAAATCATTATCGCAGAACAACAACGAATGAACAAACAAATTCAAACCCGGCAGCAGGGTAGCCGGCCCGTCTGCATCTACCGTGCCTCCATCCGCCGCCGCACCGTACCTACGGGCCATCATGACCTTGGTGGAGCTTTGGTCTGGACAGGGGACGTACTATCACGAATCTCATACGACAGGCTTGTAAGCACCGCTGCCGGGGCCGTTGTCACCCTTGTTTTCCAATGGCTTGGCCTTGTCTCCGCTGCCGCAGCCGTGGTCATCCTCTGCCTCTAGGCACCTTGCTCGGTCATATCGCTCTGGTAGCGATATCCCTCAAACCAGACCGCCAGCCGGTCTAGGTCCTTCACTATGTTTTCCTTTGGTTATGCTTGCGCGTCCGTTCTGCTGTCATCGTTACGTATGTTGTTTCACTTTGGTTATGCTTGCGGGTCCTTTCTCCTGTCATCGTTACGTATGTTGTTTCCCTTTGGTTATGCTTGCACGTCCTTTCTCTGTTCCTTACTGCTTGCCTGTCTTTCTCCTGTTGCCGCGGATGGAATGTTGGCCGCACGGCGGCCGAGTGCTATCATGTGTTTTCCTTGGGCATGGTGATCGAGTCATGATGTTAGATGGGGGAACTGTGTCAGTCTTGCGGGCAAGGTGTGATTCCACAGAGGGATGGGAAAAAGTATAAAGGAGGAGCGCGGTAGCTAGTCTGGAGATTCTTCTCCATGCAATCTATTATCTCTGTTACACCCGAGGACAATGGAGCGAGAAAAGAAACAACAGAGGAAGTCAGAAGGGGATTCGTAAACCACTGGAGAACGTGAATTATTCACCCTCAGGAGTGTAGGCACGAGATAGCCTCGGAATTAGACCTCACGACCGTAACGGACCTAAGGGGCTAATCTCCGGAAGCAACAGTGAACTCAACTAAATACGGGATGCGAGGGGTGAGGTCATAACCAATATCTCCTCTTTCCCAGATAGGCTGGTAATCCGCTCAGCCGCAGGGTACGAGGGGATTACGTGGTGCGGGGATACGTTCGGCATATCATTAGACTGACCAGGGCCAATGAGGGATGTAGAGCTTATCCATGAGATGAGGGGATATGACCAAACCGCGGACACCTCCGGAGGGAGTGGATGAGAGAACCCCCACATCAAAGCTCTGTCAAGAGAAGACACGTGACATCTTTCCTCGAGATATAAGCCCGAGAAAGATCCCGCTCTCAACGACAATCCTCACGAAACACTACCACCGAAACCCACACACAAGATCTAAGATTATTCTGCTGTGAATTATCGAAAGTAGCCTGAGTACCTTTAATTCTCCCACACTCCGGTTACGAGACAACCCCGGTGTCACACTATAATCTTGATCTCAAAATCGCTCTACTTTCATGCACTTCAAATACGAATTCATCGTAGGATGTTTTGACCTCTTCAAACACCAGTCGAGCCACCAATTCGACCGTTCGTACTCTTCCATCAACCATATCGTCAACCTGGACAACTGGGACCCTCGGTTCGACAGACCTAAACCGCAAGAAAATGGCTGTGACTATACCCCTTACAACAGGTACCCTATCAAGTGTTGGGAAAATATGCTTCTCCACCAGACAGTCGACTGGGATGGATACAAATTCAAAGACCCCTTCGACTATAAATTTAACGATTACGACGAATCAATCCACACCTTCGATGACCTAGACTTCTATTGAAATGTCTACCTCCTCCGACTTCAACATGCTCCACCTGGAAGCCCCTCAAGACATGGTGCAAATCAAAAACGACGAAGAAACCCAAACCCTTTAAATAGCCAACCCAGTGGACTGGATGAGAGCGATTGTCAACCAACAACGACAGGCCGAGCAAGACCTGCACCAGCTCATGAATGTATGCCGCAATACGGTAGACCGAATGGATTGACGTATACAGCAGGTCGAGAATGCCTACTATTGTCACGGTGCAGGTCCCAGCACTCAATTTGGGGTTGGTTGTTTGATTTCGTGGTTGATACCGGCACCTCGCTCCAGATGTCTCGATCTTGGAAAGAGTGTCGTCACCTCGCTCCAGATGTGTCGATCTTGGAAAGGGTGTCGGTTCCGGGTGCCGGTTGCATAAGAGAAGGTTGTATGAGTTGCATGGTTGTGAGCACATATGTGAGTATGAGTACGTATGTGAGTCGCGTGAGTATGAGTAGGAGGATGTATGGGAGTTGCGAGAACTGTGTAAATAAGGAGGGCTGTCTCCCGTGTTTTGTCTTCTTCTTCTCTTCATGCAACCTCTTGTATTCTATTCAGAATATCAACGTCGTCTCAATTTCCTCCGTTTCCTCCGTTTCCGCTGTATCTCCGTATCGGCGACACTCGTGTAGTGCCACCCGTCTCTGTCCGACAGGTCCGTCCGATGCTGTCCATCTGTCTGTTCGACATGTCCGTCTGATGTTGTCTGTTCTTGTCCGACACGTCCGTCCGACGCAGTCCGTCTCTCTGTCCGACACGTCCGTCCGACGCAGTCCGTCTCCCTGTCCGACACGTCCGTCTGACGTTGTCCGTTCTTGTCCGACACGTCCGTCTGACGCTGTCCGTCTCTCTGTCCGACACGTCCATCTGACGCTGTCCGTCTCTGTTTTCCGTTCCTGTTCCCATTCCCATTCCCTTTCCGTTCCCGTTCCCGTTTCCGTTTCCCCCCCCCCCCCCCGCTTCCACTCCCGCTCTCGCTTGTGTCACCAGAACTCACTCAAGTACCTTGGAGAACTGCCACCATTACACTAGGTTGCATCTTTTATTCTAACCTACTTGTAATGAGTTCGGAACCCATGGACACGGACGCTTCCGGCTCCACCCTCGAACAGTGGTTCACCCAGCTGCAGGTCCAGGTGGTGGCCATGGCTACAGCTCAGGGTGGTGCCAACACCAACCCGAAGGGGTTTCCTGATGCGCCAATTTTCGACGACAGTAAGGCCGAAGAATTGAGCCCCTGGATTATCCAGCTGCGCAAAAAGTTGGCAGCACAACCCCATCGTTACCCCAACGACCAAGCGTGCCTACGATATGCGGTCAACCGCCTCTCGGGGGCGGCCATCTGCCGGATTCACTGCTATGTATCTGAGAATACTGGACAAATCTGGCTCGAATCTCTGCATGCACTCGACGACCTCCTCCGCCAAGAGTTCGACGACCCCGATAGAACCCGCACCGCCAACCATGAGATTTGAAAACTCAAGCAAAAGAGCGGCACTTTTGCTGCCTATTTTGCCGAGTTTGGTCGGATTATGGGAGACCTAAACTGGAATGAAGAGACCCAGAGAGAACAATTGTACAAAGGCCTCTTGGATGAAATAAAAGATGTCTTGGTCACCTCCCGTCCTCGATCCGATAGTCTGGGTCATTTGATCCAGATCTGTTGGGAGTTGGACAACCGGATTCGCGCTCGTGCTGTGGAACGGATCCAGCCTGGCCATACCCAGCGACTGCCCTGCTCCGGGCCATCCTCAGCCACCACCCCCACCCTGGCTCCAGCGAATCCGATGGGCACCAACAGCGGACATTATGGCGTGGCGCCTATGGACTTATCGGCCACGTGGAGGACTGCTGAGAAAAATCGTATCAGACAAGAACGCATGGCCCGGCGCGAATGTCCGTATTGCAGAACTGTTGGACACTTCCTCCGCGAATGCCCCAAATGCGCTGCCTCTCGGAACCGCCGTCTGGCTATGGCTGCCACGGTCAATATGACTGCCGAACCTGACGCTGCCATTCCGAACGAGCAGTTGGGAAACTAGCTGTCCCATGCCAACCGGTTGGTACCGGTATGGGATGTTCCCCATTGTTTTCGTCGTTTCCCCATTTGCAATTGCCTGCTGTAGTTGGTCAAGGGGTGAAAGAATGTGAATTAGAAGGAGAGCATCTTTTTGTTGCAGCCACTCTCCATAATGGTGACCATTCTATCCAAACTCCTGCAATGATTGATACAGATGCAATGGGCTTTGCATTTATCGACGAAAACTTTGTACGTCAACACAAATTTCGATGCTATAGACTAAACCCTCCCCGAGATCTCGAAGTAATCGATGGACGACCCATCGAATCTGGCCAAATCACCTATCTCCCCAAGGTTTCCTGTCAAATACAGGATTACACCGAAATGTTACCCGCTTTCATCACCAAGTTAGGACACTTCTCGCTGGTTCTCGGGATTCCTTGGCTCTGAAGACATGTCGTCGTTTCCGATTTTGTCAGTAATTCGGTCTGATTTCAGTGCACTGACCACCGAAATCCACCGGTGGCAGCTCGAGTGGCATTACAGACAATAGGCGTGGTGCCGAAGACGACAAACATGGCAACAGAAATGCCAAAAGGAACTACAACACCACGCCCGGGCATGGCACCGAAGCCACCAGAGGTGACATCGAACCTCAAATCTAAGTCTCCTCCAATTTGCATAATCTCTTCGGCTTCCTTGAAGAAACTAATCCGACGAAAGGAATCGGTTCAAATCTTTGCTATGAGCTTGTACGACATCAACAAAGCTCTTGAAACGCCTACAACGAACCCGCAAGACACTGAGCAAGCAGAGCCTCCAGACTATGAGTGATTGAAATCCCTAATCCCTCCCGAATATCACTCGTTCCTTCCCCTGTTCTGCGAATCCATTGCAAATAAGTTACCTCCACACCGCCCCTACGACCACCACATTCCCTTGAAAGAGGGATTCGAACTGCCCTTCAGACCGCTATATTCCCTTGCCCATCACGAGTTGGAAGCCTGCAAGAAATGGATCGAGGAAAATTTGGATAAGGGATTCATCCGGGCCTCTTCATCCCTGGCTGGAGCCCCAATCCTGATTGTCAAGAAGGGTGACTGATAGTTGCGATTGGTGGTGGATTACCGAGGCATCAACGAAGGAACAGTCAAAAATCGTTACCCCCTTCCGCTGATTCAGGAAACACTGATGTGAATTGGAAGGATTGGTTTTTCACGAAATTGGATGTTCGTGGAGCGTACAATCTCATTAGAATGGCAGAAGGAGAAGAATGGAAAACCACCTTCCGAACCCGTTACGACCTATTCGAATCATTGGTAATGCCGTTTGGCCTGACCAACGTGCCTGCAGATTTCCAACGATTCATCAACGAAACCTTGGCTCCTTTCCTCGATCACTTTACGTCAGCCTACCTTGATGATATATTGATTTATTCGGATACGATGGAAGAACATACTCGGCATGTCCACCGAG
>Ga0307516_10003928_pt1 | contig 18736 bp, 25 predicted proteins | sample 19_EM_MG_FD_203310 | JGI IMG/M metagenome (GOLD analysis project Ga0307516, IMG submission 203310) | Populus trichocarpa ectomycorrhiza microbial communities from riparian zone in the Pacific Northwest, United States - 19_EM | ecosystem: Host-associated > Plants > Roots > Unclassified | place... | reverse complement strand
TATCACCCGAAATCTCGCCCATGTCTGAGGGAGTGCGCGAAGAAGATGCAGAGGTCAATCGCGTCAATCATCTCGTCATTAACCACGATACCGACTACGAGCTCTCTCGAGATCCGTCGAGGATTGATCTCGCCATGCATTTATCTCAAAATCACGCTCCCAGCCTTGGTGCTCATCTTCAGGCTGCCAACCAATCTATGAATGCTGAACCCATGTTTGGCCTTCCAACCTACCAAGCCAATGTATCATACGCCGCATTTGACTTTTCACCCATGGAGGAATTTGCCACTGTCGAGAAAGCCAGCTTAGGTCTATCCTCTTCTCCCACAAAATTCTCCATAGAACCGCTCCGCTCTCTACACCCCGCCATCCCTTCTACCCCGTCTCAGGACGCACCCGAAAATTCCACTCGACGAACTGAATCGCTTATGGACCAGCCGGAGAACTCTCCCCGACCCAGCACTAGTGGACGTCATCGGACGCTGAGCCAGTCCCATCCGCATCCCCGCACTCATCGTAAGGGCATCGGTGGGAAAATGGCTCTTTTCGAGACACCTCACTTGTCCTCCTTAGGAGTCGCTGGCATTCCCTCTTTGACATCGCGTCTAGGGCTGGGTCGACAGAACGATTCGTCCATATATAACACCCTCGTCCCTGGATCTGCCCCACCTAATGGTGGGATACTCAATACTGGTCATGACAGACCATACCGTTTCTCTTTCTATTCGAACGCGCTGGCCGCTACTATCCATGCAAGAAGCCTCACCGAACTTCCTGCCGAGGGACAGTCTTTTGAGGATCTTTTTGCAGGTAATCACACCCCTGAAGATACATTGAAAGCCGAGGCCACCAGAGATGCTGACCGTAAGAGTACCACATCAGCTGCGTTTGCGGCCAATCGACCCTATGCGGGTGACGGTCATTCCAATGATAACTTTAACAACAATGTGAAAAACAGACATTCTGTTCAGAAAGTAGACCAGAAGTCAGGCCTTCTCGTTCCAGGCCCACCCCCTGGCGGTGGTGGGAATCGTAGCCCTGAAAATTCGGATTTTAATACGTGGTGGCTGGATGTAACGAGCCCTACGGATGAAGAAATGAAAGTGCTCAGCAAAGCGAGTCCTGTTTCTTGGCTTGTTTTCCCGCTGCTGATTCCCTCTCTTCATTTCTGATTGCAGGTATTCTTCATCCATCCCTTGACAACGGAAGACATTCAAATGGAGGAGACTCGCGAGAAAATCGAACTATTCCGGCACTATTATTTTGTTTGTTTCCGCAGTTTCGATCAGGACCAGTACAGTCCTACGTACCTCGAGCCGCTCAACATGTACATCATTGTCTTCCGCGAGGGCACTCTTTCGGTTCGTTTTCTTTGATTCGTCATTCCTGATTTTCTGACTTCGCGAACTCTGTCTTATAGTTCCACTTCCGTCCTACTCCTCATCCCCAGAATGTCCGGCGGCGTATCAAGCAACTTAAAGATTACATTTCGGTGACCTCTGACTGGATTTCTTATGCTCTCATCGACGATATCACGGATGCTTTCGGACCTCTAATTCAAGGCATCGAATACGAGGTCGACTCTATCGATGAACTCGTGCTGATTCTGAAGGACGCAGAGCAAAGTGACATGTTGCGGCGCATTGGGACATGCAGAAAGAAGGTTATGGGACTGTTAAGATTGATGGGAAACAAGGCAGACGTTGTTAAGGGTCTAGCGAAGAGGTGCAATGAGAATTGGAGGGTGGCTCCTACATCAGATATCGTGCGTTCCCCCCCTCAACTCCTCCATTGCCCATGATCACCTCGCCGTCGCAGGGCTTGTACTTGTCTGACATCCAGGTCAGTTTCTCCAATATCTGAGTCGGATTGACAAATCGATCTGTGTATCGTTTCCAGGATCACTTGATTACGATGACACAGAACTTGAACCATTATGAGAAGATTTTGTCGCGTTCACATTCGAACTACCTCGCCCAGATTTCGATCGAGATGACGGAGGCAAATAACCAGATCAACGACGTATTGTCAAAATTGACGGCGCTCGGTACGGTTTTGATTCCAATGAACTTGGTTACAGGTTAGGATTTCCTCTTGATTGGTCGATTAGTTACTGGCCGACTTATTGTTCCCTGCATACAGGTCTTTGGGGAATGAACGTTCACGTACCTGGACAAGACGTGCCGGCATGTCACACAGTCTTGCGTCGTTGTCCATTTCTGATTTACATTTCATTTAGGGCTACTCGTGGTTCATATCCATCATCGCCTGTCTTGCCGCCTTTGCGGTCATCGGTGGTTACTCCACATACAGACTGGTCAAACGTTGAGTTGTTCAAATCTCCCGCTCTTCGCTGGCTATCAGCCGGGCGATCCCATTAAAGTATAGTCGTCGAGAGCGGCGCTCCAAGCAATGCGATAATATCCGATAGACAATTTTTAGCCGTATATCATATCGGCGTTCATCTCGCTATTGCTGTACACACGCCCTTAGCATTATCGTTTATGGAATTCGGTACTTTCAGACTGTCATTGCGTTTTATGCGCAGGTCCGTCTTCTATAGCCCATTGTTAGCTTCCTGTTCCCAGCTGGATTTTCGGTAACACCAAAGTATAAAATAAGTAGAACATTGTGGGAGGTAACATCATCTCCGCTTTCCCGCTATCCTCAAATTATCACCCTCGCCATCCTCATCGCTGTCACCCACATCAAAAATCGGTGGCTCTTGCACTCTAGGAACAGGCTCTACCACTCGCCCCTTGCCCTTTCGCCGCTTGTAATCAGGCCCACCATCATCATTTTGGGAACCGTCCTCAAGTCCACCGCCATTCTGATAGTGGAGGCTGGTGTTCAGCGGAATGCTCTCCTCAAGCTCGTGACTGTTGTCGGTTAGAGGTAATCGGAGGCCTCGCCGGCGGACACGACACCAGACAAAGGTTCCAATACCAGCAAAGATGAGGAGGAGGACAAGAGCGGCTGAGCCTGCATTGTAATACGCTGCATCGAGTCAGGAGCCAAATTCGAGATTCTAAGCCTTATTCGCCTTACCTTCCCACATCGCCTTGTCCTGTTCCGGCGTCTTTCCTGGTATGGGTACCGTTGTTGGTTTGTTTCCAATCTGCTCGACAAACTTGGGTTTCTTGACCTTTCCAAGGCTGCTGGGAACACCAGCAGAGCCCCCAATGACGGTAGAAAAGTTGAAACCCATAAATCGGAGGATCATATCATGCGTGACATGGGGGACATCGTAAGGTGCCATATGTGAGGCGTTGAAGATCTGATAAAGTATAGGTGTGGGTTAAGCCGGCCGAAATGCGCATGTTCTTGTGAAATAAAATAAACTTACTTTGGCATAGGTCAGATTTCTTGAGGAAACCCACGTTCCCGCCGGGGCGTTGTTCACGGCCCACGATTGCGTTTCGACAGTCTATGGTTAACACATGGTAAGTAAAATGGACAATCCCAAAAGAGTCACCAACCCCTAGACCCTTCGCTCCATTCCAGGTCATTTCCTTGATCATTGCCTCAAGCCCGACATAATTGCAAATCAAGTCTTGGTCTCCTGCAAAAATCAAAACTGGAATTTTTGTCAAGATCTGCGGTAAAAGAGTGATCGAGGCGTTCTCTGAATATTCGTGGAAGGCGGAATGCACACTGCGGCGACATTCTATCCAATTACCAGAAGGAGCGATTGCATGGAGGGCGTTCACTACGTCCACACGCTGTAGAGGGTCAAACTACTGGCGATAAATTCAAAAGAGACAGATACATACAGCAAGGTAAGAAGTAATGGGCTTCATGGCTGGAGGCCAATTCATACCACAAGCGGGTGCGGTGTCCATCAGTCGAACGTCGTAAATGTTGAGGCACATATCCTTGTCGTCAACCCTTTTCCACAACACACCCCATCAGACCACAAGTCCTGGCAACTGATCTTGAAACGTACTTTTTATTCTTGGTTTTCACGACATCTGTTACTAGTCTCTCACACCCCTTAACTTGTATAGGTTCCGAATTTGTGAGCTTGTTGAGTTCGGCGATGCATATATCAGTGTTTTTTCTTGCTTCCTTCCATGACTAGGGCAGAGGGATGGGGGAGTGCGCTACAAGCGCTGGAGGAATGGAGGAATATACGGACCTCGGAGTTTTCTTCAAGTAATCCAACCTTGACTGCAAAGTCTATATATGTGGGGTATTGTCTTCGAGGATCTATCCAACCATTGCCAATGGCGATACCACGCAGGGGGACACCGACTGTAGAGTTCAAGATGGCGTTCGCTGAAAAGATCGTCAGACGGACGTACATGACCCCAACCACTTTCGAATGCTGACCGAAAGCTGGGATCCATTGTCCAGCAAAGCTTTCACCTCCCAGATACGTCTGTAAAAGTTAACTTGACATCGCGACACAAAAAAAATGTCCCACACATACATCGACATCTTGGTATTCCGGGAACACCTTATAGAAGTTTTGTAGGAATAGTATGAATTGGGAAGATGCCTAAGAGAAAACTTCGAAACGAGAAGGAGACGCGCATGGAGGTACACACCTCATCTAGGGTATGTACGAAGCGATCGGTACTTGTGTAGGAGAAGCCGGTTCCGGCAGGTTGATCCACTATGTAAGAAGATTTAGCTCTAACCCAAGTCGAGTACCTGTGACGAGACTGACCATATACCATGGTAGTGTATTCCTCCCAACCTCCTTCAGTAATGTTCCAACCCCCCTTCCCATCCATTCTCCATGGGCCGACCTCCATCATGAGACCGTCAAAGGATGAACAACCAGGGCCGCCCTGGAAGCAGAGGTATCAGAATTAAACGATAAGGTGCCTGGGAGACACTCACGTTGAACCAGAACATGAGTCTTCGCTTGTCGGCTAGGCGTCGGTTTTTAATCATTACAAAGTACAAGTGAGAGGTAACATCGTTGCTCTCTGCCGGGGAAGGCTTGGGGTCTACGGGTAGATAGCCCGCGAATATTTGGAGAGGGTTGTTCGAGTACTGGTGGACGTCTGGAAGGGACGGGACATAGAAAGACGCCGCAGAGGGCACTAGTTATGGCGAAGGCGGTTAATCATACGCGACGGTGAATTTGACCCAACTGACCATCTTGGGGTGCCGCTCTGACGTGGAAAAAGGATAAGAGCCCCAAGATTATGGCTAGTTTGCTGACCATGACTGGCTGTGTCCCGACTGGCCTACAAGACGGGGTTGGCCGCAGAGGGTGGCTATATGCGGGCCAGCGTGAGGGATTGACACAGAATATTGATCGTCTGTATGGCTAGGAACGGGTATGCGTGGTACCCCCACTGCCGCTTTTCCTCTGCTCCCACCACCATGAGCCTCAAGGTCTTTGGCCTTCTTTGTCTCGTTGCGGTCGTCAATGCCCAATACTTTTCCGCTGGGTGGTCTCCCGGACAGCCAACCACACCGGAGGCTCCTCCAGCTGCGACCTTCACACCCAACCAACAAACCACAGAGACAGAGGCCCCTAAGGACCCACCAACACTCTCCACCATTTGGAGCATGTTGGATCTGAACAAGCTCCTTTCTACCGGGCCCTCGGTAGATCTCTTTTCCCGGCTTGGGATCAACATCACAAACAAGTTGGAGGCCGCTCTCCAAGAGTCGAAACTCTGGGATGAACGTATCCCGATGATTACCGACCACAACTATAATGATCTTATTGTCAATGAACCTCTTACGGAACAGGAAGAGCGGGACAGGACTTGGGTTATCTCTATGTATGTCGCTCTTGTTTATTGACGATTCGCCCATTAATCCTTTTTTGCAGTACAGTAGCAACGGCAAAGGAGGATACTATCTCGAAACTTTTAGACCGTGTCCTTGACACTGCTTATAACGAAACTGTCATTGCAGGGGATCTGCCCAATGTACGTTGGGGCAGGATCGACTATTTCAACGTAACGACCATCACTACCAAATGGTCCGTCTGGAAGTGTGTATATTCTCTTCTTCATCAAATTGCGCTCGTTAAAGGGGTGAAATCCCTTTTGCTATAGCGCACCCTACTTGGTCCTCTTGAAAGATCGCGGACAGACTCTGCGTTTTTACCGACCGCAAAATCTAAGGATGAACGCAGATGCTCTACGGAAGTTTTTGGAGTATGAGGACTGGGTAACCACTCCTCCATGGACATCTCAATATGGTCCCGGAGGCAATAGGTAAGAGAAAATCTTCTGGTATAACTTATTGAATATTCTGAATGAGTTTCTTCGACCAGGGAGTATGTCTTGGATTACCTCGCCTTCGTCTTGACTAAGATTTATAATGTCGCGATCCTCCTCCCTCGCTGGATGCTTTACCTTCTCTCCGGTGGCTTTGCCTCCGTTATCCTCGGCCTTTTGCACAGGAATTCATCCCCATCTCGAAAAACAGACCAAAAGATCGAGGCAGATAGTAACGAGCCGGCAGACCCTCCGCAAGCTCAGTCGACTGCTACCACTTCGCCACAGGCCGCGAAACGAAAGAAAGCCAAAGGAAAACATCCTTCGTAGGAGCGGGGGTGCTTGGAATTGTACAATAATGTGATCCAGGTGGTTGATATCTATACAAAGGTTGGTTAAATAGACACTGTATATGTATGCCATGCAAACTACGATCTCCCCGGTGCTAAACCAGTGCGAACGGTGCTTGACGATCTGCCAGTCGAGGAAACGCATTTGTTTGAGCCAACACAACCATCTGCTTTTCATGGCTGATATAACCTCGCATGAACCCTTTGTATATCATATTTGCCACGAGGCACTCTGCTTCTTCAATTGGGGCGTCGATCCCTGATATCTGCAGTGAACAATGGAACATCGTAATCGGAATCCTTGTCGCCTTCTCTGATGCTACCCATCTGTTGTATGAATCCACTCAGTCGTCTTTCAAAAACTACAAAAAGTGAGCAATCGTACACTTTTCGGAAGAGCCCCCTCAAACATAGCTCTCTTGCCTTCTCGAGGACAAGCCAGATACTGAGGTCCACGAGCCTTCGCTCTTGGCTGTCCAATGCCTTGTCGTACGCAGATAAATCACCGACGCGGATGGCCGAGATGAAGGGGGAATAGAGCTCCTGTAAAACCGGGAAGCGGTTCATCAGTTCTGTGGAAGGAAGGTGTCCTCTTAGAATGCGAAGGGGTAGAAGGTAAGTTAATATTCGTCTGTCCAAGCGACCAAAGTGAGCTCAATAATAGCGTGGGCTCATCATGAACGTACTCTTGGTTGTTGTGGGCTTCAATATGGCAGTTGTAAAAAGCAAGAGTTAGCTCCTGTTCAGACTGCAGAGGGTTGAGCTCGTGCTCGGATAGCACTCTAAAACGAAGCCACAAACTTTGCCATACTCCTCATTTAAAAAACTTAGCATCCCGATGTAATACCTGTACGTGACCTTGTTTCACATTAGCCTTTAAGATATGAAGCAAAAGGAAGGGTGATACTTCGTGTGACCGCGGAAAAGCGGATAAAGGGGGTATATCAGCGTTCGCGTTGAGTGCGCGGAGAACATTTTTGGAGAGTGAGATTCGCTTGACCTGTTGAAAGATGGTCGTAGAACCTAGGAGATGCGAGAGGAAGGGAAGGACGTGCCCGAAAGTAACACTTGAGGACCAGCCCGACTATGTAGTATACGCCCCATTTGCGTGACTCCTCGGGTGGTGATGTTCTGAGAAGAAACTCGACTTGATAGAAACAACGATCCCATTGGAGGCACTGACCTGTCTGTCATACAATTTCCAAACGCTTTGGCGATGATTCTCGCAGCTTCCTCCATACATTCACTTCTCTGGCCGTTGTATTTCGCATGATGATCCGCCTATCAAAGTATCTGAGCGCCGTGGCAGGTGCCTGTACGTGTAGAGAGAAGGAATCACATCAAATGCAAGGTCACGCAAGTCCCTCAGAATTGAGAACAAAGCGGGCAACGTCCAACCGCGATTCTCAGTAAAGAATCGGAAGAAGAACCTGACAGTTTTGTGGCCGCACCAGATGAAGGTAAGCGGACTAGAGGTTTCACCAAGCAAGGGCCCAAGACACTTACGACACCAGCTGCGACTGCTCCTTGAAGGCTTCGCCAGGTCTCCGTTTCGCTATATGGGTGCACGTCAGGACGTACTGAATCGCAATCTCGTCCCATGGGCTCTGCATGTTCCCCTCGTATCGGCTTAACATTGCGCGCTAAAAACAAACAGACAAAAGAACATCGGACAATTATTCGTTGGAATGAGAGGGGTGGTCTAACAGTTGGATTTCGAAACTCCTTGACAAGATCCTTTCCGTGAGGACTTGTGGGACGCAGAAGGTATGCTAGGTTTGGCCCATTTTCCGCCACGAGAGCGTCATTTATCTGGGACATGAGCGTCGTCATGTCCATCGGCATTTTTGCAAAGGATTGAAGGGATTCAGGGACTCGGGCGTCGGGCAAGTGTCAGAATAACAAGTTGACCACGTGATCCAACGCGTTTCAATCGGCAGTCACGTGGATCATCCAATACTATCCATGGCGAAAGGTTCTCAGCTATTTCAGCTGAAGTCTGCTCTTTCCCAAGCAGGTCTTACCAAGCAGTCCGACAAAGGAAAGAAAAGGAAGCGAACGGGGGCAGTCGAAAAAGACAAGGCAGCTAAACTCAATGAAATTGACAAGAGATTAAATCCTTTCGATGTCAAAGTCGCCAGGCTTAAACACGACGTAGGAGGACGGAAGATTAAGGGTGTTAGTGGAAAGCCTGCACAAAGCAGACAGGCAGGGATAGAGCAGGTTCGTCGAATACATCCAAGTTTCAGTTCAAGCTTATGTAGCATTGTTCAGCGAAAGAAAACACTCCTCAAGGAGTTTCAAGAACAAGGTCGTGCTGGCGGGATTGTCGACCGGAGGTTTGGAGAGAATGACCCTACTCTCAGCTTGGAGGAACGGATGCTCGAGAGGTTCACCCGCGAGCGGCAACGGGCTTCGAAAGGAACCGGGTTCAATCTGGATGATGACGATGAACTCACCCATTTCGGCCAAAGTCTCTCAAAATTGGATGATTTCGATAATGTCGGTCTCGGCTTAGAAGATGAGGAGGACCAACAAGGTTCGAGCGATACCATTTGTCCCTCTCGTTTATTAACAATTTCCTCAGGGCAAATATCTGGAGAAATCGTCAAAAATACACATTTCGGTGGATTTCAAGATGAAAACGAGGACGAAGAGACGCAGGTAAGGAGGCCCATTTCTCCCGTTAGGAACCCCTGTTAAACTCCCTCATTCCTTGCAGCCGGAAAGAAGAAAAAGCAAAGCGGAGGTCATGGCTGAGGTCATAGCCAAAAGTAAAGAGCACAAAGTTCGTCCGATGGCTTGTAGTCTCCGCTCATCTGACCCCATACCTTAGATGTTACGGCAAATCGAACGGGAACATGGAGAGAACGTCCGCCATCAATTAGACCATGAGTTCGATGTGCTCCGCGACCTTATATATGCCCCAGACCCCTCTTCAACTGGGAGCAACTCCATTCCCCTTGGATCTCGAGTGGACTCGCCGCCCACCTCCGCAGTTCCAGAGGTTCCCCATGAATCTGGAACATATGATCAATATGTCAGGGAGCTCGCTTTCGAAAAGCGAGCCAAACCGAAGGACAGGACTAAAACCGAAGAGGAAATAGCGTTGGAGGAGAAGGAGGCGTTGGAGAAAGCCGAACGTCGACGTCGGAAAAGGATGTTGGGCTGGGAAGAAAGTGACAGTGAAGCAGAGGGTCAAGGTCGTAAGAAACGGAAACGGGGAGGTGATGATCTCGAAGGCGACTCTGCTGACGAGTATGCACGGGGCGGGCTTGGAGAGGGATTGGGCCTGCAGGCGCATGTCGAAGCGGAAGATTTGGATTTGGATGAAGACGAAAGTGATGGTGAAAGGGGCGAGGGAGTTGGGGATCAAGATTCGGAAAGTGCTGATTCCGATGACTCGGAGGACTCAGAGGTCGGTACTGGCGAGCACGCAGACCTCGTCGTAGCCCAACGACCGCCGGCCTCTACTGGGAAGAGTAAACCACCTTCAACTCAAAAGCTACCATTTACTTTTCCGTGTCCATCGACTCATGAAGAGTTCTTATCGTTTGTGGACGATGTTGACGAAAAGGATATTCCAACGGTCGTCAAGCGTATCCGAACTTTGTACCACACAAGTCTCGCGCCCGATAACAAATTCAAGCTTCAGGTCTGTCAACATCTATGCTTAGAATGACTATGAATTCATTATTCTTAGGCCCTCACAAGCGTCTTGATTGACCACATCCTGTATATCACTTCCCCCCCAGAGCCCCATTTTAGTCTTCTCTCATCGATCATTCCTCATTTGAATGCTCTGACCAAGGCATATCCCGTGCAATCTGCAGAATACCTCGTCAAGAAACTCTCATTGATGCATAAGAACCTCAAGCGTGGACTTTCCCTAGGACCATCACATCCAGAGGCAAAGACGTGGCCCGGACCTCCAGAGCTGACATTATTCCGGGTCATCGGTTCGACATGGTCTACAAGTGATCTCAATCATGCCGTCATTTCGCCGACGCGCATTCTCATGGGCGCCTACCTTGGATTGGGTCGAGTAAGATCCTTGAGTGACATTGCCAGCGGTCTTTTCCTCTGTTCCTTATTCCTGCATTTCGAGGCTCTTTCACACCGACTCGTTCCAGAGGCAGTAAACTTCCTCATTAACACAGTCTTGCACTTGGCCCCCCACAAGTACAAAACGGCGGCATCTCTTCCTGGGTCGTTTCCATCTCCTGATTTCCAATCTGAGATCTGTCGGCCGTTGTCCTTGGACCGCAAAACGTCGGCGTCGATTTTTCCTCAAAAAGCCCATCTGGGAATGTTACTCTCCCTCGATCGACGTCCGACGGAACAGGCCAAATCGGATCTTCTAGCCGTAGCTTTGAATCTACTCGGGAGATTCGCCGAGCTGTATAAAAGTCTTGATGGCTTCATTGAATTGTATGAGCCGATATTGGAGATCATTGGGAATATAGATGCGAGCCTTCTTGCAGAGCCACATCAGGTTTGCTCAGTATGAATTTGGGATTGACGATTATGATTCACCCTCTATCTCTAGGCGCGAATACGAACTCTACAGGATAGCCTTGGACGACTTCTCCAGTTCGCTCGTCAAGCACGAGAGCCACTTCATTTGCAAGCCCACAAACCAATTCCTATTCCGACTTACATTCCGAAATTCGAGACTTTTTCTTCATCATACCTTCGCCACCACGATCCGGACCACGAACGCAACGAGGCGGCCAAGTTGCGCAGCCAATACAAGCAGGAGAAGAAAGGCGCACTTCGGGAACTTCGCAAGGATGCGAGGTTCTTGGCTGGAGTGCAGCAGGAGAAGCAAATGGAGCAGGACCGCTCATATCATGATCGCATGAAGCGCGTTTTTGGGTCAATAGAGGGCGAAAGGGCAGAGGAGAAAGCGATGGAAAGAGAAAAAACGAAGGCCAAGAAACGCGCAGGTCGAAAATGAACTCTGTACTTATCCAACATTGTGTAACTTGCTGCTTTCCTTTTCACTGCGTTACCTATAGCATGCGTGAGAGAGCCTCGTCATCTTATATCGATCCAAAAATCCCCTCGCAACCTTGTCAACCAGTCCTCAAAACCAAGTGCACCCCGCTATCCGTCTCGATGATATCACTGATCTGTTCCACCTTCAATCCATACGCCGCGTCCTCGAACGGCTTCTGCATCTGTCCTCGCCCAAACCAACCCAAGTCTCCACCGTGTGTATGCGAGGAGCAGTCGGAGTGCTTGCCCGCCAGCTCCGCAAACTTGTCGTGCGCGCCATTGATCTCTGCCTGGTACCCCCGCAGGGTCTGGATGGCTTCCTCTTTGGAGCGGGTGATATTGGTCTGGTCAAGGTAGGCGTGTCGATTTACAGATCAGGTCTTGATCGATGATACCCTGCTCACCTCCTTCCAACTCGAAGGCCGTCTACTGTCGCGATGTTTCACTAGCAAATGGCTGGCACGAACTTGACCCAGCTTCTCCCCTCCTGAAGCTTTCGATGTTTTCAAGTGCTCCGCACCAGGAAGCTTGTCGATTTCTTCTTGGGTGAGGCCTGCTGGTGGATTCCAGCTCGATTGGCCCGTGCTGGGGCTGTAGAAGTAGGGCAGGCCCTTGGAAGTTGATATGCGCACTTGCCAATCAGACTGGATGGGTTGATCATTACTGAGATGGATTCTGGGGGGAGGGCGTACCATTTCTCGTGGTGGGCGCTAAGCAGTGGCCGATCTATCGGGCCGAGACTGATGTCAGACTATATCCACTCACCGCTACTTGGAGCCATTTCGAGTATCGACCAAGATTCATAACGACTGCTCTTCATGAATCCTTGTCGAACCTCCCAAATGACCTCCTTGCACGACCAATTTCGTGGCTATCGACACCCTTTTGTCTTGGGTATTCACTACTGGGGCGGCATCGGAGGTACGCCAACCTCTGTTGTACAGGATATACCCCGGATTGATTGCTGTGTTGTTCAATACATAGATTATCCAAGAACTGTACGCTCACTCTCTGCAAAGATGTCATTCTTGTACCGTAGAACTCATAGCACATCAGCTTACAGAACTCGCAATGTGCCAATGTTCTGCCGATTTTCGGAGGCGCCCGGGTTGGTGGAAGGATTTTGCCGATCCAGTTGTACGGGAAGAGTGGGCTGAAGAGGCATCAGAGCGTGTTTGGAGCGTCCGTACGCCGTCGATGGTGACGGAGGTGGTGCTGTCCCAGAAACAGGTTGGTATCCCTCCCGTATTCTCTAAATGCTTACAGACCTCCTGCTGTAGGTAGATTATGTGCTTGACGAACTAACAGGCTACGCTGCTCTTCGCGATCCTCAGCATAGATGGCAAGTATTACCATGTTTTGCCTCCGTACCGTTGATTTTACCTCTCGACCAGTCAGGTCTCATGTTTTGAGCGAATATGGGAGTCTACTTCGCTCCCAAATCCTTCTCTTCTGAATCATCAACTTTCTCTGCTTCGCCCCGCCGCAGCTTCCCGCGCACGATGCTCCCTCTTTCTCCATCTCATTGACCCCTTCTTGTACCCACTCATCTACAACAAGACCCTCGTCTCCACCCCTCGCACCACCACCGACCCACAACTCCCCCGGGAACAGAAGTCACGTATCTTGCGAACCATCCCGGCCCCCGAAGTTAGCGACACTTACACCATCTCCACGCACTCCGCCTTTCTCCCTTCCACGGTCCTCATTCCCCCCGATCCAGGTCCCAGCACCCCTGTCAACTTCACTTCCTACATCAACAACCTCCACCCGCAACTCCAAGCCCCTCTCTACACCTCCCTCTCCGCCCTGTTCACCACCTTCGTTCCCCTCTTTGAGCACACTCTCACCGACCTCCACCGAAACAACCCCCTCACGCAGCGCATCCCCGGCGCGTGCCGCTACACAGTGTGGGACGAGCCAGAAGAGCCGGAGTACTCGGACGACGACGAGGGGTGGGCGGCGTACGAGAGCGAGCTGCGGCACTGGTTGATGAACCGCCCGATCAAGTTGCCGGATGTACCGTCCAGCGGGTACCCAGGTGGGCTGGAGAATAGGAAGCACGTCGTAAAGCTTTGGGGGAGGACGGTGCAGGTCGTAGTGGATGTTACGGAGATACAGCTCGTATGTCATCCTTCCTCGCGACGACGACCCGTTTGTGAAGATGTTGACAATCATATGAATAGGAACCTGGGGATCCGCCCTATCATGGCTCACCGTGGCATGTTGAAGGTATGCGGAACGAGCGCATCGTGGCATGCGGTTTATTCTTTACCTCCATTGTACGTTCCCTCACCCTATCAAAAAGAAAAACGAAAAATCATGATCATGCTCGCAATCATCTCAGGAAAACCTCACCCCGTCCTCCCTCCAATTCCGCATGGCTGTTACCTATCCGCGTGGTTTCATGGCCGGCGACACCGGCGCGACTCTCCGCACTTGGGGTCTGCGCGACGGCGACGCCTGCCACCAATATGTCGGCGCGCGCCCTGTGCAGACCGGTCTCGCGCTCACGTTCCCCAACATCTACCAGCATCGCCAGTCGTCCTTTACCCTGCTGGACCCGACCAAGCCTGGGAGACAGATGCTCATCTCGTTCTTCCTCGTTGACCCGGAGGTACAGGGCGTGTTGGGAACAGCTGAGGTGGCGCCGCAGCAGCGGGAGTGGGTGCGGCGGGCGGTGGATGAGGCGGTGGACCCCCGGGTGCCGGGGGAGGTGGTGGAGCAGATTGTGGACGGCATGGAGGGCGTGATGGATGTGTGCGAGGCGGAGGGGTATGCGAGAGAGCTGAGGGAGGTGAGGGAGAGGTTTAGGGAGGCGAATGATTTGTGCCATTTTTGTATACCATTTGATATTTGGAGCCCACCGGACTTTACGACGTATTGATTATCTCGACGAATACATGGTGTGATGAGGACTACCACGCGCTGCGCTACAGGAGACAGGTCGTGAGGGGCTCTGGCACACATACTTTTTGGTTAAACAAGATTGGATATTCCCCCACGAGGAACCGTCTCTTCCAGCCTTTCCCGCAACGTGATGACACTCGACTCAAAAAATGCACTTCTAGACTGTCCTGACACAGGTGCAGGCGATGTCATGGATGATGGTTACCCTCCGGCCCTTCGAATTCAACTTGAATGAACTTCAAGTCGGTGGCAGGCGAACAAGCTTAATCTTCGCACCCTTTGACTTTTAACCGATCTCTAATCTCGCGAATCTTCCTGGAAAGCCTAGAAACAGAGTTCGGGCTAGGGGCACCTACAATGTATATTCTCGCAGATCGTATAATGCATGCATTGGAGCAACCAGACTGACGTGCCTCCATCCCTCCAACCCAGCGGGTCTCCAACATGTTGATAAAAGCATCCATATCCCCGTAAGCGACTTGAGTCTCGAGTGAAGTGAGCTTTGGAAGATCTTTTCGGGCCATCATTTGAATCATAGGAGTAAGGATGCTCCCAGAGGCATGTAGGAATGTCACGAAAGGCAGAGCACTGATGACTTCTGCGAGGCCGCTTTCCCCGATGCATACCAATTCCGAAACCAAGCTATGTCGAGAAAGGTCGTGAACGATCGCTGCGAGTTCAGTGAGAGTCGGAACCATATTTTGCTCTGGATCCGCTTCTAGAGAAAAGTCGAATCGTTGAAGGTTCGGTATGACCAAGGGCCGAAGGAAGTCGTTAAACACACGAGTCACGTATTGTGTGTCTTCTTGGTGAATCTCTAATATACGCAAATACGGGACACGAATGGTAGAAAGAGGGTGGGACTTGATCCAAATAGGGGGAAGAGATTCCCAGTTTTTTTCGAGCCGGATATGGCACTCGCGGAGGTTAGTGCACAACTTCATAAGCTCGTGGGCGATGGATACCTGTATCGGCATGTCCTCGAAATCAATGTGTCAGCTGCGGCCAACACAAGCACAGGTTCATAGGGAAAGGATTCCAAGTGACCAGTAGGTTCCCGATATCAATGCGCCGCAAGCATGTAGCGCCTTGAAAGACGCTCGCGTCGGGGTCGGGCACACACGGGAATCCCGTCCTGTCACAGTCAATGGCCAACAGTAGAACAACTTCCAGCACCGGGAAAGAATCTGAAGGCAAAGAAAGGAACTTCTCGAATGTTTCCTTAAAGACGAACAGCGACAGCACCGTGATCCTCTTTGACTGGGAACAAACGACATCGCGAAGGAAATCATCGTATATATAATTCCGATCTTCGTCTTCACTTGCGGTCAGCCATAATCGCGACTGGCCTCCTCGTCGGAACGCCTCGTTCAACATCGGTAGTTTGCCGTGTTCAAATGCATTGAAGCCAATGGTATCCCGCGATGCTGCCAAAGCTATCTGCCTCCACCTCGAGCAGATTTGGCCGAGCACCCAGGGAAACGGCCCCAGACCGCGGTAGGCGGATTCCGTTCCGAGTTCAGCAATCTCTGCAGCATACCGCAGGAAGATCTCGATGAGTATCTCTGCAGGCAGGGATGTGTGGGATGCGATCGCGGGTCGAAGTTTATTCACATCTTCGATGTAGCCGGCTCGTTGTCCTGAAGTAAGAGAACATATTCTTGTGCACGCGCAATTTGGATGTCGAGTGTTTCGAGATGATTTTCGATGTCATGCAGGAGACCTCGGATGCGTGACTGCTCTGATTCGGGTATGAAGTCGTTCGTTTTTATCAAGGGCGAGTTGAGGATGGATTGGATCTGAAGCGGAGGAGTCAGCAGAGAGTGGAAACACGAGGGTGACGTTTCGTCTTATCATCACCTCCACATCGATGCTCAGGTTGTTGTCGGGTTGTGTCGGATGGCTTGTATTCTGTATCTTGTTGGGGTTTCTAGTGCCACAGGCAAGCCGTGCAAGGGGTGATGTAAAAACTATTTATTTAATTCGGCTAACTATAATGTAAATTGTTTAATAATCTATCTCGCGCACTCCTCCATGCATGCCATTAGCGCTGGATCTCCATGGAAGATTCCCTCAAACCTCTTGTCGCTCTTTGCGGCAGACGGCCTGAAGATGTGCAGGCCTATCTTTCCAAGCTTCTCGACGCAAAGTTGGACGATTCCTCGAGTCGTATAATTTCTGGTCAAGAGGAGTGGTTGGCCGTGCTTTCTGGGCTCATGGACTTTATGATCTTTCCCCTTCCTCAAAACGTCCCGTGGAGTGCTTTTCAGGAGAATATCGATATGGTTCAAAAGTCTATGGAGGTCATTCAGAGGGCGTCTAAGCGCGTGGATGGACTCTTCTCCGGAACAGGGCACATCGTCCATCAATTATTAACAAGGCTCTCATACCTCTACTGTGTATTCGAAGTCTGGGATACTTTCGAAGAGAGCAACATTCACGAGGCCTGCTCACCACGTTTCATGAAGGCCCGAGCACATGAGGTCATGTTTGAAATTATACAGATTTTGGGAAACAGCATTTCGACGACCGAGATAAACCCAGCAATGTGGCAAATTCTGCAAATATTCCTTGTAGAGATCCTTGACGTGATCAAAGGTCCGTGGTGGGTTCTCTACCCATCGATTATTTAACAGTCATCACAGATCTCGGGTCTCGACCGAGTGTCTTATTTCCTATTACCATGGAAATGTTCAAGAGACACTATTCTTTGCACAAGATTTTCCCTGGTGGCTCCGTCAGATATAAGGAATTTTTTGAAGTCGAACTTGAGACGCCTTTAATGTTCAACACCTTTCTTGTTCTCGGCCTCGACATCGTCACTCAAGCTCTTAGCCTGCCTTTGAAGTCGCGGATATCTTTGGCGAGAGTGATGCGGATGATTCCGGGGACGACACGTCTTGTTTTCGACTTCTGTTCTTCATCCGCTTGCTTCGCCAGTACCAAACTTCGGCACAAACTGTTGACACAGTTAGTTGCGAATGCTTCCCCTTTCTACCACCAAAATCCTGGACTCTGTGGCTTCTTGAAGGTTCTACCATTTCGCTTGCTCCAGTTTCGTTTTCAAGGATGGCAGGAAATCGATGTGGATGGGGTCAAGCCTCAGGAAACTATATCCTTCATTCCATCTACAAAAGCAGATGTCCTCTCCGCTCTCACACTCGTACGAGCACAACCCTGGGAAGATCCCAAGGTAGTTCTCTTGTCCCATTAACTGGTCCGCTCTCAATATTTCTATCAATAGGGGTTTTGTATTTCTTATCTTCGCAGCAACCTCCCGTTCTCCGATGTAGAAACTTTATCAGCAATTAAGGAAGTTATTGGGGCTATTGATCTAGGGCCTGTGCAGACTGACTTCGTTACCGAACTGGAGCGACGAGAAAGGGAACTCGCAAATCAGGATCGTAACAAGCCAACCGGAGAGTCCGGCGCAGTCGATGATTCTGCTTGGAGACGACAGGTTCAGTCGCTGGTGCAAGAAATGTTAGGTGGAGATGATATCATGTGGGCAGACGAGTACACACGCAATGAATTCGTTTCATTCGTTCTCCACCGCTTGGAACTACATTTCGAAAAGTCAGTGAGCTGCAATACGTGTATACATAAATTTACTCTGCCTTAGGTTTCTTCCTGTGTCTGATTCAGCGTCTCGAGTGTCACTAGCGAAGCGGTTAAACGAGCTTATCTGTCTCCTTGCTCTATGTGGAGGTTCGCAGTGCGCTGATGCGTCAAAGTGCAGATATTTTGCCGCCATCTACCCTTGTATTTGGGTCGTCAAGCGTTTGCTCGAGGGCCCTGACGACGACGTGACTGGCGAGGTGCGGAGACGAACGTATGCTGCATTAACGCATATCATCAGACATCACAGCTGGAAGTCAGGCTCAGAAGGGTTCGAATGGGCGACAGAAATCATATTTCGTGGCATTATGGACAATGAACGGAGTTCACGTTTGACTGCTGGGTAAATTCTACCGTCTAATTGCTGCAGGATGTGGGCTAAATGTAATCAGCAATGCATTGGGTGCATTTATCTGCTTGATGAACAGGAATCAAGCCGATATTGAACCCATCTTTGAGCGACTCTACCACCATTTCGACGATGGCAAACCCTGCGTGAAGGAGACATTGATCATTTCTATCGGATCAATCGGTTGGTATGTATACTGAGGTCCTAAGCTGTACTCTCTCTCACCCATTCTTTAGTTCTCCGGAAACGGAAGTGGCGGCACAAGCTCTGTGCTTTCTAATTGCCCAACTAGGGAGCCCGTACCCCCCCTTGAAAGG
>Ga0307516_10003927_pt1 | contig 18737 bp, 30 predicted proteins | sample 19_EM_MG_FD_203310 | JGI IMG/M metagenome (GOLD analysis project Ga0307516, IMG submission 203310) | Populus trichocarpa ectomycorrhiza microbial communities from riparian zone in the Pacific Northwest, United States - 19_EM | ecosystem: Host-associated > Plants > Roots > Unclassified | place... | reverse complement strand
TTGACTGGAAGGACAAGGATCGCGATGGTGGAGCAGATCTTGACAATGCTTAAATGTGCCCAACGGAACGTGTTTGACTCGTTTGGAACATGTACCGGCGCAAACGATTAGACTTGGGACTTGGAACCTCCAGGAATGAACGGCGAAGACGGGAGATCGACCGCGGCGACCGCAGTGTCACATCTCGGTGATCCCAGAGTGCAAATGGCGGGAATTGTGGCCGTGGCGACACCTTTCGGTTCGTTTGCAGGGGCCGTTGGTGAGCCGATGTGGTGGTGATCTATAGAGTGGGTCAATCAGGCTTCTATCTCCGTATACGTACGGATCAAAGAATGGAAAATGGAGGATGAGTTGAGCGTTCTTGAATGATCAACTTGGGTTCCTTCGGTACGATTGCGTCTGTTGAGGGTCCATCAAAAACCTAGGACCATAGTCACACGTTCCCATACCTCCTGACCCCCTTGAACTCTCCCGCCGTCGTTACATCAACTGAGGGGCCAGCGGTTCAGCACCGGTTGAGGACCCTCGCTGCCCCGTAGCAACCCCAAAGAGATCTGCCCGCCAGCGTCAGCGGATCGCTGGAAGAGTGCCGGGGAAATAAAGAGCTCCAACACAGGCCGTCCATGAATGGACGTTGGGACAGTGCTAAGAACGTGGGGGAAACAGCGTTTATCTGTAGAGGACACCGTCCTGATGATCCTCATATGCGAGTTCCTCAACAACACTGCGGTTCCAGTTGGGAGGAGTCGGACAAAGGTGGGAGGGGCCGCTCGAAGGTGGGAGGAGTTGCGTGAAGGTGGGGGGTTGGGGAAACCGATTTGAAAAACAAATCCCCACGCGTTTTTTTTTCAAGTGAAAGGGAAGAAGCCGGGCTTGGCAAAAGTGTTGTGATGTGATGCGCGGGGGTGAAACAGGGAGGTTTGCGGAGGGCCGACGACACGGGGAAATGGGACACGAGCACAGCTGAAACCCAACAAACAGCATGCCGCAGACCTCCCCATCTGTTACCAGCTGTGATGCAGAAGAAGATCTTCGAGGGAAAGGAGTGGGAAGGAGACGAGGCGGGAGTCACGCGGGCGAGTTTACAACAGACCACGCCTTTCTCAAAGAGCTGCTCCCCTCTGAAGTCGAGGTTGGATTCCAGCCTATCAAACAAGGCATCGTCCCCAGTGCGGCGGAGGATGCGACTCGGCAAGGAGGGGTGCTCGTTCAACGAAAGGTTGGAAGAAGACTCGGACGAAGGCGCCCAAGATCCTCATGGAGCGACCACTGGAATGCCACCGAATCACGAGCATGCAGGCCACGCGACGCTATTACAGGATGTACATGCATTAGAGCTACCGCAGAATATGCAGAATGGTTACAGCGAATCCTAGGGCGAGAGCAGTGGTGGAACAACCTAGGAACGCTACCGAGTTGCGACCCACTGTGCTACTTTCGGGCCCCACAGGTTCTCTTCTACGCTGTCCCACCAACATCCCGCCCGGTCCCGATCCCTGTGACCGCGCGGGGGATTTTCCAATGTACCTAAGTATCGGGTGACCCTCGTCCCCACAACACGGGTCACGAATCCTTGCGATCCCGTCGCACAACGAGTTGATGAACCCAGTTCAATCACCAGGGAAACCACCTGGCGACGGGATAGTCCCACAGATCACTCCCTCCCGATATCGGCGGCCCATCTTCTCCGCGAGGTGACCGGTTCATCCGCTTCGCCCTGCTTTCCCAGATGGTCCATTCTGGACTTTAAAACCCTTCGGTTCGCGGTGCGATTATCCAGGTTATTCCCCCCCCCCCATACCATGGTCGCTCCAGGTTTCATCGCCGCTCTTTTCCTCTCTTCCTTCGTTGCCGGCGACTTTTTGCCTCGGGCTCCCATCGGGAGGTAGGGTGTGGTTTCGCCTGCTCTTTCCCACACTGTGTTTAGCTCCATTTGTTTCTAGGTGTGGTACTGTTACCTCCCCGGCGAGCATTGCCAGGGCGGAGGACCGTTTTATGAGCCTCAAAGCCTCGAGCGAGCTTCTCAGCGCGTCTGATGCCAGGAACGTCACCGTTTCTGTTGTGTGTAAGAGAGAATTTCCCCCCTCTTCTGAGGGAATCCAGAGCTGATGCGCTGAACTCACACAGTCCATGTTATCACCAAGAATGATACACTACAGGGCGGAAACGTCCCCGATGCGCAGCTCACTGCACAGATTGGCGTCTTGAATTCTGATTACGCAAAGACCGGTCTCAGTTTCAAGCTTGCCAACACCACCAGAGTCAGGAATGAATCGTGGTTCAACAATCTAAATTTCGACTCGTAGGTTGTGAATTCGCCTTTGGTGACGTTGGCTCATCAATGCATCGTCCAGGCAGCAGGAGGTTGAGGCCAAGACTGCCCTGCACGTAGGAGGCCCTGAAACCTTGAATATTTACACCGTCGGGTGAGGGCAGCCCTCTTCGCATATTTCAACGCCCACCATTAACCCCCAACATTAGCTTCGGCGATACTGGAAATCTTGGATTCTCCACCTTCCCGGATGCCTATACCGATGCTCCAAAAATGGACGGTGTTGTCATTTTGTTCTCTACCCTCCCTGGTGGCACCAAGGCTCCTTACAACCTTGGACGAACCCTCACTCACGAAGTCGGGTAAGTTACGTCGCACAGCACTCATTGAAGTGGAGCTGACACCTAGCTAGCCACTGGGTCGGACTTTACCACACCTTCGAAGGCGGATGTACTCCACCTGGTGACCTCGTTGATGATACCCCCCCTGAAGCTGATTTTGCTTCCGGTTGCCCAATCGGTCGTGACACCTGCTCTGGCGATTCCTTCCCTGACCCGTAAGTGACCGACATTAATGCGTTGATTTGGTGGTCTGACTCGGGGCCTTTATCCAGCGTCACCAACTTCATGGACTACACTGATGATTCGTAAGTCTGCTCTGCTACCGATCGATGACTCGTTTGCTCATCTACGTTCCTCTCTAGGTGTATGAATACGTTCACCCCTGGACAAGCAACTCGTCTTCTTAACCAAATCGCTGTGTACCGCAAGCTGTAAATCAAAGCCGTCGTTATTGAGCTAGTGTAAACCCCGTGTAATCAAACTACAAGTTCATCTTTTCCCCGAGCACAGAACTCTTGAGGAATGTGCGGAGACCCAACCACCTCGCCGGTTCGTCCCCAGTCACCCACCTACACCCAAGTCAGGCCAGAGGACGCGCATCGATGGTGACTCGCAATGCCATTGTTCAAAACATGCACGTGACCATCACGTCCGAGTCTCCGACGCGCGTGCCAATTATCTTCAGACGCTAGATCACTTCTTCTCTTTCAACCACCATCTACTCTCGACCCCACGACAATGAGCTCGCGACGGCAATCGCGTCGCGTCGCCAAGGCGGACGTAGACTACAAAGAAGACGCCAACTCTGCTCCGAGCGAGGACGAGGTTGTGCCCGTTCCCGCAAAGAAGCGTAAGATCACTGGCAGTGGGCAGAAGGAAACCTCCAAACGAAGGAAGGGCAAGCTTTCAAGGCTCCCTGATATGCCGTTAGATGTTCTATACGAGGTAACATCTGGGAACCCTCGAGGAAACGAAAGGCACTGAGTCTACTTGGATGCAGATATTCTCGCACCTTCACCCGCGGGACCTCCTTAGGATCTCATGGACCACCAAGGCCTTCCGCCGCGTTCTCACCACAACTTCTTCCAAGACGGTTTGGATGGATTCATTTGCCTCCGTCGAAGGGCTTCCCCCTTGCCCCGACGATATGAACGAGGTTGAGTACGCTAGCTTCCTGTTCAATCCCCTTTGTCAGGTATGGATCGGTGACCCCTCTACGCTCTGCGCGTTCTAATGTTCCGACTAGTGCTGTCACAAGTCACGTGCACCTATCACGTGGAAAATCTGCCGCAGAATATGCAAGGATTGCCATGAGAGCGAGTGAGTTCCGACAATTCCACCTCCGAATTTTCCCTAAAACCGTTGTACGATGTTTACCAGAACCATCGCCACCTATGATGCCTGGTCGCTGTCTCCAAAACGTTACGATTCCACAAAACCGTTTACAAAATCGTTGACCGAGATTCTCCCGACTCACGTAACCCCAGCTAGACGTAATAGGTTTTCTCAGAGTGTCGGAGGTTCTGCTATCTAACTATCTACAGCCAAGTACAGGAGGTCGTGGGAACACACAGTCTTCTTGAGATCCGACGTCAAAGCATTCTTCGAAAAGGCTTGCCCCGATGGACTCTCCGATAGCGACATCGCAGCGGTTGTTGAAGAACACGCGGGACGTCTCACAAAAAGGAACGAGGTATGGTTTCACATCACCCTCACCGTTCCCCTGCCTCACATGCGCAGTTTGCTTCCGCAGGCGAGGCCTGGGGAGATTCGCTAGAGGCGGAAAAAGATGAAGCAAAGGAGCGCCTCAAGTCATTGCGTTACGAGAAGTACGAATTTATCCCCATTCCGGAACATGCCCTAACCTGGGAAATCAGAGTCATAGAAAAGCTCAAGGGAGAAGGATGGGCTGAGGAGCTGGAACAGCACCCATCCGCCTACGCGGCCTTGAGAGAGATTGCCGGAGTCAGGGTCGCAAAAACCCTCACGGATAGAGGTACGTGGTTGGTGGCTCTTCCGCGGCACTTGCTCATAACCGGACAGCCTGGGAGAGACTCAAGCGTTCAGTCCTCAGTTGGATGGGTGACAAGAAGACACAGAGGATCCAACGTGAGACAAGGGACATGATCTCGACCCGTGCCAGGGAACTAGCTGAGATCATCGAGTCAAAACAGCGACAGGGCGAACCGAGCGACTTCTATCCCTTGAAAGAGGACATATGCTGGATCCCCGATATTAGGACTACCATCACCGAAGGCTCGGCTGAAGACTTCGAAGCACTAAAAACTGGCCTTGCTGACAGACTCCTGCTCCTGATCGCCGAGTTCAAAGAGACCCGTTCAGCCGCCTTGCTGCCCCTCCTACCGTACGAGGATCGGTCCATGGATAAGCTCTCGCTCGCGACTACTTGGTTCCAATGTGAACGTAGTTGGTGTCCGGCCCTTCGCTACAGCGGGGCCCTGGTCCACAGCTGTTTTAAGCGGCCCTACTCCGACTCTTCAGAATCAGACCGATATTACATGGACTTGGTGGGGCGACCATGGGCTCTCGGCCAAGGCACCTTATTCTACGAGAAGAAGGCAGAACGGGCGAGAGAATTGATTATGGCCGTTGGGGGTGACCCCGAGACAATGACCCATGAGGAAATGGACAACCAGGGGCATAGGTTCGTTAGACGCCACGACATAACCATTTCGTTCGAATCCTTTTACTCGCTGGTATGGTACCTTCTCTCTACGCTTGAGTCCGCGGATGTCCTTTTTTGACCATGGGGAATCACAGATCCGACTACGCGATGAAACGCTCAATTCGAGGGGGTTGAAACCAGATGAAATGCCCGAATACACATTGAGGTTTGGGAATCCAACCATGCCGAATTGGAACTGTATGCATTGTTGGAGGTCAGGCACTCTGAGCCCCTACGAATCGAAGGATAAGCAGATGGCAGGCATAATCAGTCATGTCAAAGCAAAGTACGTAGTTCGGCCATCCCCCTCCGTGTGTTCATATTCCGCGAGACTCACACCTTCTTTCCTCTGTTCACATAGACACAGCATTGAGGAGCCCGCTGAGGAGGATTATTATTTCAATTGGTCCGATGGGGTGCCTCAGTTCGTCCATTTGGATGGAAACCACGACGGGGTATAACCCTCCTGTGGCCTTTTGCACAAACCCAGGTGTTCGCCCGCTTTACTTTTTTACTTTTTGATAATAAATCGTGCATTCATTGCGTATGCCCGAGGATTTTGGTCTTGGCTATCGTAGTTTGGAGCACGCCCCCTACGCTGGCAAGGTTTGCAACCGATTCGATTGGTCATCATTGCATCCGCGCCTGTTCAGCGCTGATTACACTACCGATCTTTGCCTCCCCCGCCACCATGGTTTCAACGCGGCAGGGCAGGAAACCCCGCCAAGTCATCCGAGAGAGTACTCCTTCTGGAGACAGTGGTGAAGACCACGATCCGGACGAAGAACGTTTGGACCCCGTCACTGCGCGGAGACCCAAATCCAGGGCACCGGAACAAATAACCCAGAAGCAAAAAGGGAAACGACCTGAGAAGCGTCGCAATGCGAGAAAACTTTCAAAGTTACTTGATATGCCGCTAGATGTCCTGTACGAGGTGAGCTACAGATTTACTTCTGTCACCGACGGGATGCACGCTGATGCATCCGTAGATATTCTATCTTTCCCATCCAGGGGATCTACTGCGAATGTCGTGGGCCAACAAAACCTTCCATAACACCCTCACGAGCAAGTCCTCAAGACGGATCTGGGTAGCCGCCTTCGATAACATCCCCCAAGCACGACGGCCACCTCCGTGTCCCGAGAACTTGACAGAAATTGGATATGCAAATCTTCTATACAACCCGCGTTGTATGGTGTGTGTGGGTGTGTATTCGACCTCACACGGCTTATCTGTAAGAGTAGGATTGCGGCGTACGGCGTGCCCCAGCGTATTGGCCGGCTTTTGTGAGAGTTTGCAAGGGTTGTATCGAGAATTGGTATTTCCTTCTCACCGACACTGCTCTCTCGTCTCTCCTGATATTGAACATAGGGTAACTGCCGTGGGTGGGGTTCGAGACCAAGCTGTCGCCCCCCTGTCTGGTGGCAGACTCTCTTCTCCGAGCCAAGTTTTGCCAACACCTTTTCCCAACGGGATGCAAGTGTTCACGAAAGACCTGGAACAACTCGTGGCGGATTTGGAGGCGGGTGATGACAAGGCAGCCGTGGTTCAACGATACCGCAGCGCACTCGTGGTGAAACATCAGGTCTGTTGCAAGTTTTGGTCAGGTCTTGGCCCCGCGACGCTCACATATCCCAAAGTTTACGCGCGCGTTAGAACTCCTGGAAGAGATGGAGGAGGAGGACAGAAGAGCCGCACGTGTGGCTGCCCGCGACAGACGGCTTGACCAGTAGAGCATTCCACCCTGCACCGCGTCCTCAGATTTGGCTCACTTCCTGACTCCAGGATCCTGGAAAGGCTGACTGATGAGGGATGGGGCGAACAAATTGCGTCTCACAGAAAGGAATGCATTAAGAGGATCACCAAAGTGAAGGGCGTGAGAGTACTAGCACAACCGCTCACAGAGCAAGGTGCGGACATGTGTGTTCTGGAGGAAATACTAAATTCAACAAAATTTCTCAGCTTGGGAGGAGATGATGGCCGGGGCACTCGAAGCCTTGCAAGCGTGCAAAAGGGGGATCGAAAACAAAGTCCTAGAAGCTCGCTGCATTTCTCGCGTGAACAGGATGAGAGTGATCGTACCCAAATTCCAACTGACCCTTGACCCGCACGACTTCTGTCCTTCGATGGAAGATGTCTGCCGGACTCCGGATATCCGCAAAGTGATCATTGAGGGGACCGACGAGGAGTTCAACGCATGTGCTGAGGGGGTTACTTCCAGACTTCCCGGGTTGACCTCCCAACTCCTCAAAGAACGCACCGTGAAGCTCTCAGCCCTACTCCCGTTCAACGAAGGACCAATCAACATCCTCTCGCTCGCAACAGCTTGGTTCACCTGTGGATTATGCAACCCAACTCTCATGCACGGCACTGATGTACTAGGACATCAGTGTCCGATAACGTTGAGGCAGTCCCCCGAGGAGCCAATTGGCATTTGTGAAGCAACCTTCAACTACCACGTGCCGGAGCGATGCTGGTATGCCGAAACCTCCAAGTTTAGATTCTCAGAAACTTCTTCAACTATTGCTTGAGGGCTGATTCTCGACTGTGGTGAGGACCCGGAAAGCATCACTTTGGCGGAAATAAACTCGAGGTTCCACCGGTTCGCCTTCTACGAGTATGATGAGCTCGTCGCCCATAATTGGGAAGAAACAGTGAGTTCCACCAGTTTTGGACGCGCCCATCGCCCGGGTTAATTACGCACTGCGCCCCGTCCAGTTCAAACACAAATCTCATAGCCCCTCCGCGTACCATCGGTTCCTTGGACCAAACGAGTGCCCGGAGTTTGTGCACGACCCCGACGCTTATAACGAAGGGACATTGTGGAGCTGCCTCCGCTGTTGGCGTTCTGGGAATCAGGCCTTCCGTGTCGCGAGTTTCGCGACACTCCCCACAGTCAAGCAGCACATCATGGATATGTGAGTTCTCTGTGAACTGGGCGCGACGTGTATTCATTAGTCCACGTTCCCCTCAGGCACGAGGTCAATTCACCAGCTGAAGGCGTGGATTACTTCCATCACCACCGACACCGCCCACCAAAGTTCGTCCGAACCAACCAAGAGCCTACATCGGCGGACCCCCCTCCCCTGTAGCCGGGGCCCGGTCGCATGGAACAGAGAGTTCGTAACGGTGGCGCCAGTCGAGGATGCTTTGATCGCACATTGAGGGCTTTGGTGGATGTCAATGTTGTTGCCCCGCAACAGTGGTCGTCACCAAAACCCATCAGTGATGCGATGTCTTATTTAGGTATAACGTCAAGTCTAAAGTAACAGTACGTAAGCAAAAGGGGCACCTTGCACGTGTTCTCACGGTTTACAATATTCCTCCCATTCCCTCTTCCAACTCCCGTCCGGCCGGCTCTGAACTCACCTGTGAATCGCTTCGAGGCCATGGTGGCGGCACCTAAACGACCGGCGCGTCGTAAATCCAGTGTTCAGTACAACGAGCAAGAGCCGTCTGAGCTTAGTGATGACGGCCAAGACTCCGGCGATTCACCTCCACCGCGCAAGCGGGCACGCGGAAAATCCGGGGTGGGTGTGTTCAAGGCGAAGAAAAAGGGGAAAGGAAAACAGATCCCGAAGTTCTTGGAAATGCCTCTCGACGTGATGTTCGAGGTAAGCGGAATTCTGCTTGTGGGCTTCGGTGGTTGGTATTTATGGCCTCTAGATCCTCAGTTGCGTCGAACCCAGGGATTTGTTGCAATTGTCTCGGACGTCCAAGGCCCTTCGAGGAGTCATCATGAGCAAATCGTCCAAGTTTGTCTGGCTCAGTTCCTTCGCCGCGGACGAAGAGGTGCCGAAATGCCCCAAGGATATTTCAGAACCCGCCTGGGCGCAGTTGTTATATAATTCCTTTTGTCAGGTGCGCCACGCTGTGCCTCCCCCATCATCCGAAGGATTGGGTCCTCAAGCGTCGCGTTTTGGGTGTAGAATTGTTATTCTTCGCGAGCCACGGACATCTTCTGGGTCTCGTACCGTCGGTTGTGCAAAAGATGTCTTCCAGAGGCGTAGGTGTCGGTGGCGAGCATAAAATGTCGATCCCCACTCATCTATGCTCCTACAGTGTCACTTCTCACGCTAAAGCCATGGAAGATGCCGTAGAGATAGGGCTAAGGGCTGCTTTTAACGAAGTCGGATTTTCTTCATTCAGCAAGGTACTCCCTGGGCTCAAGCTGAAGGGTGAGCATTTATGGATCTCATGCGGGATCAAGCAGGTTTCTCACCCCACCACTCCTAGCCGGAAAACAGGCTTTATCGTACTACTTCACCGATGAACTCCACGAATTCCTCGAAGCGGCTCTCGGATGGCATAATGCGCACAGTCGCGAAGACATGACCCCTTTCCTCAAGGAGTGTGATGAACGGTTGAAGGCTCGCGTGCAGGTGGGTCTCCGTTCGGTTCGTCTCCCGCCTTCCGGGACCTACCCCTGTGTCAAACACCATAGTATGCCGACCGGTGTCTTGCCTGGGAGAGGAGGCAACGTAACAACCGTCAGGAAGAAAAAGAAGAGGAACGGACCAAGAGATACGACGAGTGAGCCACCATCGTTGACTGTAGCTACCAGCCATTGACCACGCTTCGGCTAGGGTTGTTGCAAGACTTGAAGTTCTCGGTTGGGAGGACGAGCTCAAGAAACACAAGGATTGGTACGAGGGTATGCAGAGCCTGCCTCCAATGAACTCTTCCAAGCCAGTGACCGATAAAGGTATCGTTTTACTTATAAAAACATGCTATCGGGGCTGATATCTGATCGTGATTCCCCTTTAGTCTGGAATACCTGCAAGGAACGTATACTCCAATTCATGGCAACCCAACGGGACAAACGACTTCACGCAGAGCATAACAAGAAGATCAAGTCTCGGTACCAGGAAATCGAAAAAATCGTCGTCGCTTACCAACGCACTCACCATCCATGCGGGTTTTTCATCTCCACACCCGACGTCTGCGAATCTCCGGGTGTATCCGAGAGCATCGTCGGTACTCCTGACGAAGACTTCCAGGAATGTTTGGCCGGAATACCGGATCGAATCCCAGAGATACACGCTTCGACCCACCAGAAACGTCAGGACGGAATATTGAAACTCCTCCCGGAAGGGTCCACCGCCGATACCCTTTCTTTGGCAATCTCGTGGTTCAAATGCAGATATTGCAGTCAGTCATTACATTACGCGGAGGCCATCTCGCATTCCTGTTACCCGCTTCGCACGTGGAGCTACAGGAGCCATGAGGAGGTCACGGCAATGGAGGCACTGGAACAGGTGCGTCACCTGTGTGGGCGGGGGATGTGGATATTGGATCGGCTTTCCCATTGGAAGGAAGCGGCAGAGTTGACAAAACAGGTCATCGAGGCAGTTGGGATGGATCCAAAAAAGGCTACACCTGATGAATTGGACGATGCGAAGCATAGGTTTGTGGTTTTCACCGGGGCTGGATCATCGGCTATGACGATCGTCGGCTGGCGTTGTCTCGTGAGTTGTGCTTTCATTCCTCTCTTTCCGGCTGGCTCAATGGGGCGTCATGTAGGTTACAAGCAGGTATGATAAAGCTGCTAGCAAACGTACGCCTGAATGGAGGATCGTGAAATTTGGAGAAATGGCCGAGTTCAAACACCCCAGCGTTCGCCTCGAGAAAGATGATTGGGCCTGCTTTCATTGCTGGACGAGGAACTCGACACGTTACTCTGACGTCCCTTGGGCGTCGGTAAAAATTCATCTCAAGGAAAAGTACGTCAAGTATATTCCATCGGTTTCTGTTTGGACCTCGCCTTCTAACATTTTGGATATGTAGACACGACATCGACAAGCCCACGGAGGACGATTATTATTGCGTGAAGCCGACTCTTCAATGCGATTACTTCCTCAGGGAAGCTGCCACGATGTAGCTTGTCCGTGTTCTTTATGTTATCTTTTCCGTGCTTCCGTTTTCCGGGACCGCCGGGGTCCGTTTCGTACCTTACTAGTCATGTATTGGGCGGGTATCAAGCACAAGTTACAATAGGAGCTAATTCCATACTGCTGTAGAGTGCATGGGGAGCGTGTACAGGGAATGGAGAGTGGGACGTGAAGATGGCAGGCAACGAGTGTGCTACAGGTGCCGAAATGGTGGGGGTTCAGGCGAACACTTTCTCGTAGACGATGATTATGATCAACAAGACGAGAACGGTGATAATGGCGCCAGTTATGAAACGCTGTTTGTACATCCTAAAATTCAGAGGAATCTGAGATAAATGGGGGGGGCGAACAGGGCTTCGTTCACGGTTATGAACTTACCGTCGGACCATCTTCTTCAGTGTACCTGAAGCCCTGTCAATGGACGCGTCCGCGGTGTGCAGCTGTGAGAAACGGTCGTCAGCCGTCAAACGAGCATCGCAGTCGTCAGTTGGGGCATACCGTATCTCGGCTGTTCTCAATTTGTTCCCTCTGCCTCCTGAGATTGGACAAGATGTCTGCACCCTGTTCTTCAGTCTCAAGCGCGATCCTCTGACTATCTTGCAACCTCCTCGTCCCATCCTCCAATAGCGCCGTTCCAGCCAACAGCCTAGTCCTATCACTCGTGCCGTAGGGGTCGTCAGCAGACGAAGGGCCGACCGCCCGACCGCCCACGCCTCCTAGGAGATCAGACCTGGTGAGTTGGGTGTGAAGCTCTTTCGAGAGCTTTTTGAAGCGGGTCAGGTCGGCCTTGGCGGATTTGATCCTGGCTTGGTATTGGGGTTTGATGGATTGGGGCATGCCTTGGAGTTCGATTTCCATCTGGGAGACCTGAGGGGAGGGTGAGGATGAATGATAGGATATGGGTAGGGGGGGTACGAGCCATCTCGTCAGCCTCGTCTAATTCCATCTCCACCCTCCTCAAGGCCGTCTTGCGTTGCTCTGCGCCACAATAACAAGAGGCGTACGTCAGCCCTCCACCAACCCCAACACGAACCCATTTCACTGCCGAGCGAGAACTCACCTACACCCTCGCTCTTCGAGTTCCCCTCCACTTTATCGCGTATGCTCGCGATGATCTGCTGAAAGTCCTGCTCATAGTTGTTGAACAACGTGGTGGGAGAAGTGTCCATGATTGATCAGCCCTCTTTCTCGCTTTCTCCTTCCAGAAGATGCAGCGGTGAACGTTTGAAAAGGGGGGCGCGCAAGCCACACGGGTGAACTGCGGCTACGGTGAGGAGGGGTGGTTAGAGGGACCGAGTGGGGGCTTTAGGCGGGAGAAGGGAAACAACAGGCGCAGTCAATCACGTGGTTATTCGATCGACCATCCTCGTCCTCATCCAAGGGCGCTTGTTCACCTCACACCACTTACTTCGTTCGCTAAGGATGGAGAAGTTACAGGCCAGACTCCAAGCAGCTTCCACGGAGTACCAAAAGCTACAAAACGATCTGTCCGTCGCTGTTGATTCCAGGCAGAGGCTCGACGCTCAACTACAGGAGAACGAGATGGTCAAGAAGGTGAGGGTTTCCTCTAGAGTGGCGAGCCAATAAAGGCTGAACCGCTTTGGACCCTTAGGAATTCGCTCAATTGTCCCCGGAGAACGAAGTTTACAAACTCATCGGTCCGGTTCTGGTAAAACAGAACCAAGAGGAAGCAAAGGCGAACGTGGACCAACGATTGGGGTTGATCCAAGGAGATATGTGGGTCGCCGTGTCTTTATCGGCCTTCACCAGGTGCCAACTAGGCGTCGTTCAGAAAACGAGTGGAAGCGCAGATTAAGGAGATCGGAGGGAAACTCGACAAAAAGAAAGCAGAGGTACGTTCTTATTGACCCGGGATGCGGACGAAGCCTGATTCCTTTGCCATTCGCCTCGTAGCTTGCAGAAGTCCAGGGGTCATTACAACAGCTCAGCACGCCACCTGCAGGACCCGCTCTCACAGCTTAATCGGTTATCTCCTCACCCGCAGTCATCGGGGATAGCCCCAGTTCGTGATATTCTGCTGGCAGAATCACGGTTTTCACGGGGCTCACACGAGTAGACACAGTAACAGATAAAAACTGACATTACGGTAACTGATAAGAGGTGGTAGAGAAAACAGGGGGAGATGAACGGCGACCGACCTTCCAACCGACTCACCTGTGCACACCAGTGCCAGTCAACCAGGCACCGCCGTCGACACATGGAAACCCCGCCCCACAACCAGAAGAAAGAAACAAAAGACGACGAAACTAATAAGGAGGGGACTAACCGTACTCGAGTACTTACGGGGTGTGGGAGAGAACAGACCGTCATAAGTTTCCAGAACTTTACACAGAATCAGTGGAATGCGATGACGGGGGCGTACCACGTATCGCTGGGATACGGGGGGACGGGCGTGGGGGAGGCTTGAGCAACATGTTGGCATATAGAGGGAGGGGTTGATGAGTATATCCCATCGCACGTCAACAGGGAAGGGCTTGATGGATGGGACGGACGGACTAGGATTCCCTTCACCCTTTCACTCATAGTCCCCAATGCCCTCACCCTACAAAAAATCTTCAGCCCTTGCTCTCTTCTTCCCTCTTGTCTCCTCAGTAGTAACGTTAAGTGCACTCTCCTTCCTGAAGTAGTACTTGGGATCTCGTGACCGCTTCTCCTCCTGTGGTTGGGACATAAAAAAACCGAAATAACATGGGGTTTAATAATTAACTTACCGGAGAGAAGTTGGGGTCCTTGTAATGCAGGTTAGTTGGCTTCTTGAAGTCCGGTAAGGTCTGTTTCAACGATTTGTCTGGCAACTGAAGCGGAGGTATAGCTGAACTGGGGGTTGGCGTGGAAGCACTGGGAGTCGGAGTCGGAGTGGAACTGGTCTGTACAGGAGGTGTGTTCGTGCTCGCAGGTACAAACTGGGGAGGCGGAGCTAGGCCGAGCGGTGATGGACCCATATTAGGTGGGAATTGCAGAGGTGGCGCACCAGGGGGCAAGAAGGGGGGAGGGAAAAGGGGAGCACCACCAGGGGGCGGCATAAATGGCGGCACACCAGGAGGTAATGGCATGCCCGGTGGGGGAGGGAACCCGGGTGGTATTGGGAAACCTGGGGGTGGCGGGCTGAATGGTGTAAGACTGGGCACATCGGAGAGCGGGCTTGGGCGGTTGACTTACCCTGGAGGCATCCCCATGGGAGGTCCGAATCCACCGGGAGTTGGTCCACCTGGGAAAAACGGGGGAGGCATACCTGGAGCGCCAGGAACCGGAGGGGGGAGGGATGGAGCGGTTGGGGTGGCATAGGTCTGCGCGGTCGCGCTGTAAACAGCACCATTCGCGCCAGAATCTGCAGGTGCTGTAGTGGAAGACGAAGGATCGTTCGCACCCATCAATGCCTTGTGTGCCTCGAGCTGAGCGCGAAGCTCGTCCTCCGACAACACCCGGCTCTCGTACTTGGCTTTTTTAGGTGGTGGTTGGGTGATTGTCCCAGGGTTAAGTCCGAGTTCGATCTCCTTGCGACGCTTGTAATCTGCAACGTCAGGTACGGGAATCCCTTCCATACCGAAGATTTCGACTTCGTAGCCATCTCTCCCGGGTAGCGCGTTTTCGATCCGAGGAAGGCTAAACACGAGGAATGCTTAGAAAACGGAGTCACGACCAAAGGAGGAGCCTAGGAACTTACTTCTCCGGTTCGAGTTTGTGTACCTGCTGAATGTGCACGGCCAACCCTCCAGCGGTGTTCAAACGACGTGGACACATGTTACATTTGAAATGCTTAGCCTTTTGGTGCTGCATCAACACTAAAACCCCAAGGGAAACGGTCAGGTCTTTCACAAAACGAGTCGGATGAGTAAGAACAAGGCGCGCCTTTCTCGTCCTCAAATTCGCGTTCGCAGTACCAACACCATGGTCTAATAGCCTAACGACGGTCATTCGCAAGCTCGGGCGGGTGGAAGCGCGGAAACTCACTGTCTTGTTCTTCTTTTTCGCCATTGCAACGTTGCGCGGTGCAAGAGAGGGCGGGAAAACCTGTTTCGGCAACTTCCGGCACGCAGCCTTCCTTACCGGGAAGCGGGTTCCCTGACCGCCGCCCACTTTTTCAGAGCGGATTAACGGGGGTTCCACAGTCGTCGTCGAGCGCGACACCAACACCTATCGACGATGATTGGAACTACTCTGGTCGAGCTGATCTTCATCAGGATTACGATCACCCTCCTAAGACTCGTCGTCCCACTCTGCCTCGTCTATCTTGCTGCGGAATTCTGGAGGGGCGCACTCAGTTTCGCGTCTCCGTTGACCTTGTATGCTCTCGTAGAGCTCGCCTTCTTCGCCTTGGTTTATCTGCCGAGGATCTATCACATACAGAAGGTCAGTGCTCTCAACTATTGTCTCCAAACAACCCTCGTAACGCTGAATCAACCGTAGCCCGCCAAGCACCCAGCGCTCACACGAGAACAACGCAAGGAGCTCGTAAGGAGATGCAGGGATCCGCTCAGTTCAGAAGACATTCACGCTCCTTCCGCCTGGTTCAACTTCATCCCTCCGTCCTTGGTGAATCGGGACAATTTCGTGGAGTGGCTGTACTGGGCGATATTCTCTTCGACGGTCGAAGACGGGGGAGAGTTTCTGTCAGAAGTGGAAGAAGTTCTGGCAGAAATGGAACAGCGGGATGGGACGAAACTTATACCAGGCCACGATCCGAAGATCAAACCCATCCGTGTCACTCTTGATCCAGTTCGCATGGTTCACAGACCCTTGATTTGGTATCTGGTGAGTACACCCCTCTTGTGTCGCGGGAAATGGGGGACCCCTCCTGATCCACCTGGCAGCTCGTTTCTTTTATAGACACAGGTTCTTCCTTGGCCCTCTATCTGTTTGGTTTCAAACATTACAGCACGGGAGGGATCTTTCATATCTTTCCCCCACGACCGTCCACTATGTTTTCCAAGTCTTCGCCAGTCCCTCTGCCATACTGGTACCGTCCACACCGTTCAAGGACGAAGTCTCCCGTTTTGTTCCTACACGGCATAGGGGTACCTCCGATATCTCTCTACCCTGGAGAACGACTAACAACGCGCTCGTAGATTGGGTTAATGCCCTACCTTCCTTTCATCCGGGAACTCTCCAAAGAAGATCCCGACCTAGGTATTATCATCATAGAGGTACTACCACCCCTCCGTGCTTTTCCTGGTTGTAACGTTGCCCACTAGGTACTCCCAATCTGCAACAGGATAACTCGCCCCCCTCTCGATCGAGAGACTACCTGTCTCTCGATCTCTCAAATTCTCGCTTCACATAACCTCGATCAGGTCGTCGTAGTGGCCCATTCCTTTGGCACTGCCATCGCTTCCTATATGCTGCAACATCCAACACTTTCTCAACAAGTCGTTGCGACCCTCCTCGTCGATCCAATCACGTTCCTCTTGCACCACCCATCGGTCGCATACAACTTCCTTTACCGATCCCCCAAACGTGCCAACGAATGGCAGTTGTGGTATTTCGCAAGTCGCGATCCGGACATCGCTCGGACATTAGGGAGGCACTTCTTTTGGAACGAGTGTATAATGTGGAAAGAGGATTTTGATGGGGGTAGAAGGGTCGCGGTGGTGTTGTCTGAAGAGGATCAAATCGTGGACGCGAAGGCGGTTAGGAAGTATTTAACGGGGCAGGAGGGTTTGAGGTGGGAGAGGGATGGGTTGGAGGTTTTGTGGTATCCTGGCCTGGACCATGCGACAGTTTGGGACACGAAGGAGAGGAGGGAGCCGATGTTGGATATTGTTAGAAGGTTCACGACGACAGTCTCTGTTGGGGGCACACCCAACGGGCCGGTTGATGTCTTGGACCTACCGACAGAACTCGGAGTTTGATAACCAGCGACTTTATAACTTACATTCTAGACTATACCACTGATTGTACTCACTTATTTGCTTGCTGCGTATGCGAGTGCCACCCTTCTTGCTATAGGGACGGCGGGAGTGGTGCGTGCCTGGACACCGGATCGGACGTCGACGTTTCGCGACCGCTTGCACGAAGTTGGCGGTCCAGGACTCTTCCTGGCAGAATGGAAACCCTACAGCCCTCAACGCAATTGCATGTGTATGGAATGTGCCCCGGAAAAATAATGATATTAAGTATATCCTACATACGTGCGCGGACAGCTCGAGTAAGTAAATTGATGTGTGTGAACAGGAGCTGGAAGGGGGATGGGAGTGCTCTCCGCTAGAGCCAACTCAAGGGTCGGCTTGAACCGCACCAGTCGAAGCCGGAAGCGGAGGTGACGTAACATCGTAGCGGATGTCAAGTCCTTGAAGTTGCCCTCCCAGGTAGCGGGTTGGTTCGATGATGGTAGAATAGGTGACAAACCCCCCCAACGTTTCGTCGTCGAACTGAGCCGTGGTGGATCCGACTCCACCCGTGGTCATCCACCTCGCCACTGGCCCCTTCTTGGGGGAACCCTTGCGCTTGAACCCTTCCGAAAAACAATATTGAATGTCCTCTAGCCAGACACGAAAATCCTCAAAGGTTGGGGACAGCTCAATGGCGTCCCTGTCCAGAAGGAAAAAACCCTTCAGCCTTCCGAACGTGTCGTAGTCCTGTCCACTGAACCACTTTTGATATGGTAGCTTACCCTCTCGCGTAACCACTGACCATTTCGACTTGTTGCTGCGGTCAAACTCGTGGCGTGCGCACGCCAACAACATGATGTAGGAAAGCGATTCGACGTCGTGTCTGTACAGGTGGGTGTCACTTCTTCCCATGAGCAAGTCCTGTGCCATATAGGGTGGAGTCCCAGTCCGTTGCTGCGAGGTCTTCGTGTAATCGGTCTTGAGGGAGGCCGCCCACGACGAGAGGTCATAGTCGGTCAGCACTCCGTACACCTCGTCTTCAGCGCCCAACCACTTGGTGATCCGACACATGATGTTGTTGAAACTGAGGTCACGGTGGAGGATCCCGGCCTCTTCCAGGAGCCAACGATGAACTGAACCGGTGTATACACCCAGAAATCAGGGAGAGAAAGAGATTCACGTACTGCATGCAATATCAAGGAAGACTTGACCGAGGTCCCTCACGCTCGTTAGCGACTTGAGGGAATACAACCGCTCTTGGATGATGATCCGAAGGGTACGAGGCTCGTATTGTCCACCGACGATCGTGCCGATCTGGAATAGACTCGACGCGCGACCGACCCAAGGATCGAGTCTTCACCGGAAGCGCCGTCGCTTGCGTGAAGCATCCGAGGCAGGTGGTTGATGGCCCATCCGTCCTTTGTCCCTTCCGCCTCTTCACATGCTTTCTTGAGGAAATCGGTCTCCGGAACCCGACGAGAACCCGGCCAGCTGACCTTGACGACCAGCTCGGTTTCTGGCCACCGGATAGACGTCGCATCGACCACTGCCGTCGACCTCCCAACCGTTGCCAGGTCACGAGAGATGATCTCCCCCAGGACGACCTCGAAGTCCTCGTCAGGTTTCTCCCCTGAGAACACCAGCTTGTTTCCCTCCTGCACCACCTTGTCGTTTGCCGCAATCTGTGAGTTCTGAACGAG
>Ga0307516_10003926_pt1 | contig 18739 bp, 15 predicted proteins | sample 19_EM_MG_FD_203310 | JGI IMG/M metagenome (GOLD analysis project Ga0307516, IMG submission 203310) | Populus trichocarpa ectomycorrhiza microbial communities from riparian zone in the Pacific Northwest, United States - 19_EM | ecosystem: Host-associated > Plants > Roots > Unclassified | place... | reverse complement strand
AGCGCGGCCAAGGCCAGGCGGCACGCCGAGCGAACTTCATGGCCGGCATCCTGGTTGATCACCGCGTCGGCCACGCTCGTCAGCAAGGCCTTGCGGGCATGGGCGGTGAGTTCGTGGCAAATCCAGACGATGCTCGTCGCGCGCCCGCTGCGTTCGAGCGCGGCCTGGATGCCGCGGTTTCCGGCGCCGATGCTGTAGAGGCCCGCGAGATCGGCTTCGCGTTGCAGCAGCTCGCTCACGAGCGGATCGGTGCGGCTCGATGAATCGTGGCCTTCGATCACCGGCAGCAGCCGCAGGTGGCCGTACTCTGCCGCCATGACCTGCTCGAAGCCGAAGAGCCGCTCGGCGTGGTCACGCAAGGCTCGGCTGCCCATGACGATGCCGACGCTGCCTGCTCGCGGCCCGATGAAGCGGCCGAGCAAGGATGCGGCGGTGCGGCCTGCGGTCACGTTGTCGATGCCGATGAAGCGGCTGCGTCGGGATGCGGGTACGTCCGACACCAGCGTGAGCACCACGATGTCGTGTGCAACGAGGTCGTCGATCGCCGCGCGCACCAGCGGGTGGTCGACCCCCATGACGACCACCGCGTCGCAGCGATCGCGCAGGCCGGCGAGGTGATGCGCCAAAGTCTCCGCCGAAAAGACGTCGGCCCGCTGGATCGTCGCCGTGGCGCGCTGCTCGGCGAGCCAGGGCATCAACGCATGCACCTGGCGGTCGATCATGTCGACGAATGTGTTCGTGCCCGAGGGCAAGACGAACACCAACCGCGCACGGCTTTTTCGCGCCAGGCGCGCGGCGGAGGGGTCCGGCCTGTAGCCCAGTCGCTCCACCACGGCCTGCACATGGGCGACGGTGCGCGGGCGCACTCCCGCGCGACCGTGCAGCACGCGATCCACGGTGGCGAGGCTGACGCCGGCGGCATCAGCCACGTCGTGCAAGCTGGTGCGTTTGGCGTCGGACATCGCAATCATCATACAGATTGAGGTGCGTAACTCAGCGCTCGCACGCCCGGCAAACCGATGGAAACGATCTCGAACAATGCCCCCGGACGACAGGCACGAGGCGGACACGATGCGTGACCGATGGGCGGATGTCGAGAGCCGCGATCGGGCGGCATTACCAGCGGCGTACGGGGCGGTTCGCGCCGGCCCGGCCGGCGAGGAAGACCTGCGGGAAACCACCAGCGCCATGCTGAGGTGCGCACCTCACAATCTCGATCACGATGCGTTGGCGGCATTCAGCCATTGCATCGCAGCACCCGGTGACGTGACGTGCGGGGCCGCCGAGAGCGGCGCGGAAGAAGCAAGGCAGGCCGTTGAGGTGTTCGCGGCAAAGGCAGTCAGTAGTCCGGGCAAACCGATGCGACGCGCATGGCGCGACTGACAGGAGCAGCGATATGGACAAGGCTTTTCTGAAGTGGGTGGGCGTGGCGCTGGCCGCGCTCTTGGTGGCTGGACCGAATCTGGCCCAGGCCCAGAAGAAGACGCTGGCCGTGGTGGTCAAGGGACTCGACAACCCGTTCTTCACCGTGCTCGGCGACGGCTGTGCGCTGTGGAACAAGGAAAACCCGAAGTCCGAGTACACCTGCCTCTACACCGGCCCGGCTTCGAGCGCCGATGAGGCCGGTGAGGTACAGATCGTCGAGGACCTGATCAACAAGGGCGTGGCCGGCATCGCGATCTCGCCGTCCAACGCGCCGGCCATGGCCAACATGCTCAAGGCCAAGCAACCGAAGATGCCGATCATGACGATCGACGCCGACCTCACCGCGGCGGACCGCGCGTTGCGCAAGACCTACCTCGGCACCAACAACTACGACATGGGCGTGCTGATGGCCAAGCACCTGAAGCAGCTCAAGCCGAAGGGTGGCAGCGTGTGCCTGCAACTGGGCAACCCCGCCGCCGACAACATCAACGCGCGCGCCGCCGGCTTTCGCGACACGATCAGCGGCAAGAAGGGAGTCGACCGGCTGAAGGGCGACAGCGGCTGGACCGAGATCGAGGGCTGCCCGCTGTTCACCAATGACCAGATCGACCTGGCGAACCAGCAGATGGCCGACGTGTTCACGAAGAACCCCAAGCTCGACGCCTTCATCCTGATCGGTGGCTGGGCGCAATTCGGCCCGCAGGCCTACGCGCAGGTCACCGACCAGGTGATGCCCAGGCTCAAGTCCAAGGAGATGATCATCATCGCCGGAGACACGCTGCCGCCGCAGCTCGATGCGCTGAAGGCGGGGCGCAGCCACGCGCAGATCGGCCAGCGCCCGTTCGAGATGGGCCACCGCGCGCCGGCGGTGCTGATCGACCTCATCAATGGAAAGAAGCCGGCCGATCCGCTTTACACGGGGCTGGACGAGTGCACGCCGGCCAACCTCGGCAAGTGCCCGGCGAAGTGATGCGGATGGGCGAATGACACGCGCAAGGACGCGTGCCATTCGCCGACCGGCGCCAAAAGGCGCCGCTGGCCACCACTGAACGAAGGACCCGACGCAGCATGGCGATCCTGGAACTTTCGGGTGTCTCGAAGCACTTTGGAGCGATCCGCGCGTTGACCGACGTCTCGCTGACCCTTCGGGCCGGCGAGGTCGTCGGGCTGATGGGGGACAACGGCGCGGGCAAGTCCACGCTGGTCAAGATCATTGCGGGCAACTTCCCACCCAGCGCCGGCACCATGACGATGCAGGGTCAGGCGGTGCACTTCCACAAGCCGTCTGACGCTCGAGGCCAAGGCGTCGAGATCGTCTACCAGGACCTGGCCCTCTGCGACAACCTTACCGCGGCCGAGAACGTGTTTCTTGGCCGCGAGCTGATGCGCGGGTTTGGCCCGATCCGCTGGATCGACTACCGCACGATGTTCCAGCGCGCGGGCGAGCTGTTCGCCGAGCTGAAGTCGGAGACGCGGCCGCGCGACATGGTGCGCCGCATGTCGGGCGGCCAGCGCCAGGCCGTGGCGATCGCGCGCACGCGGCTGTCGGACCCGAAGATCGTTTTGATGGACGAGCCGACAGCAGCCATCAGCGTGCGCCAGGTGGCCGAGGTGCTGAGCCTCATACGCCGCTTGCGCGAGCACCAGATCGCGGTGGTGCTGATCAGCCACCGCATGCCCGATGTGTTCTCGGTGGCCGACCGAGTGGTCGTGCTGCGCCGCGGCGAGAAGGTAGCGGACAAAGCCATCGCGCAAAGTTCTCCTGAAGAGGTCACCGGCCTCATCACTGGCGCCATTGCGACGGCCTGAGACGCGACGGCCTGACCCATCGACCCTCCCACGACCAGGGCCCTCCCATCATGGAAGTCACTCTCGAACAGGCGATCGGCAAGCGGACACATCGCCACTGGTTCTCGTGGCTCGTCGGCCAGCAGACCTTCTGGGTGTCGATGGCCGCGCTGCTGGCCTTCGTATCGCTGACGCTGGCCAGCGATGTGTTCGCCACGCAGCAGAACCTGTTCAACGTCACGCGCAACTTTGCGTTCGTCGGGATCATCGCGATCGGCATGACCGCGGTGATCATCATCGGCGGCATCGATTTGTCCGTCGGTGCGGTGCTGGTGCTGTCGGGCATGGTGGTCGGCATGACGATGAACGCTGGCATGTCGATCTGGCTTGCCGTGCCGCTGGCGCTCGCCGCTGCGTTGGCCGTCGGTGCCTTCAATGGCGTGTTGATCGCCTACGTTGGCGTGCCACCTTTTGTCGTGACCCTGGGGATGCTGTCGATCGCGCGCAGCCTGGCAATGGTGCTTTCGAACAACCGGATGGTCTACTCGTTCGGCCCGGACCAGCCGGCACTGCTGACGCTGGGCGGCGGCTTCGTCGAATTGGCGCTGCCCTTCGTCGACTCGATCCGGGTGCCGAACCCACTCGTCTTCCTGTTGGTGCTGCTGGTGATCGCGAGCCTGACGTTCCGCTGGACGCGGTGGGGGCGTTACCTCTTCGCCATCGGCGGCAATGAGCGTGCGGCCGTCGTGAACGGCGTGCCGGTCAAGGTGATCAAGATCAGCGTATACATGGTGTGCGCACTGTGCGCCGGGCTGGCCGGGATTCTCGAGGTCGGCTGGCTCGGCACGATCACCACCGGCCTCGGTCAAGGCATGGAACTGTCGGTGATTGCGGCCGCCGTGATCGGCGGTGCCAACTTGTCGGGCGGCATCGGTACCGCGTTTGGCGGAGTGATCGGCGCGGCGCTGATCGAGGTGATCCGAAACAGCCTGACGCTGCTGGGCATCAGCACCTTCTGGCAAGGCACCTTTGTCGGCAGCTTCATCGTCATCGCCGTGCTGTTCGATCGCCTGCGCGCGCGCAACATCAACGAGTGAGCGAGTCCGCCGCAAGGCGGTCAAGCAGATAGCGGAACTCCATCTGCTGAAGAGAAGTCAGCCGGGGTACCAGATGTGGCGCGGATCGTCTGCCGCGCGCTCGTAGTCCCAGGCCGCATCGGCCAGGCGTTCCATGTCGTAGCGCGGCCGCCAGCGCAACAGAAAGCGCGCCTTGCTGTTGTCGAGCCAGGTCGAGTGATAGCGCTCGCGGATCGGCACCAGCGGGCAGCCACGCGTGCGATTCAGGTAATCGCCCAGACGCACGTAGTCGACCGGCTCGTTCATGCAGATGTTCATCAGCTGCTGACGTGCGCGCGGCTCGTCGATCGCCGCGAGAATCGCAGCGACCAAATCGTCCACGTGCACGAAGTTGCGCAACAGGCCGGCACCGGCCTGGTCGAGCAGCACGGGGATCGCACCGCGGGCCGCGTACTCGGCAGCAGCCTCTTCTCCGACCAGGTCACACCAGCGTGGCCCGCCGAAGACATCGGGGCCGAAGCTCAGGTGATAACGCAGGTCGTCCTTCTCCATGATCCAGGGCGCGCGCAGGCAGCAGCCGTTGAGGTCGTACTGCAGGTAGTACTGCTGCAGCATCGTCTCCTCGAGAACCTTCGACAGTGCATAGCAGCCGGGGTAGGCGCTGTGCGGCTGCGTCTCGACCACCGGCACCGGGTGCGGATAGTGGAAGTGCCCGACAGACGCATCGCCGCCGATCAGGATGAACTGGCGGAACGTCGAACTCGTACGGCAACCCTCAAGCAGCCAGAACAGCCCTTTGACCGACACATCCATCGCGTCGTCGGGCGTCTCCTTGCTGGTGGCCAGGTGCAGCACGTGCGAGACGCCGGCGAGGGCATGCCGTACGGCGTCGCGGTCCTGGATTGCGCCGAACACGGACTCCACTCGCTCGTGCTCGGGCATGGCCCGCTGGTGGCACAGCGCGCGCACTCGCCAGTGGGAAAACGCGGCCTCGCCGAGCAGGCGTGCGATGAAGGTGCGGCCCACCTTGCCGGTGGCACCGGTGACGAGCATCAGAGGAGAGCTGGTGGTCGAGGTCATAAGCGATGAAGCTCCAGACTCGGCGCCGTCGCAAATGATCACGCCGCGGTCGACGATTTGGCCTGACCAGCGCGGCACAGCGCTGCTGGGACATTCCCTGAGGTACGCCCCTCATCTCGCGCCACCTCGCGGCCGAAGTAGCTCCGGCTCACCCAGCAATCAGGCGTTCAGATGCCGTATCGCCTGCGGTTGAAGGCTACTTCTCGTCCGGCACATACGGTGAGTGCAGCACCGTGGGCTTCGGCGATTTCTTTCGCGTGCGAATGTTCAGCAGCTCCACGCCCAGAGAGAAAGCCATCGCAAAGTACACGTAGCCTTTCGGAACGTGCTGGTCGAAGCCTTCGGCAATCAGCACCACGCCGACAACGACCAGGAATGCCAGCGCAAGCATCTTGATCGTCGGATGGGCGGACACGAAACGCCCGATCGCATTGGCGAACAGCATCATCAAACCGACCGATGCCAGCACGGCGGCGATCATCACTTCGATGCGGTCGACCATGCCAACGGCGGTGATGATCGAGTCGAGAGAGAACACCAGGTCGACGATCAGGATCTGAAGGACCACCGCCGAGAACGTCGCTTTCACCGCACCCGATGCATGACCGGTCTCGCCTTCGAGCGACTGGTGGATCTCGCCGACGCTTTTGTAGATGAGGAACAGTCCGCCGGCGATCAGGATCAGGTCGCGCCCCGAGATCTCGTGCCCTGCCACCGTGACCAGCGGCGTGACCAGCCCCATGATCCACGACAGCACGAGCAGCAACCCGACGCGCATGAACATCGCCATGAAGAGCCCGAGCCGGCGCGCACGCTCGCGTTGAACGGGGTCCAGCTTGTCGACAAGAATCGAGATGAAGATGATGTTGTCGATGCCGAGCACCAGCTCAAGGGCGGTGAGCGTGGCGAATGCGATCCAGGTTTGCGGATCCAGAAGAAATTCAGGCATCGGTGGCGTTCGTGAATTGAGAGCGGCGCCGATCTTATTCTGGGTCTTGGTCTGGCTGATGAATCTCCAATCGCGGCATGCGGCCCGGAGCCGCGTTCACACCTCACTGACTCGCGGGCTCGCATTGCTCAGCCGGTGCCGGCCGTACGAGGCCAACGCGGCCAGCCACAGCAAACCGGGGAGCAACACAAGGGTCACCGCCGGGTGGTCGAACCCTGACACCGTGCTGAACGAGGTGACACCGGCCCTGTCTGCAATCCACACCGCGGCCAGCGCAAAGGCCGCGACCGAAGCGGCGCGCCGAAAGATTGCATAGAACGCAGGGCTCGAGCGGCTCAGCATCAGCAGCGGCGGCATCCCGGCCAGCACGACGGCGAGCTGCATCGCCTCGATGCCGACGTTGAACGCCAGCAGCGCCTGCGCGTGCTGCCAGGCCGTGAGGCCGGCACCCGAGAGGCTGGCCGAGAACGCGAAGCCGTGCACCAGCCCGAACCCGAGCGCCATCACCACCTCGCCGGCGGCGAACAGCGGCCGGAACGCGTGCACCGCAGCGAAGGCGATCGACACCGCCACGGCGACCTCCACCGGCTGCGACGGCAGCGACAGCCAACCGCTGCTGCCCAGGCCCAAGGTGAGCGAATGCCCGAGGGTGAAAGCCGTCACGACGAGCGAGAGTTGGCGGAGTGCAGAGCGCACCGGGCGCACGGCATCCCAACGACCCGCGCGCACGCTCAGCGGCGCGACGATGACCAGCATCAGCAGGAACAGCAGGTGATCCGTTCCTTCGGCGATGTGCACCGCGCCGCCTTTCACGAGGCGCAGCAGGCTGGAGCCGGCGCGCGCTTCCTCCAGCGGGATGGGCAGGCTGGACTGGCCGTAGTGCAGCTCGCCCAGCGGCAGGGGGGCCTCGCCGACGAAGCCGCCCGCCCAGTCCTTGCGCAGGAAGACCTGCACGCGGTGTGTGCGGACCTCGTGTGTGACCACGTCATAGAGCAGCGTGGGCGATCGCTTGTCGGCACCGGCCGGTGCGCGCAGCTCGAGCACGGCCTCGAGCTCGGCCGACGCATCGTTGCCCACGACCTTGAGCTGGGGACGCAGCGTCTGCCAGCCGTCATTGCCGCTGCGCGCACCGACGTGCTGCAAGAGGTAGCGTGACAGGGCCTCGCCGTGTTGCGTCAACACCGTGTCGGCATGCTCGGCCAGCGGCTGGCCGAAGGCGAACTCCAACCGGTTCAGCGGCAGCTGCAGCGTCAGCTGCAGGCCCGCCGGCGTGGTGTCGATCCAAACCCGGCTCTCGGGCATGGGGTGGGCCGCGGCGAGCGCGGCCCACAGCGCGAACAGCAGGCCGATCAGTGCGGCGCCCAGGCTTCGCATGCCGAGCTCAGCTGATGCACTTGCCACCGTAGTCGGCGTACTTGTCGCGCCAGATCGTGTGGTAGTGGATGTCGCTGCTGAAGATCACACCCTTCTGCACCGAGAACTCGATCCACACACGCGGGCCTTCGATGCGGAAGTAGTTGCCGTTGGTGGTGACGGTGCCGCTGCCCGAATACGCCACGTAGGTCGAAGCCAGCGAGGTGTCGCTGAGGTAGGTGCCCAGCAGGTCGTCAGCGTATTCGGTGGCTTGCGTGTTCACGTAGGCCTTGATGGCGGCCTGCACCAGCGCCTGGTCGGTCGACGACAGGCTGGAATACAGCAGGCCGTGCTCGGTGACGCTGGAGTAGCTGCGCGGGCAGGTGCCGTCGATGTTGCCCGAGCCGTTGGCGCCGAACAGGATGTCGCTGTAGGTGCCGGAGAGCTTCGCGCTCGAGTACGAGGTGAGCGATGCGCCGAGGTTGGACATCGCCGTGCGCTGCGCTTCCATCGGGTCGTAGGTGGTGCCGTCCTGGGTGAACGAGCCTTTGGGTTCGATCCCCACGAACAGCGGCGTCGGCGACTTGTAGCTGCCGTTGAAGGCGATGTTGTAGGTGAGGTGGTGGCCCGTCAGCTGCAGCATCCAGAAGTCCGTGGCCGACGGCGTGCCGAGGAAGGCAATGTAGAAGTAGCTGTTGCCGTAGCTGCTGGTGCCGCCACCGTTGGCGGCGAGGTAGTCGTCAGCCGCCTGCATGCCGATGTGCAGGGTGTTGCCAGCCGAGCTGAGCGCCGTGGCGATCATCGTGCGGGCAGCGATCTTCTGGGCGGTGCTCAGGCTGCCCCAGGTGACGCCGTTGCGCGCGACCAGCTGCGCTGGCAGGTTGGACCACTTGCGCGCCGTGTCGAGGCTCCACGACAACTGCACGGTGGATTGCTGCGTGCTGCTGAGCGTGTTGTAGAACGTGCTCGCGGCGGTGGTCACGTCGGCGCTGAGCATGGAGCTGGTGGTCGTAGTCACCGTCAAGGTGGCCGCACTGCTGGTGGCCGAGCCGATCGAGTTGGTCACCACGACGTCATAGCTGCCGGCGTCCGAGCTGGCCACCGTGCTGATCGAGTAGCTGGCCGAGGTCGCGCCCGAGACAGCGGTGCCGTCCTTGCGCCACTGGTAGCTCAGCGTGCTGGAGCCGGTGGCTACCACGGTGAAGGTGGCGCTGGCGCCCACGGCCACCGACTGCGAGGTCGGTTGCGTCGTGATGGTCGGCGCGCCGGTGACCGAGGTGACGGTGAGCGTTGCCGCCGAACTGGTCACGCTGCCGGCGCTGTTGCTGACGACCACGTCGTAGCTGCCGGCATCGCTGGATGCCGTGGCGCTGATGCTGTAGGTGGCCGAGGTGGCGCCGCTGATCGACGTGCCGCCCTTGCGCCATTGGTACGTCAGCGTTGCGGTGCCGTCGGCGACCACGGTGAAGCTCACGCTTGCGCCCTCGGTCACGCTTTGCGACGTGGGTTGCGTGGTGATCGCCGGCACGGTGGCTGTCGAACTGCTTTCCGAGTCGCTGTTGCCGCCGCATCCGGAGACAAAGCTCGCAAGCGCGAACCAGACGATGAACAGGAAACGAGTTGTCATGAAATCCCCTCTCAGTGGTACTGAAGACACGATGGGCCGACCCTCCAGAAACGGGGTCGGCTTCTTCGCGCGCAGGGGATCAAGGACGATGCAAACAGCGCTGCTCGCAACGCATCAACGAACCCCAGGCGACGTTGACGCGAGGATTGCATTGCATCGTTGCCAAGACATTACCGAAGTCTGACGATGTTGATACAAGGCGATAACGCGCTCGGCGGCGCGATTACCTGGGGTTATCGCTGCGGATGTGCAGCGGGAGATTCAACTCAGTTTGCCGTTGCTTCAGCTGCGATGCACGCTCGCACGGCATCGGCTTCGACAGGCACTTCGGCCAGGACCTGCTGCGTTTCTGACGAAGCGCTGAGGAGACCCAGATGACGCTCGTGCGCTTCCTTGGGCGTGAACTGGCGGGTGGTGATGCGGACAGTGCGCCAGGCTGGCTGCTCGCCCGAGGCGCGTGCGGCCTCGATGGCGTCGCTCGCATCCTGTCCCAGGTGCATCCGGTACAGCGCATGGGGGCCGGGGACCACTTGCACTTCGGTCCGAGTTGCCGGCACCGCGTATGAAGCAGGGCAGGCGGCGTTGTCGCCCAGCACCGTGCACTGGTACTGGCGGAATGCTGTGTTCTCCTGTGCGACAGAGGTCGTGGGCAGGGCCAGGACCGTGGCAATCAGGGCAGGTGCTGCAAAGACGATGGAAGCTTGGCGGAGTGTGGTTGTGAGGCGCATGAATGTTCTCGCTGATGGTTGAGGGGTGAGGGTGGCTTGAAACTAAGAAGAATTCTGGGTGTTGGCAGGGGCTTCGACTAGTCGGCTGGGGCGGCAAGCGCCTATGAGGCTGACTCATCAATCGGGCTTCATTGCTTGCTGGTTCGACGAGTCAAGCGTCGGTCTGAGAGGCTCAGTTTTCGACGCGCTCGATGCGCACTTTCATCGAGCCTTCTTTCGCCCATGCAGACATCCCGCCGTCCATGCGGCCGAGGCGGATCACGCCTTTCGCGTAGGGTGCGTCTCGGTAGTAGATGACCAGGTTGTTCCACGGTGCGTAGTAGGCGATGTCGGCCACCACGGGAGCGGCCCCTGCTGGTGCACCTGTCGTTGTCAACTTGCGTGGCAGCGAGACCATCTTCTCTTGCGAGGCATAGTCTTCCAGCGTCAGTGACAGTGGCAGCATCGAGGCGAAGTCGGCCGCCGTCGGTGAGCCTTCCAGCGTGGCAGTGAACGCCGATGTGCCGTGCGTAATCCTGATGCGGATGGACTTGATGTTCTGCGGATTCATGGGTGCGGCTGAGTCGGGCGATGAGGCTGCCGGTACAGCAGCTTGCGCGAGCAGGAGCGCCGAGCAAAGGAGTGCGTGGAGTGCCACGCAGGCGGTGATGCGCATGGGGTGTCTCATGGTGTCGTGGGCAAGAGGCGGCGGCCGGTGCCGACGGCCATGGCACCGAAGGCCATCAGCGCGGCGCCGCCCACCATCGTGGCGACGATCGAGAAGTGATCGAGCAGCAAGCCGCCGAAACCTGCGCCGAGCATGATGGCCAGCTGGATCGCGGCGACCATGAGGCCACCCCCTGCCTCAGGCTCGTCGCGGATGCCTTGCGTGAGCCAGTTGAACCACGACACGGGGATGGCCGCATTCAAGGCACCCCAGGCGAACATCAGCAGTGCCAGGGCCCAGAGCTGATGTCCGGCGAGCAGCATGCCGATCGTCACGACACCCAGTGCCAGCGGCAGGCCCTTGAGCAAGCGATACAGGTGCCGGTTCAGCAGAGCGCTCGCGGCATACGTGCCCACGAAGCCCGCCGAGCCGAGCGCCAGCAGCAGGAGCGAGAGCTGGGGCAAGGTGGCCTGCACGCGGTTCTCGAGAAAAGGCCGGAGGTAAGTGAAGGCGGCGAACGCGCCACCGAAAGTCAGCATGACGCCGGCCATCGCGCGGGCGACATTGGGCCGGCGCAGCAGCGCAAGCACCCGCCCTGCGGGAACACGCTCGGTCGACCTCATCGACGGCAAGCTGATCCACTGCCAGACCATCGTGACCGCAGCCAGGGGCACCAGTGCCCAGAAGACGCCTCGCCACCCGATGAGGCCGCCAAGGTGGCTGCCCAGCGGGGCCGCAAACGCCGTCGCCGCCGCGTTGCCCATGTACAAGATGCCCAGCGCCTTCGGCACCGCATTCGCCGGCACGAGGCGCACGATGGTGGCGGTCGACAAGGACCAGAATCCGCCGATGGTGATACCGAGCAGGGCACGTGCCACCATCAGGAAGCTGAAGTTCGGTGCAGTGGCGATCAACGCAAGCGAGACGAGCATCGTCGCGGTCAAGCCAGTCAGCACGTGGCGTCGGTCCATCCGCCCGGAGACAGTTGCGATCAGCAGGCTCGTCACCACGGCAAACAACCCGGAGATGGAGATGGCCTGCCCAGCCAGCCCTTCGGTGGCGCCGAGGTCGTGCGCGATCGGCGTCAGCAGGCTGACGGGCATGAATTCGGATGCGATGAGCAAGGCGACGCACATCGTCATGGAGCCGATGGCGCTCCATGCGGCGCGCGCGGATTGGGGAGTGGTTTCGAGATCTCGATGCATGACTGAATGCTAGGCAGTGCCACGCCGCACGGATCACCTGGAATGGCATGGGCCCATGAGGTGAGCTCATGAATGACAGCGCGTTTAGCGCCGTCTACTTGATGGCCTGGCGACCCGGTGCGAGACCTACACTCGCACGCACTCGAAGGAGCGGGCGATGCGAGAGAACATCAACGAGATTCTGGATTTTCTGGCGGTGGCGCGTGAGCGCAGCTTCACGCGCGCCGCTGCGAAGCTGGGCGTGTCGCAGTCCGCACTGAGCCATTCGGTGCGCTCGCTGGAGACACGGCTTGGCGTGCGGTTGCTGACGCGCACCACCCGCAGCGTATCGGCCACCGAAGCGGGCGAGCGCCTGGTGCAGTCGCTGTCTCCTCGGCTGGAAGAGATCGAAACGGAAATCGCTGCCGTGAGCGAACTCGGCGAGAAGGTGGCCGGCACCATCCACATCACGGCCATCGACCACGTCGTCGATTCGGTGGTGTGGCCGCGCATCGCCCCCGTGCTCGACAAGTACCCCGACCTCAAGGTCGAGATCAGCACCGACTACCGCATGGTCGACATTGCCGCCGAGCGCTTTGACATCGGCATCCGCTGGGGTGACCAGCTCCAGCAGGACATGGTCGCCGTGCGCCTGACGCGCGACGAGCCCATGACCATCGTCGCAGCTCCGTCCTACTTCCGGAAACACGGCGTGCCGACCAGCCCACAGGACCTGCTGCGCCACAACTGCATCACGCTGAGGCTGGTCACCAGTGGGGGGTTGTATGCGTGGGAGCTTGAACAGGGAGACCGGCGCATCGAGGCGCGAGTCAGCGGTCAAGCCACGTTCACCAGCGCCTATCACATGCTCTATGCGGCACTCAGTGGCAACGGCGTGACATTCCTTCCCGAAGACATGACGCAGCCACACATCGATGCAGGGCGGCTGCAGAAAGTCATGGCGGACTGGTGCCCGAGCTTTCCGGGGCTGCACGCCTACTACACCAGTCGGCGGCACCCATCGCGTGCACTGCGAACGGTGATCGACGCGTTGCGCGGGGCCGGGGCGGCCGACGCGGGTTCCGAAGGCTGACGCGCCGCCGCGCGGTGGGGCGGGCAGGCAGCGGGCTCCCAGCTTGCAACGGCGCTTGCGCGGGCCCGTGCCTAAAGCAGCTTGTCGGGCGTCGCCGGCAGTTCACGCAGGCGCTTGCCCGTCGCGTGGTAGATCGCGTTGACGATAGCGGGAGCTACGCCGACCATCGCAATCTCTCCCAGCCCCTTCACGCCGAGCGGGTTCACGTGCACATCCTCCTCGGGAACAAAAATCACGTCCATCAGCGGTGGTGCGTCGGCATGCACGGGCACGGCGTACTCGGCGAAGTTGGCGTTGGTCACTCGCCCATTCCGTGGGTCGACGATGGTGTGCTCCATCAGCGCCATGCCGATACCGCCGATCATCCCGCCGATGCACTGGCTGCGCGCGAGCTTCGGGTTGACGACACGGCCCGCGCCGTAGGCGCCGACGATGCGGCGCACGCGCGTCTCGCCCAGGTCCGGATCGACCGCCACTTCGACGAAGACCGCGCCGAAGGCGTGCATCGAGTAGCGCTCGGATGCGCCCTTGTCGGGGCTCGTCGTCACCGTCGCCTCGATCGGGCGTTGCAGTCGCCGCATCGCGTCAGCAATGTCGCTCGTCTGCGTGTGCTTCAGCGCGTCGTCGCGCACTTTGCGACAGGCCGCCTGCACCGCACTGCCCACGCTTGCCATGGTCATCGAGCCGCCATGCACCGGTGCCTTCGGCAGCTTGGTGTCGCCCAGCATGAACTTCACGCGTTCGACCGGTAGCCCCAGCGTCTCGGCAGCCACCTGGGTCATCGAGGTCCATGTGCCGGGGCCCATGTCACTGGTGGCGCTCGAGACCTCGGCCGTGCCGTCGGGCAGCAGCCGCGCGCGTGCCGTGGCCGGCACGTAATTCATCGGGTACGTGGCGGCTGCCATGCCCCAGCCAATGAGCCAGCGCCCGTCGCGCATCGACCTTGGCGTGGGGTTGCGCTGGCTCCAACCGAAGCGCTCGCCGGCCAGGCGATAGGCCTCGCGCGTGGAACGGCTCGAGAACGGCAGCTTCGCGAACTCGTCCTGCTTCGGCTCGTTGAGCAGGCGCAGCGCAACCGGGTCCATCTTCAGCGCCACCGCCACTTCGTCCATCGCGCACTCGAGCGCAAACGTGCCGCTCACCTCGCCCGGCGCGCGCATGTAGGTTGGCGTGTGCACGTTCAGGCGGGCGATGCGCCCCCGGGTATAGACGTTTGGACACGAATGCAGGAAGCGCGTGGCGTTCAGCAGCGCCTCGGAGAACTCCTCGTAGGTCGATGTCTCCTGATAGCCATCGTGGAGGATGGCCTCGAGGCGGCCGTCGGACGACGCACCCACGGCCACGCGCTGCACCGTGTGCGGCCGGTAGCCCACGCCGTAGTACATCTCACGCCGCGTCAACATGAGCTTGACCGGCCGCCCGGTCACCTTCGCGCCCAGTGCTGCCAGCGTAACGTGTGGCCAGCAGCGCAGCCCGGAGCCGAAGGCGCCGCCCACGAACGGCGAGATGACGCGCACATTGGCGGCCTTGATGCCGAACACGGCCGCGATCTCCTCGGCCGTGTTCTCGACCCACTGCGTCTTGTCCCACAGCGTGAGCTTGTCGCCCTCCCAGGCGGCGATCGTGGCGTGCATCTCGATCGGGTTGTGGTTCTCGCGCGGAATCACGTAGGTCTGGTCGACCTTGACCGCTGCCTCGGCGAGCGCGCGCTGCGCGTCGCCGCGCTGCACCTCGGGCGGCGTGCCTGCTCCCTGGTCACTTTTCTGCTGCGTGGGCATCACCGGTTCGACGCGTGCCACGTCGGTGGCCGCCACGTCCGCCGCGTACGCGACGCGCACCAGCGTCGCGGCGTGTTGCGCTTGCTCCAGCGTGTGGGCGACGACGAGCGCGACCGGTTGCCCCTGGTGGTTGACCTTGTCGTCCTGCAGCACGTGCACGCGCTCGCCGACCGCGGGATCGGTGGCGCCCTTGTGCGGCTTGTAGGGCAGGCGGGGTGTGTTTTTGTGGGTGAGCACGGCGACGACGCCCGGCGCGCGCAGCGCCGCCGTGGTGTCCACCGACGTGATGCGGCCGCTCGCGATGGTGCTGCGAACGGTCGCCGCGTGGGCCAGGTTGGACTGTTGGAACTCGGCGGAGTAGGTCGCTCGGCCGGTCACCTTCAGCGGGCCGTCGACGCGGCTGACGGGCTGGCCGATGAATTGAGTGGTCTCTGTGCTCATGCGCGTGCTCCCGCTGCCTCTGCGGCTCGCACGATGACGCGCTGCAGCAGCTCGATCTTGAAGTCGTTGTGACCGCGCCCCTGCGCCCCGCGGGCCGCGATGGACGCAGCCTTGTTCAGGCTCTCGCGGTCGAGCGCCGAGCCGGCCAGCGCCGCCTCCACCTCGGGCAGCCGCCACGGCCGGGTGCCGACACCGCCGGCCGCCACGCGTGCCTGGGCGATGCGCCCGTCCTGGCGGAGCTCCAGCGCCACGGCAGCGGAGACCAGTGCGAACTCGAACGATGCGCGGTCGCGCACCTTGAGGTAGTGCGAGCGGCGCGCCACCGGGTTGGCCGGGACGGTGATCGCGGCGATCACCTCGCCCGGCAACAGCTCGGTCTCGATGTTCGGCGTCGAGCCAGGCAGCCGATGCAAGACCGCAAGCGGTACGGTGCGTTCGCCGCGCGCGCTGCGGATGTGCACGAGTGCGTCGAGGGCGACGAGTGCCACGGCGAGGTCGGACGCGTGAGCGGCAATGCAGTGCTCGCTGCCGCCGAGCACTGCATGCCAGCGGTTCTCGCCACCGATCGCCGCGCAGCCCGAGCCCGGGGTGCGCTTGTTGCAGGCGGCGTATCCGGTGTCGCGGAAGTAGGGGCAGCGGGTGCGTTGCAGCACATTGCCGCTCATCGTTGCCTGGTTGCGCACTTGCGGGCTGGCCGAGTTCAGCAGCGCCTCGGCGATCACGGGAAACTGCGAGACCACCGCGGGGTGCGCGGCCGCGTCTGCCATGGTGGCTGCAGCGCCCAGGCGCAAGCCCTCGGCGGTGACGTCGATGCGCCGGTCCAGCAGGCCTGCGAGGCTGACGAGGCGATCAGGGCGCCGCACGTTCTCTTGCAGCAACTGCACCATGTCAGTCCCGCCGGCGATGTATTCCGCTGCGGCATCGGTGCGCCCGGCCTGTGCCTGCATGGCGAGTGCCGCGGCAAGGTCGCGCGGCCTTTCGAGCTTGAAGGGATGCATGGCTCAGCCTCCCTGTCCGCCGGCACGCGCCGTGTCCTGGATCGCAGCGACGATGTGGTCGTAGGCGCCGCAGCGGCAGATGTTGCCGCTCATCCACTCGCGAATCTCCTGTGCCGAGCCTGCGTGCCCTTCGGCAATGCAGGCAACGCCGGCCATGATCTGCCCCGAGGTGCAGTAGCCGCACTGGAACGCATCGCGCTCGATGAACGCGGCCTGCAGCGGATGGAGTTTGTCCCCGTTCGCCAGACCCTCGATGGTGGTGATCTCGCGGCCCTCGGAAAGCGCCGCCAGCGACAGGCAGGACTTGAACCGCTTGCCGTCCATCAGCACGGTGCAGGCACCGCATTGGCCGAGGCCGCAGCCCTTCTTCGAGCCCGTCAGATGCAGGTGCTCGCGCAAGGCGTCGAGCAGGGTTGTTCGCGGGTCCAGTGTCAGGCTGTGATCGGTACCGTTGACGCGCAGCGACACACGCACCGGCGCAGCAGATACAGGTGCATCCTTGGCCTCGGCCGGTACGGGCGCCGTCAGCAGCGGTGCTGTGGCGGCTGCGCTACCAGTGGCGATGGTGGCTTTCAGGAGGTCTCGTCGCCGCAGGGCGGCGCCGGCTGGCACGGGTGGGTGTTCGTCTTGCATGGGATTCCTTTCAGAAGTGCCACAGCACCGGCGTCTGCGGCAGTGCACATTGCTCGGTGCTGCGCTGGCAGATGGAGGTGATCCCTGAGCCATCGAGGTCATTCGAGCTCATCGGCGGCAAAGAAACGGCGAGGCCCATTCTTCCCGCGATGTACTCGGTGCCGTTAGCCTGATCCGTCTGATTTCTTGCCCGATTCGACGGCGCGCTGATCACCGTTCGGCTGGACCAGGCGGCCATCGAATGGAGCGGAGTCCACCTTGGGCGTCAGTGCCGAGATGTCGCGTTTGGGGGGCGCACCGAAGAGGCGGCTGTACTCGCGGCTGAATTGCGTGGGGCTGGCATAGCCCACCTGGAACGCGGCGCTGGCTGCGTCGAAGTTCTCGTTCAGCATCAAGCGCCTGGCCTCGTTCAAGCGGAGTGACTTCTGGTACTGCAAGGGGCTGGTGGCAGTGAGATGGCGAAAGTGATGGCGCAGGTTGGACGGGCTCATCTGCACGCGCGTGGCCAGTTCATCAATGTGCAGCGGCAAGGCGTAGTTCACCTTTAGCCAATCGATCGCTTTCGCGATTCGTTGGCTCTGGCTGCCTGCTGAAGCGATGTACCACAGGCGCGCGGCCTGGTCGCTCGCGAGCAGCCGATAGTGGATCTCGCGTTGAATGAGCGGGCTGAGCACCTCGATGGCGCCGGGCTCGTCGAGCAGATCCAGCAAGCGCCTGAACGGCTGCAGCAAGACCGGCGTGGTGACGCCGATGCCCATGCCCGCGCCATCACAGAGATCGCTGGGCTGCGGCAGGCCACTTTGCGCAATGAGTTCTGCCAAGACGCGCAGATCGAGCTTCAGCATCACGCCGAGGCAAGGCTTGTCAGGGCTGGCTTCGACGACCTGTGAATGGGCTGCCAGGTCGAGCGATGTGATGAGATGGCGGTCTCGGTCGTAGGCGTAGGCCTCACTGCCCATCAACATCCGTTTCGCCCCCTGGACGACGATGAGGATGCTCGGTTCAACCAGGCAGGCGGAAGGTTGCGTCGGCAGCTCGCGCCTGAAGAGCGAGAGATTCGAGATCGGCGTCGGGCAGTCCTCCGTTCCCCGGGTTCGTTCTTCGATGGTGCGGGCAAGCGACGCGTGCAGCACGTCAAGCTGCTCATGCCTGACGTGCAACGGCTCCATTCAGAGCCGGCGCAGTGGCAGATCGCGAACACGCTCGCCCGTCGCCGCGAAGATCGCGTTGACGAGCGCCGGCGCCACCGGTGGCAGCGGCGGCTCGCCCACACCGCCAGGCAGCAGACTGGGGTCGCCGCCGACCAGGTGCGTTCGGATCACGCGGGGTGACTGCGCGTGGCGCAGCACCTCGTAGTCGTGGAAGTTGCTCTGCTTGACACGGCCGGCCTCGAAGGTGATCTCGCCGGTGAAGGCCAGCGACAAGCCCATGACCGCGGCGCCTTCCATCTGCGCGCGGATGCGCTCCGGGTTGACCTGCGGGCCGCAGTCCAGGGCCATGTCCACAGCAACCACCGCGACCTTGCCCTTGGCGTCGACCGCCACTTCAACGACGGTGGCCGCATAGGTGACGAAGCTGTAGGCGAATGCGAGACCCAGCCCGTGTCCCTTGGGCAGCTTGCGGCCCCAGCGCGCGCCCCGCGCCGCTGCCTCGACGACGGCGCGCATGCGGCCGGTGTCGATCGGGTACTCGACCGGCGATTCACTGTAGTTGAACGAGTCGGACAAGGCGTTCGGGTCGATCTTGCGTGGTGGGCCGATGAGCGCCAGCGCGTACTGCAGCGGATCTTTCTTCGCACGATGCGCGAGCTCGTCGATGAAACATTGCGTGGCGAACACGTGCGGGATGTTGGCCACCGAGCGGAACCAGCCAATTCGCGCATGCGCTTCCACCTCGGCCCGCTCGATGCGCACATGGGGCACGGCGAACGGCATGTTTGA
>Ga0307516_10003925_pt1 | contig 18740 bp, 21 predicted proteins | sample 19_EM_MG_FD_203310 | JGI IMG/M metagenome (GOLD analysis project Ga0307516, IMG submission 203310) | Populus trichocarpa ectomycorrhiza microbial communities from riparian zone in the Pacific Northwest, United States - 19_EM | ecosystem: Host-associated > Plants > Roots > Unclassified | place... | reverse complement strand
CGCCGCGGTAAGAAGCTTGGCCGAATCAGCGATTCGCGCCGCTGATCCCGGAGCCTCCGCGCTCGTCGTACGCGCTCGGCTTGCCAGTCGCCTCTATGGCGCCGAGGTAGCGAGTCGGCTGTTCCCTGGCGTCCAGCTAGATGTCGGCTGAGGTCGAAAACGCGATCGATATCGCGCTCAAGGTTGCGGGAGCCCTGCAGGCCGTCGGAGCGGAGTACTTCGTCGGCGGGAGCCTGGCTAGCTCGCTGCAGGGTGAGCCGCGTGCCACCAACGACATCGACTTCGTGATCTCGCTACCAGTCGGAAGAATCAACGCCCTTCGCGACGCGCTGGTGACGAGTTCGAGGTCGACGCGGACATGCTGCGAGACGCAGTTCTGCAGGCGCGCTCCGCGAATGCTTTCTACCTGCCGGTGGTGACCAAGATCGACTTCTTCGGGCGCGGATACGAGCCCTTCGACGAGAGCGAATTCTCCCGGCGCAGCTCCACCGTGGTCGGCGCGGGCGGACAAGCTTTGTTCGTCAAGAGCGCCGAGGACACCGTGCTCCGCAAATTGCTCTGGTTCCGCGAAGGCGGTTCCGTCTCCGAAAAGCAGTGGCGCGACATCGTCGGCGTGCTCCGTATCAGCCAGAAGACGCTCGACAACTCTTACCTGGACTCGTGGGCTGTCCGGTTGAACCTCAACGAGCTACTCACACGAGCCAGGAGCGCGCGTAGTCCGGATTTGTCGGGTCGCTGAAGACTGATTCGCTGTAGCGCACGAGGAGGGCTCTGCCTCACGACGAGGCAAGGGGGACGCGCCGGCGGGACGTAGTGGTAGACTCGCGAAGGTGAATCGGTACCACGCTCGCATTTGCACGACGTGTTTGCGCAGCGTCGCCGCGCCATCAACTTGGTCGAACCATGAAGCGGGGCTTGCGAGTGGTGGCGGTTGCGATCGGGCTGTGCGCGTCGTTTCGGTACGGCTCGGGACGATTGGGGGACGATTCCTACCAAGCCGCTCGACATACTGGTTGCCATCATGCGCGATACGGAGCCGGCCCTCGAGCTGCGCGCTCAGGAGCGCGCACAACGTACGTTCGCCTCGAAGATTCGGCCCGAGCTTGCGCTGCCGGTCAGCCCGCGATCGACGTCGCCAGCGGCGTGAGCTCCCGCTGCTGCGCTCGCCATTCACCAGGCGAGGTGCCTTCCCATTGCTGAAAGGCGCGGAAGAACGAGTTGGCGTCTTCGTAGCCGAGTAGGTAGGCAGTTTCGTTCAGCTCCAGCCGCGAATGCTGGAGGTAGTGACGAGCAAGCTCGTGGCGCGCTTCGGCCACCAGCTGCTGGAAAGTCACGCTTTCGTCGGTCAGTCGCCGTTGCAGGGTGCGGGCGCTGACAGCGAGCTCACGCGCGACCATACGTAGCTCCGGACGCTGGCCGGCGATGGTCTTTTTCAGCACGGCTTTGACCTGCTCGCGGAAAGAGCGCATCGCCTGCTGCTCTGCCAATTCTGCTTCGAGCTGCGGCGCTACGATCGCCAACAGATCGGCGTTGTGTGTCAGGAACGGTTGCTCCAGAGCGACCTGCTCGAAGACCAACACGTTGCGGGCAGCGCCGAACACGATCGGGCATTCGAAATGCTCTTCGTAAATAGCGCGGCGCGCTTCGACCCGACGAAACTCGACGCGTTTGGCCTTGACGGCGCCGGCCGTGCCCCGCCTGGCGATGCCGGCGACCCAGGCGAAGCACAGGTCCACCAGCAGCTCCGGCTCGGGGCGCGCTGCGAGCAGCCACTCGAACTCTACCGAGCATTCACCGCCCTGCTCTGTGAGGTGGATTGCCTCGGGACAGGTGAGCTGCTTGTAGCGCTGCATGCGCTCTAGCGCATCGCGAAATGAACGCGCGTAAAGCGCCGCAATCGCCACCGCATCGTAGCGCTCCACCCGGTCTTGCACGGCCACCTTCAAACCGATCGCCGGATCGTCGCTGGCCTTGGCCAGACCCGAGTAGATCGCAAATAGCTCCTCGGTCGTGACCACGATTGGGTCCTGCGCGAACAGCGCCGGCGCGAGCCCGGCGTGCCGCAAGAGCACGTCGGGCTCGATACCCAGATCCTCGAAGCGTCGCAGGACCGTGTTGGAAAACCGGAAGCGCGTGCTCATGCCGCCTTGAGCGATGCCATGTCGATCACGAAGCGGTACTTTACGTCGCCTTTCGACAGGCGCTCGTAAGCCTCATTGATTTTCTGAATCGGGATGGTCTCCACGTCGCTGGTGATGCCGTGCTCGGCGCAGAAATCGAGCATTTCTTGGGTCTCGCGGATACCACCAATCGCGCTGCCCGAAAGGCTGCGCCGCGGCATGATCAGGTTGAAGCTCGCAACCGGGCTGGGCTTTTCAGGGGCCCCGACCAGCGTCATGTTGCCGTCGAGCTTGAGCAGTCCCAGGTACTGATTCAGGTCGTGGTCGGCCGAGGCGGTGTCGAGGATGAAGTCGAAACTGCCGGCATGCTTGCGCATCTCGTCGGCGTTCCTCGACATCACGACCTCGTCCGCACCCAACCGCTTCGCATCGTCGGTCTTGTTTGCAGAGGTCGTGAACAGCACCGTGTGCGCCCCGAACGCATGCGCAAACTTCAGGCCCATGTGCCCCAAACCGCCGAGCCCCACGATGCCGACCTTTTGGTTCTTGCCAACCCGCCAGTGGCGGAGCGGGGAGTAAGTCGTGATGCCGGCGCACAGCAGCGGCGCGGTGCCAGCCAGGTCGAGCGACTTGGGCACGCGCAGCACGAACTTTTCGTCGACCACGATGCTGTCGGAATAGCCCCCGTACGTGACGCCGCCCGAGACCTTGTCGGGCGCGTTGTACGTGAGGGTCGGGAAGCTGAGGCAGTACTGCTCGAGGCCGGCCTTGCAGCTCGAGCACTCGCCGCACGACCCGACCATGCAGCCAACCGCAGCCAGGTCGCCCTCTTTGAACAGGCTGACGGCGCTGCCGACCTTTGCCACTCGGCCGACAATCTCGTGCCCCGGTACGCACGGGTACACGGTCGGCATCATGCCTTTCCACTCATTGCGCGCCTGGTGCAAATCGGAGTGGCAGACGCCGCAATAGAGAATCTCGAGCTGTACGTCCTGGGGCTGCGGCGCCCGTCGCGCAAAACTGAACGGCGCGAGTGGCGACGTCTCGCCTGGCGCGGCATAGGCTTTCGCCATAATCGTCTGCTTTTTCAGCGAGTTGTCGTCCGTGACGGTAACGGTCTCTGTTGACTGAGTCATCTTCAAGTCTCCTTCATCGGCTCGCTGAGACCCTGGGGAGACGCGGCCACAGCCGCACTAGCAAGACGCGCCAATGTACTTGCAGAACGCGCCACGGCGCTAGGCGGTGAGCTTTGGCCACGAGCGGTCGTCACCTTTCCCCAACGGGACGTGGCCGCCAGCATCCGTCCTCACGCGCCTGCCGTTCGCCCTCCGTCGATTGCCAGGACGGTTCCGGTGACGATTCTCCGCGAAACCGGTTCTGCGTAGTAGCTTTCTCCTGTGGAAAAGCGAGGCCCGAGCCCCCCTACTTCGAAGCACCCCCAGTCGACCGCGTTCCTCTTGGCTCAGATCGGCGCCCACGCCGCGTTGCGCTTCGCCACTAGACTGCGTGAGCTCGAACTCATCCCAGCGCACGCGGGGATCCTGCGTGTCATCGCGGCCAGCTCCGGTATCAGTCAGCAGGAGCTGGCCTCACGCCTTGGCATGGTCCCGAGCCGGCTCGTCGCGCTGCTCGACGAGCTGGAGGCTCTTGGGTTCCTCGAGCGCCGCAGCAACGCCGACGATCGCCGTGTCTACGCGCTATACGTGACGGACAAGGGAGTCAAGGCCATGACGGATATCGGGCGCGTCGCGCGTGCGCACGACGACTCCATCTGCGCCGCCCTAAGCGACAAAGAACGCACGTCCCTCTGGTCGTTGCTCACACGCATCGCCGATGAGCAAGGACTCAATCCGGGTGTGCATCCCGGCTTCGCGCGGACGGCCAACACCCAGCCGGCCAAACCTGCGCAGAGGCGACCCCCCCCCACGGGGCGCTCGGTCGCGAGAGTAGGCGTTGGGTGGCATTCCAATCGGGCGACCAGCAAAGCCGCGCGAAGTTGATTCGCTCAAGAATCGTATCTCGAATCGTTTTCGCTGTTGTGCACGAGGAGGGACTTGAACCCCCACACCTTGCGGTACCGGAACCTAAATCGGGTGCGCTCGTCGCCAGCTGCGCCGAACCAGCGCGAACGAAGGCATTTGTTGATGACGGATGCTGCCGTTCATGCGCGTTGAGCGTCGTTCCCGACGATATTCCGACGATTTAACGTCGCGACGAGACGGCCTCTAACTCATCACCGAGTCCGAGTTCGACCGTATCATCAGCGAAGTGGGCGGTCACGTGCAGCTCCCCACCAAGCGCCTTCACGTACCGGCGAAGCGTGCTCAGGTTCACGTCTTCGCGACGTTCGATCTTGGACACGGTGGGCTGCCTGATGCCGAGCCGATCAGCGACTTCGTTCTGAGTCACTTGGCGTTTCGAGCGTAGGTCCTGGAGTAAATGAACTCGCTGGGGTTCAGTTCTCTCCTTGGCGCGAACAAGGTGGGCAAGCCGATCGATGAGGAGTGCCTCCTCGGGCAGGAACTCATCAGGCCCTTCGCCGTAGCCGTCGGAAGGCGTCGAGGAAAGGCCAAATCCGAGGCTTGGTCGGTATTCGACGGTGAAGGACTGTCCCGCGTGCTTGATGTCGATGAACCAATCACCGCCAGAACGAGACGGCGCATCGACGCCGACGGTGGCGTCTGGAAGCGTCTCTTCGATGAGCCGCTTAAGATTCTCGATGCGCTTCTTAGGGGTCATGAGTCAGTTTCGAAGACCTTCCGACCATCCTGGCCGGGCTTGTCGATGAGGACATGCTTCTCGTTTACGGTTTCGATCCGAATGGCGCCGTTCGACGCGATGAAGGTGTTGTGCTCCCGACTCCGAAAGCGCTTCACATCGATACGATCCGTAACATCCCGAGCATTGTCGTCCTGGGGCGGATACATGCGCCCGTCGGTGAGCCAAGCCCTCGGGTCATGGGGTACACCCGAGAGTTCGTCCTCAACGGCGTTCAGGGTGTCGGCCAACTGAGCACGGGCGTCGCCGAAAGACGCCGCCGGGGGGAGTTGGGTGAGCCGTCGCAGAAACTCGTTGAGGCGTTCGCTCTTCGACAGGGCCATCTAGTTTTTCCTTGAACTCGCGGGGGGCGCATCTGGGTCCTTTCGTAGGCGGGTGGTTGGGCCGCTTGTATTCCGAAATGGAATATAGCCTAAAGGCTATTCCTGGCAAGCCCGGTCCGTTTCCTGCGGGGCGGGCCGCTCGCGACTCGCCGTGAACGAAGCCGGCCCGTCGTCCGACGACTCGTGCAGCCGCCTTATCGAGCGAGATAGAACTGCCTGGCCAATGCGGCAACGGGTCAAGTCATCGCCTCTAGGTAGGTTCGAAGCGTGCGCTCCACACGGCAGACCCGAGCTGCCTCGAAGAGATCGTCAATCGAACGCCGACCACGCCGGTAGTCGCGGATGGCCTGGATCGCCACATCGACCCCGATCTTGTTTCGATACTTCAGGCAGTCGGCAACGGTCTTGGCAGGCGTGGTCACCTTGACGGGTACGCCGTCGATCATCTTCTCAGTGACCCCGAACGCCAGCAGCTTCCCCGACCACCAGACGACTTCTAGCGGTGGCCAGTCGAGCTGCGGTTGCCTGGCCTTGCGGTCGATAGCGAGCCACACCTTGAACGGATTCTGGTCGGTCAGGTTGTGGAAGCTGAGCGCGGTAAGCAGGCAGGCCACTCCCTTTGGAACGCGCTTGGCGACCTGAACGAGCGATTCAGACTCGCCCACCTCTCGGTCCGGCAGTGAGTAGAGCCCTCTCCCCACCCGCTCCAGCTCCCCCGCATTCGTGAGCCTTAGGATGGCGGCCTTGGCGACGCCCGAGCGTTGAAAGTCGCGCAGACGCAGCACTCCCTGTCGCCGTAGCAGGGCTAGTGCCTGTGCGTATGGAGTGGACCGTTGTGTCGGCATGTTTCTAGATTGGCCGACATAATGGCCTGGCGGCGCTGCCGACTCAACGTCGTCACCTGAAGCCAAAAAACCCAAGGTCGGGTGTCGATAGTTGCGTACGCAACCAATTGGCGCTAGACGTCCAGGGCTCCTCGAATGCCGCCGATGCCCCCCAGCGCCACGCCACGCCTGCAGAAGTCGGACCCTGATCGGCTCCGGGAACTCGTACAACGCTTCGTACGGAGCTTCGGCCTGCTCGTCACCAAGGAGACGCCGTGCGGTCAGCCTGTCTCGCCGTCTTACGCCCATGCTCTGATGGTCCTGCTCGAACGCGCCCGGGAGCAGGCTCCGACGTCCCAGGCGACGCTGGGCGTCACCCTGGGCATCGACAAGAGCAACGTCACGCGCCTGTGCAGCCGAATGGAAGCCGCTGGCCACGTCAATCAGGAGCGGGCTTCCGACGATGGCCGCAGCCGATTGGTCAGCCTGACCGGCTCCGGCAAGCGCCTCGCGCAACGCATCGAGGCGGCGAGCCAGGATCGCTTCAGTCGGATCGTTTCGGCTCTACCGCGAGATGAGCGCTCGATGGTTTTCGGGTGCCTGGCGGCCCTGAACAAGGCGATCGAAACGCTCGACAAACCGGGGGAAAAGAGATGATGACTTTGAGAGATCTTCTTCCACTCATGATCGCCGTTTCCCACCTGGTCGGTTGCCGAACCTCCCCAGACACCCGAGCGAGCCCGACTCCGCCAGCTTCGGCATCCATCGCACCGCAGCCTTCATCGAGCCCGGCCCAGGCAGCGCTCGACGCGATGGACCGGCGCACGCCAGTTCCGCTCCTGCCCATGATGGCCAACCACCAGAAGCAGAACATGCGTGACCACCTCCTCGCAGTGCAGGAGATCGTGACCGCCGTCGCTGCCAAGGACTTCGACGCCGTCCAGAATTCCGTGGGTCGCATCGGCTTTTCTGAGCAGATGGGTCAGATGTGCGAGCACATGGGTGCGGGCGCTCCGAGCTTTACGGAGCTAGCCCTGAAGTTTCATCATGGCGCTGACCAAATAGGCGAAGCTGCAAAGAAGCAAGACTCAGAAGCCGTGCTCAAAGCCCTGAGCAACACGCTCGCGACCTGCACGGCTTGCCATCAGACCTATAAACAGCAGGTGGTCGACAACGCGACGTGGACGGCGTTGACGAGGATGGCGAGTCCATCAGGGTCGATGCACCCGTAAGAACCGCAAGGTCGACCGTTTCTTGCCGATCACGATTTCCTCGCGGAAAACGACTTCAATCGACGCCGACCGACCGCGGTCTCGACGAGCTGTTCACGCGGAACGTTCTCGATGATGCCCCACGACCGGTTCAGGCGACCCGAGGTGCCCCACTCTGCCCGTGACCCCAGGTGAACCTTGCTGGTGGGATTCACGAGAGAGAGCAGCTTCTTCTTGGCAGCAGCGGGTACTTCCACCTCATGCAGGTCCAGCAAGTAGCCGAGGCGTTGGACAAGCGCTGACTCCTCCCAGCGCTTGACGTGCTCCAGCAGTAGCCGCCAGGACACCTCGGCGGCTGCTTTCATGACGATGCGTGAAATTTCAGGCAAGCCGCCTGCTAGATGTGGCCGATCGACGGCATCGAGAAGCGCTCGCTCCTTCGACGCCATCTTCACCGGCTCGCCGAGTACGTCCGCCTCGACGAAGCCGAAGAAGCGAGCCTCGGACACCGTCGGATGCCCATCACGCGGTAGGCTACGCGAGCACTCACCGTTGGGGACTTCTTGTCGCCATCCGCGAAGGAACTCAAGGACGCGAGCGATCGCTCGGCAGTCCTGCTGCCAAAGCGAGGCTGGTGGCGACAACGGAGTCGTTGGGTGGGCGCCATCGTCGATTGCTCGCATCATCACAGCGCATGCCCACTTCGACAACCGACGACACCATGATCGTAACCCTCCGCGTTTCCGACCTCCGAGGACTGGGTGACGCGCAGGACGGGGCACTGCTCCTCCGTCATGCTCGCTCGGTACAGGCGGGACGCTGAGACCATCCGTGAACATGATCTCGGTTGGCTCGTTGAGCTTCACGAGTACTTGCCCGAGTCCAAGAATTCGAACGCAGAGCCGACGCCTTCCGAATCGATATCGTCGAAGAATCGTCGGAATACTTGACCGCGTTGCTCAAGAACCGATTCGTAGCTCGCCGACTTCTCGAATCGTTTCGCTTTAGTGCACGAGGAGGGACTTGAACCCCCACACCTTGCGGTACCGGAACCTAAATCCCGCGGCAGGCTGCAGGACGAAACAAGCGGCGTGAAAACTGAGGCTCGTGCCGTGGAAGCAGACACCAAAGAGCAGGATGGCCCATGCGCAAAGGGGGGGTGGGCCGGAAGCGCGAGCGACGGGGCCGTCTCGCTGCCCAAAGGTCGCCTCCCGCAGATCAGAGAGCTGGTCGAGACAGCGTTCCAAGCCCTCGAAAGCGGTCGTCAGGACACCGCCCGGGCCACCCTTGGAACGCTGCTGGCTGTTTTGGAGGCGTTGGAATAGGAGCCCCGGCGGAAACCTAGCAGTACTGCAAAGGAGTGCGGACACCGGGAGCGCGTTCCTCATGGATTGCGAGGGTCATCGCTTCCCGCCGCGAGGCTCCTGAACGAGGTGAGTCGCACTTTTCGCCGACTGAAGGACCGTCTGAGCGGCTATTCTCGGTCCGACGAGAATTCGTAGCGAGGCGTGCCACGTACGGATACCGTTCGGAAGGGCGACCCCTTGGCCAGCCAAGCGTCTAGTTCAGGCTCTGGTCCCAACGGATACGACAGGAACATCCAATCCAGCAACCTGTCACGTCCGTCTCGCCGGAACGTGATGCCAATACAACGGTCCACCTGCAAGACATGTTTGGCTCCCGTCGTTAGGTTGTTCAACCCGATTTGGTAGTTCGCGGCATGCTCGGCGGCAACCGGAATGAAAACAAACCCGCATCCGGTTGTTCTCGAACCGAATAGGTATGGGGCGACGTAGTCGTCTCCACAACCGTCCCAAGACAGCATGAAGCGTTGCTTGAACTGCACCAAGTCGGCGCGTGTGAGCCGCAGCAACTCCAGAAGGACTCCGTAGTAGTTTTCGGGATGGCCGAGCGGCACGCCGTCCGCCGTTGCACCAGTCGTCTTGGGGCCAAAGCGATGCAGGATGCCCAGAATGTTGAAGGAGTCGGTGTCGACAACTAAGTCGTCCACATAACGCACGAAGTCCGGGGAGGGCTCACCGGCTGTGCCAGCAAGGTACTGACCAAGAATAGCCTTCTCGAACAGGACGTCAGCTTTCTTTGCATAGGCTTCAACGAGCTCCTGCCGAAATTCGAGGTATTCGACTATCTCCGGCACTGTAACGAGCGTGTTCAACATCGCCAGGTACTCGGGGGCTGGGATCAAATGAATGAACCCCGCCGTCTTGCTGACGTGAGACTTCTTGAAGCGCAAGTTCAAGCCCAGTGCGTCGCTGGGCGAAAAGACCACAATCTTGATGAGCTTGCGTCTCGGATCCGCCTTCTTGAGGAGCACTTGGTGCCCCCGATCGTTGCGAATCTCAATGTCCTCCCCATCGAGCAACGCGACGGTGTCACGGATCTGACTGGTTGCCTTCTTTAGGACCTTCTTTTCGAACCAGGCAGCCTCGACAGCGGGATCGGATGTCGGCCCGTTGCGCTCCTTCATCTGGTACGCGATCACGACGTCGTCGAACACGATCAGGTGGTCTGCTAGCTCAAGCTCCGATTTTCCCGGTGGCGTGAACTCAGCCCGCGAGAAAGAGAACTCCTCGATAAAGAAGCTGACGTTGCCATCTGCAACTTTGGCCTCGAGTGCTTGCTTATTAGGCATGTGTCCGGGTGATTGTCAGCACGGCTCCTGCGCGCTTTAGCACTCGTCCCAAGCCCCAACCAGCAACGCTTGTATTCTCCAGTCTGTGAGAAGCCCACCCGGGCGAACATATCGGCAGCGCCCGTTTGACGCGAGTTTAGGTGGAGTTCGCATCGCCAGCCACCTCGCCTTGGCTGCCCGGCTCATTCTGCTTGGAGAGCTTGTGCATCATCTTCAGCGTAGCGAACGCGCGCTCGCAGAACGGCGCGACGGGTCCTTTGGCCTTCAGCTTTCCGTACCACTCCTTCAGCGGCTCGGGGAGCGTCTTTTCGACATCCCAGGGCTTGAGGTTGCCCTTCCGCTCAATGGCCCATCGCAGGAGCTCCTTGAACCGCTCGTCGTGCTGTAGTCGTCCTTGAGCGGCAGGCTCTTCGACAACGACGGGGCGCGTCCGGCCGTTGGCGAACTTGTCGAGCATCCCCTCGACCACGTGGCGCAGCGTCGTCCCGCACAAGGGCACCGGTTGAACGATGATCCGGTCAAGCAAGTCGAACGAGATGCTGTTCGATGCCGTTGAAAATTCGGTCATGCTGCTCGGCTCGCCTCGGGTATTCCCGGCGAGCGCGAAGCCGAGCTTCGCGTTGTCAGCGAGCCGCTCCGTCGCGAGATCGAAATCCTTCGCGTTTGCGCCGACGGTCGACACGGCAACATCCGAGCAGCTGGCGAACGCTTCCGTCCGGAAGACGAGCGTGATGAGGCCATACGCGCTCGGGGTTCCAAAGTCCAAGGACCAGAACAGCTTCCAAAAGTGCGACAGGTTGCCGAAGCAGCGATCGTAAAGTCCCTTCTCCTTGTCGCTCTTGTCCGTATAAAACGGCACTTTGATGCCGTGGCGCTCTTCGAGCTGTTGCCGCGACACGAGCGCCCACTCCTTGCAGTACGACTCGAAGTCAGGGAGGTCGATGGCGTGGTAGAGGCGCATCCCTCGCCGCCCAAGTTCGTCGCGCACGTCGTCTGGGGTGAGCGGCCTGCTCTGCACCGTGTGACCATACGCCCGCTCGGCGTTCGCCGCGCCTGGACGCCTGCGCAGCGCGGGGAACGGCGACGCGCGCAGCCGTCCGTGTCGTCGTTACTCGTGCCGCTGCACGGCCGTCTAGGTTTGAGTGCGTGCCACGAGCGACGGCAGCCAGGACGCGCTCCGTGGGCCCGAGCGCAGCTCGCCGTCGACCCACCAGGCGATCGCGAGCTCAAGGTACTCTTCGACGTACGCGACGGCGTCGGCGTCCGGCTCAACATCGAGCACGATGCACAGGCGGGCGCCGTCCAGTTTCATGAAATGCGAATACTCGTAGAGCTGGCCGACCGCATCACGGATGGCGGCAAGTGCGCCGCCGGGACCGACGATCTTGGCCTCGAACGCCACTTCTTCGGGCACTGCCATCCACAAGTCGATCGGGTGGCGCGATGTGGCGACCGCCGCGCCCCTCGCCTGCAAGTGCTCACCTAGACAACGGACAAGCCGCTCGTGCTTTCGGGTCCGGCGTTGTTCCGCCGGAGCAACAACCGCGAGGTAAGGAGCGTCGCTTTTGGGCTTGAATTCAAGCGCGACGGGGCGGCATGTGAGCTGAAGGGGGTCGAGCACCTCCTGCAATGGCTCCAGCTGATCAGCGAGCCCACTGAGTTGCGACCACCGGTCCACGAACTCGCGCGGCATCTTCGTGAGATAGCCTTGGGCGGCACGCAGACCACCCGGATAGAGTTGAAACGGTGCGGAGGGAGCGGCGACTTTCTTCACGCGCTGCATCCACTCAGCGATCCAGGCTTCGGTTTCGGTGGTCCGCAGGTCTTTCAGACCGAGCGGTGACGCCGTCGAACGGTTTCCGTGGAGCGGCAACCACCATCCCGCGCGCGCGTGTCCCTCTGTTCCACGCCCCGCCGTCCCGTGGGGCACCCAGACGATCTCACGGTCTTCGAGCGGCGCTCCTGCGACCGACGCGCTGACGAATGCCTGCTCTCGCGTCGAGTAGTGGAAGACGATGTCACCCGCCGCGATGTCGCGGATGAGGCTGTACGACCAATAGGATTGCCCCGCCTCGTTCGCCTGAGGGCACTTCAGGTCCGCGCCGATATCAGGACGATCGGTGATCTCGCACCAGTATCGCTCGTCAGCAATGCCATCCCACCAGTGCATTCCCCCCCCACCCTACCAGCGCCGCGGGCGGCCCGTTGGTACTTGTCTCAACGAACGAACTGGCGCGCGTTTCGGCCGCCCTTGGCGAGATTGCAGCCTCCGCAGGCCGTCCGAAGGTTGTTCAGGTGGTTCGTGCCGCCGTTAGCGCGGCTAACCGAATGATCGACGTGGATTCTGCCGTAGGCGATTGTGGCCCCGCAGTAGACGCAGCGCCCTCCGTCTCGGAGGTACACGTGCTGACGCTTCCATTCCTCCACTCGTTCGCTGTTGCGTTGGCGTAGGCGCGTCGACCTCTGCCGGAGAGGCTTGGGGCGCAGCAGCTCGTCGGCGATCTGTAGGGTCAACCACACCCCGCCGATGGCGAGGCCCGCCTTCAGCACGCCTTCGAGGAGGCTGGGTTGCTGCTGCTTCGGGAGGTACGCGGCGAGGTCCGTGTAGGTGCTTGCCAAACGGAGCTGGCCGTCGCTCCCCTGAACGTAGTCGGTGGGTCGAAGGTTGCCGGCCCGCGCCCACTCGAGAAACGCACCGGGCTCGAGTTGAAAGCGCTGACCATCGCGCATGAAGCCGATCATTGGTACCTGGCCCGATGGTGCCGAGCAGCCGTTCCCGTGTCTAGTCCTCAGCGCTCGTTGGCCTGCCAAACAATGTCCGCGGACCCCCTTGCCACGCCCAAGTCCGGTGCTAAACCTGGGTTTCGGCGTCTCCCACGCCAGACCCCATTGGACCTCCCCCCGCGAGGCCCAGCGACGGGGGAAAGGGGCTTCGGTCTCGGGCAGATTGGTATTCCGCTCTGTGTGCTGCAAGTGGATGCGGGGACTGCTTGCCAGCGCAGGGAACGGAATTGATCAGATGACTCAGAAGAACGCTCGCAAAGTGGCTGCTCGTGCGCGTCAAACGCGCTTCGGGGGGAAGTATCTCGCTCACCATCGCCAGGCAGGTGAGGCCGCCGCCGACCAACCGCCCGTCGTCGAAGCGGTGATCGAAGCTCGGGTACTGGACGAACCGGCATATCCAGACGGCGACTTCGCGGATCGCGTAAGAACAGAGCCTGTCGAGGTTGCCGAGATGTGTCGCTGGTTCTTCTGTCGCTTTGAAGACCCGGCTCACGGCGTTCCGCATGACTCCGGTGAAGGCGGCTACCAGTACGTCCTTGGCGGGCCCTACGACGCCGATGATGAACTCCGAGGCGCGTTTCCTGATACCGAAGACGAGCATCTGGAACGCGCTGTCGATCTCATCCAGAATTATGGATGGGAGTGGGTTGAGATCGGCCTCTACTGAGCTCGATCTGCGTGATGGCCACCTGCGAAAAGCAGGTGGCCATCGCCGCCCTAGTGGGCTTCATTGGGCGTCGGCGAAGCAGTGCTTACGGGCACATCCGCTCACGGCGAGCCGATGCAATAGATACCCGAGTTGATGTGCAGGCTGCGGGTGCCAGCGAGACCTGCCAGCTTCGTGACCTCTGCGTGAACCTGATCGGCTCGGCGAAGGCCGTCCGTGAATCCCGACGCGGACCCAATCGGCGGCACGATGGAGAGCTGTTCCAGTAGCGTCCACCCGCGCTCAAACGAATAGCCGTGCGGCTCTCCTCCCATCGGTAGCCGAATGGCGTCGATGGTGGGGTCGCTCCAAAGATGTGTTTCATGGACGAGGAAGATCTTGAACGCCCCGTAGAACGTCCAGGGGCCAACCTGGGCACGCTCGCGCCTCCATTCGAGATCGTTCAGCTTCGCAAATGCTTCATTAAAAAACCGATGTACCTGCCGCGCCGATGCGTTGGCGTCGGGAGGGTTCGGAATCCGTGGATCGCCGATGATGGCCGCCCATGTATCGAGGTATGCGATGGGCTTCGCCGCGTGGAAGCCGGAGCGATACTTCTGTTTGATGAAGACGGGTTGGCTCTCGAGGTAGCGCATGGCGTCCGCCTCCCAATCTGAGTCGTCGACAAACCCCGCCCATTGCGCGGCCTCAACGATGCACTTGGAGAAGAGCGAGCCCGATGGAAACGTCGAGAAGCGCTGGGTTAGCTCACGCCCTAGTCGTGCGTCGAACGCAGCCCCGTCCAGGGCGAGCTCACGGGCGACGGCATCCAACCCATTCGCGGAAGCTTGCGTGACTCGTGCGTGGAGCGTCATTGGTCCGAGCCTAGGCTGCCTCGCCTAGCGAGAATAGATCTCTCATTTAGCCGGAACGTCAGCGGAGAAGAGCGGAAAACCGCTGCCGCTACTCCGCGTGCTTGTTAGGTTCGGTTCGCACGATAACAGCGCTCACGGCCACTAAGCTCCACGTCACAGAAACTCCGACAACGATCAATTGCCAACCAAACGGAGCATGACTGAGAACGGCAAGGAGGGCGCCTTCCCCTTGTGCCCCTCGCCGCGCATCAATGAGCAAGGACTGAAGTAGCTCGCCGCATCGGTAGGCGTTGTATGAGAGCAAGGCAGCAGGCGGCCCCAACGCGAGCGCGGACAGTTTCCAGATGGTCCAGGATTTTGAGCGTCGCTTTTCCAGTAAGCTGAAGTACTGCGCGACCAGTCCACCCAATACGAGCAAGTTCAACGATAGAAACTGCTCCGCCTGTTTTTGAAAGACATCAAGAGCCAGCTTGATGTTCTCGTTCATGGTTCGCAAACCTTTGGGTCGGCGTAGTTGCCCATCTTGGAAGGGGGCAACGTCACGTCGCAGGTGAAGTCACCCTTCTTCGTCGAGACCAAGAAGTGGAATGAGCTGCCGTTTGACAGATTGATCGTCCAACCCAACGTCGGACTGTCTTTGGCGGCAATGAGTCGGTGGATCTTGGGAAGCGACGCAAAGTTGTCTCGCTCACCACCCGGCAGTTCAAAGTATCCATCGCCGCAGCCGTCCGGCTTACATTTCGCGCTCAGTGTGAGGACGACATCATCGGTGAAGAATGCCGGGCGAAGCGTGGCCCAGCTACCGTCCAAGGTGGCTGCGCCTCGCGCTAGCCACTCGCGAAAATTCGCCGAGGAGGCGCCCTTCTTGTCCACATGTTCGACGCTGATTGAGTCCAGATTGTACGGAGCGCGAAACGTAACAGCACCATCCGGACGTTGCTCGTAAGCAATCTCGTGGTTCTCCACCTCGTTGCCGCAGAAAGTCGCGCTCATCAGTGGTCTGCAAGGCCCCTCGACCAATATGCCCACCACGTGCTCGCCCTCCTGCCGCAAGGAACACACTCCCGATGGTGTTACGCAGTGCGCGTTCCTGAAACGTCCGCGGGTCAGGTACGGAGGCAACTGCTGCCATCCCTCGCGCTGAGCCGAACAGTTCAGCGGAACCTCGGTGCATATGCCCGGCCTCACTTCGTCGGCTGTGATCGCAGTGACCCGTGTCGCCATCTCGGGGACGTTCGCGTGTGTTTCCTTCCCCAGATCGAAGCATTGAGCGATCGTTCTTTGCATGCGCTCGGGATCATTTGCGGCGAGGTTAACAAGATGCTCCGCGTCGAACTTTCGGCCCTGCTGGTCGAGCAGGCTAGTGGCTACCTGAAAGCGTACCGCGGGCGCGTCCGAGCCATTCTGCAGGCAGTTGAGAAGCGCGGCGGTTTCTCCACTCACGCACCTTTTTCCAAGCGCCGGATCGTTAAGAAGCAGCGTGCCAACGGGACAAGCGTCAACGCGCTGGATTGGGCGTGGACAACCGGAACAAATGAGCGCGACGGCAACGCCCCCTAACACTGACGCTTGTCGACCGCGGTTGTAGCGGAGCATGAAGGATGGCACTAGCTAACCTGCAAGACGCAAGACTAGCCATTTCTTGGGGCTTAGGTTCGTTTTCTTCAGTGTGAAGCGGTCAGGCGGTCCGGAGGGGGACGCTGGATGGTGGGAGCTGTTTCCGGACCGTGACCGGGCGGCGAAACGCCCTGGTCGATTCGCCGCTTCGATTTTCACGCAACTGTCCCCGCGGATGACCGACCAGCAGTCATGGAATGGTTTGATCTGCCGAGTGAGACAGGGGAGCCGAATGGTGTCCTGGAGCTTGCCGAGTCACTGACGCCCCTTGGCTACGCGATGGAGTTGCACGTCGTGGCGACTGCCGGAGCACGCTGGTTCTGCTGTTGGATGCTAGAGGACGGCACGTATCTCGCGGAGGCCAAGGTCGGGCAAGCGTGAGCGTCACGTCAGAGCTCGCCAAAAAGCGGCGCTTTTGACCGTTTTCGAGGACGTCGGTACGCTGAGCCCCGAGGCGCAGCGTCTCTTGCTGCTGGGTCGGACCCCACCGCAAGCGGCTCAACAAATTACTACGCCGCCTAGCACGCTTGACTGCGCGGCCTCCCCCCGGCTTGACTGACGCTGATTACTCAGGGGCTGCGCGACGACTTCAGGGGTGCGACGCCTGCCAGCGAGCTCGAACCATCCATGAGCATCTACGACTTCAAGAAGCGTCTCGGCACAAAAGCGGCGCATGCACGGGTGACGGACCCGGTCGCGCTTTATGACACTCTCGATCGAGAGAGCGACAAGGGACCGCTCCGGCCCGCGCAGCGCGCCGTCTTGACCACGTGGCACGAACAGCGCCGCAACGAACGCGACTTGATTCTCAAGTTGCACACTGGCCAAGGGAAAACCCTGGTGGGGTTGCTGATGCTGCAATCGCAGTTGAACGCCGGGAAGGGGCCTGCGCTCTATCTCTGTCCCAATCACTTCCTGGCACGGCAGACCTGCGAGCAAGCGCGGCAGTTCGGGTTCCATGTCCTTGAAATGGAGAAGGCCCTCCCAGATGACTTCGTCGACGGCAAGGCGATCATGGTCACAATTCCGCAGAAGCTGTTCCATGGCTTCAGCAAGTTCGGTCTCGGGACGAATGCTCAACCCATCGGGACGCTGCTCCTCGACGATGCCCACGCATGCGTCGACATCATCCGTGATCAGTTCGTCATCACACTCAATCACAAGCAAGCGGCGTACATCGCCTTGCGGGAGCTGTTTGCTGACGACCTTCAAGAACAGGGAACGGGAACTTATGCCGAATTGTTGAACCACGAGTACGACGCCATCTTGCCGATCCCGTATTGGGCATGGCGAGACAAGGAGCAGGAGGTCACCGAGATCCTCGCCGGGCACCGCACGACCGAGGAGATCAAGTACGTGTGGCCGCTCTTGAAAGACAGCCTGAACCGCTGCACGTGCGTGTTCTCGGGCCAGCAGTTGCAGATCGGTCCCGTGTTGCCCGGCTTGGAGATGTTCGGTTCGTATGCAAAAGCCAAGCAACGCATCTTCATGTCGGCAACGGTCGCCAACGACGCCTTCCTGGTGAAGGGCTTGGGCATCAGCGCGGAGACGATAAAGAAGCCGCTCGTCTATGAGAAGGAGACATGGTCGGGTGAGAAAATGATCCTGATGCCTTCCCTGATTCATGACGACTTGGATCGCTCCGAAGTCGTGAACATGATGGCGAAGCCGGCAAAGGGCCGGCCCTTCGGCATCGTCGCCCTGACGCCGAGCTTTGAGCGCTCGACCGACTGGCGGAGCCTCGGAGCGGTGGTTGCCAAGACAGACGACATTGACGAGCTCGTGGACGGGCTGCGTGCGGGTGATCGAGACAAGGTCGTTGTGTTTGCTAATCGCTACGACGGGATCGACCTGCCCGACGCGTCTTGCCGCGTCCTTGTCTTCGATTCGCGCCCCTTCGCCGAGTCCTTGCAGGACCGGTACCTCGAACGCTGCCTGGGGGACACGGACACGATTGCGATGGCCGTGGCTCGGAAGATTGAACAGGGCCTCGGTCGCAGCGTTCGCGGCGAGAAGGACTACTGCGTCATTCTCCTCATCGGGGCCGACCTCATCAAGCAGGTTCGGACCGCCGACGCGCGACGATTCCTGTCGGCACAAACCAAACGTCAAATCGAGATCGGCCTCGAGGTCGTGGAAATGGGGAGCGAAGGCGCGGAAGGCAAGGTGAAGCCCAAAGAGGCGCTCACCCAGGCTATGAACCTGTCGCTGCAGCGCGACGACGACTGGAAGGGATTCTACGTCACGCAGATGAACGAGATGCCCGCCCCGACGAACGACGTTCGAGCCTTGGATCAGTTCGCCATGGAACGGGAAGCGGAGCTCAAGTTCGACGCAGGGGACATTGATGGGGCACGGGCGATTGTTCAGAAGCTCGCCGACGACAACGGTGCAACTGATACGGTCCGCGGCTGGTACCTTCAAGAAGCGGCTCGCTATGAATACGAGCGCAGCAAGACAGAGTCGAACACGCTCCAGGTTGCCGCCCACCGCAAGAACCGAGCCCTCTGCAAACCGCGCACCGGGATGCAGTTCAAGAAGATCGCAATTGTCAGCCAGCGGCGGGTCGAGAATTGCAAGAAATGGATCGGCAAACATGGGTCCGGCGAGGAACTCATGGTCGCCGTCGACGCGCTTCTCGCCGACCTACACTTTGGAGTGCGTGCTGAACCGTTCGAGGCGGCACTCGACGAGCTGGGGCGGGCGCTGGGTTTTGAATGCGAGCGGCCTGACCGCGAATGGAAGGAAGGTCCCGACAACCTTTGGGCGCTCCGGGACAACCAATACGCCCTCATCGAATGCAAGAGCGAGGTCGAGGTCACGCGGGCGGAGATTCACAAGAGCGAGACCGAGCAGATGAACAAGGCGTCCGACTGGTTCCGCAAGAGCTATGGGGATGTTGAAGTCAC
>Ga0307516_10003924_pt1 | contig 18744 bp, 19 predicted proteins | sample 19_EM_MG_FD_203310 | JGI IMG/M metagenome (GOLD analysis project Ga0307516, IMG submission 203310) | Populus trichocarpa ectomycorrhiza microbial communities from riparian zone in the Pacific Northwest, United States - 19_EM | ecosystem: Host-associated > Plants > Roots > Unclassified | place... | reverse complement strand
GGTTCGGGGTCGACAAACTGATCCGCAAACACGATCGGGTTTAGATCCGGGTCTTCAACGTCATACATCCGGTGTGATGAGAAGTTGGAGACTATGTGCTGCGAATTGATCCCAAAGGCCTATAAAAAGCAGTTAGGTCACAGGCTTGGGACAACGCTGTATTAACGTACCTCGGCGAGTTTTGCGACAATACTCTTCTTTGCAACCTCATATGCCGATACCCTACTCGGTCGCTGATGTTTTTTGAGGACAGGTTCCTGCTCTTCAACGTCATCGTGGAACCGGAGTTCTGCCGGCACCTTGCCTTTGTCGACCGGCCTGGGGAACTTCATGCCCAACCACTCTGTAGCATCGGCAACCATCTCAACACTTTCGAGTTTCCTTCGCAGTTCAGTTTCAAAGTACGAGTCCTTGACGCCCAACCTCCCGTAGAAGGCATCCAGGGCTGCTCGCCGTTCCAAAAACGAGGAATACTTTTGGCCCAGGCTGTGTATACGCCACAGCTCATCCTGACTAAGCAGATCGAGCTTGGTCCGCATGTCCTCGGGGTTGAAGTAGGTGATGTAGTCCCTCTTGTACGTGTAGATGTACGGGACCTCAAATTCGAGCACGAATAAGCAACGGAGTGAAAACTTGATCGCTTCGACGAGGTCTTGCAGGTATTTGTGGTATCGCCCAGAAGATTGGAGGAATTCTCGATCCTTGGACGGGGAGAGGCGAGTGAGGACCCAAGGCGCGGCGTCATCCAAGTCTTCTTCCTGCCACTCGTACCGCGTAGCGAGTGTGACGTTGGTGAGGGACAATGAAGAGGTGGCGAGTTGCATACGTTCCGGGGTGTCCTGAGCCCGAATCAGGTCGTCATCTTCCGTTAGCATGCGTGCGCGGATCTCAGAGGGTTCAAAAACCTAGGGGAATATAAGCGGGCCACACAGGAAGGTCAGGGAACGTTCACGGACGTCTGTGTACTTCATGTCGAGTTTCTGTTGTTGAAGTTCTTCGTCGTACTCGTTGTCGTCCTCCAGAGCCCATGCATAATCGCCGCCGTCGCCAAATACCTGGTGAATCTCATCCCAAGCACTAACCCGGCATGTCAGAAAGTTCAACGGGGGGGAAACCAACTGGCCTTACTTTGCGTCGATTCCCGATAACTCAGGTCGATTACCCAAAGCTTTTCTCCTCTCCTTCTCCATCCGCCGTCGTTCCCTACGCCTCTCTTCCCTCTCGGCTTCATCCATAGCACCCGTACCGTCCATTTCCTCGTCCTCGTATTCGATGAAGTTGTCCATATCGTCCATGTCCTCATCGTCATCTGGTCTGCCACCTCGGTCGTCATCCCAGATGTTCGCGATATCGTGAGCAGTCGCGTCATTGTCGAGGTCGTCTTCGTCGGAAGATTGAACGATGACCTTGCGCTTGGAGGATGAAGCGGCAGGTGCTGGAGAGGTGGAAGCACGACCGCGACGCAGACGCGTCAAACGATGGGAAAAATCTGTCCCCGTGTTTTCTTGGAGAAGGGCGATATCGTCCTCCTCCAAGTCCTCCACTTCCTCGTCTAGTTTGTGGCCGGGTTGTTAGAGGATATACTGCGACCCAAATGTGTGGCAGGACGTACCACGACGGTGCCTTCTCTTCCTCCTCTTTCGCCTCCTTTTGCGATCGCTGACATCCTCAGCCTCGGCCTCTTCGTCCTCGTCCTCGTCGACGATGAAACCTTCCCTAATTCTGCGCTCCTCCTCCTCGTCCTCCTCTTCTTCCTCGGAGCTATCATGGGAGAGGGTGTCTCCCGGTTGCTCTTCCTCTTCTTCTTCCTCGGCGGCACCCAGCATTGGGTCATCTTCGTCCATCGGATTTTGATGGCCGGTGGCGTCTCGGGAGGAGGAAGGCATGGTGGTCGAACGCAACCAAGCCGCTTGTTCTCGTTAACTCGGAATTTCGCTTCAAGCTGACCGGCTGACATAAGCGAGAACTTCCAAATTAGGAAGTCCACCACGTGCTTTCGATCACTCGACAAGTCGACACCCACTTCTACCACTCAGTTACCCACCCCAGGTTTTGGTGTTCCACAAGGTGAGGACGGCTGCGGGGTAAATCGAGAGCTCCTCGTTGATTCGAATGCAACTTAGGAAGATGGTCTCTGACAGCTCGGAGCATCTCGCGTTCATGAAAATTGCGCTCGACGAAGCAAACAAATGCATTCCGACCACAACCGCATTCTGCGTCGGCTGCGTCATTGTCGTCCCAGTTCGCTCGGCGACGGGCGTTGAAGAAAAGGTGTTACTCTCGACCGGTTATTCAAGGGAACTGGAGGGGAACACCCACGCTGAAGCCAATGCGTTGGCCAAGGCCCGAAATCTCACCCCAGCGGAGCTCGGGAAATTCTTTCCAGAAGGAATACCATCAGACGGAGGTGTCGGAGGCCTTTTGAAGGAAGCTGACATATACATAACTCTGGAGCCCTGCTCAATTCGAACATCTGGGTTACCAGCGTGCGCGGATGCTCTGGTGGGTGCCCAGGTCCGGGGGTGCTACATTGGGGTGGCGGAACCGGATGATTTTGTGGTATGCGAAGGCGCTGACAAACTGAAGGGGGGTGGGGTCGAAGTCGTATGGCTGAAAAGCTTGGAACGGGAGTGTCTTGACGCAGCCCGGCGACGGTAGTCTAATCAGATAACAGGGCCAAGCAACAATCAGATAAGATTATGCATGAAATCTTCATTCCTCCGCATCATACCATCTGCTTCGACCTGTGGTTCCCACCCTCCCACCTTTCGTCTCCTCTAATCCTTCTGCCTTGGCTTGCTATATAAACCGCGTTCCTCTTTTCTCCCCCATTCCCCCACCACCAAAAATGGCGTCCTCCTCACCTCTTCCTCCCCGAGTCTACGATTTGATCGGTCTTGGCTTTGGCCCAGCCAACCTCGCTCTCTCTGGCGCTCTCTTAGAGCGTGACGTACGTTGAAACCCACCTCGGCTCGCCCCGTATCCGCTTACACCCGTTATACTGCTTCTCCAGTCGCCGTACAATAACATCTGCTTCATAGAGAAGCATGATAAGTTCCGCTGGCACCCCGGAATGTTGCTCCCTGGCACCCGAATGCAAATAAGGTGCAGCGGCACAATTCAATTGCGCCATCGATCCGTACTGATGTTCCATCTGCCCACAAAAGCTGGCTCAAGGACCTTGCGACTCTTCGCAATCCCCAGTCGCCGATAACGTTCTTGAACTACCTCCACTCAGAGGGCCGTCTCATCTCCTTCATTAACAATGGCTCGCCGATACCCTCGAGGAAGGAATTCGCCGACTACCTCGCTTGGGCTGCGGGCTACGTCCAGTCGAAGGGGATCTCTGTATACTTTAGCGAGCAGGTCATCGCAATCCCGAAAGGGCCGGACGGTACGGCTGATGTTGTGAGCCGAAATTTGAAGACAGGGGAGCATATTACCAGGAGGAGCAGTCAGTACCCACCAGACACACTATTCTTGGCAGGATTTTGACCGTGAGACATCCCTCGTTCCCACTCAGAAAACCTCATCATATCCCCGGGAGGGAGTCCTCGCATGCCCAGTGCCGTTAGTATGATCTCGCCTCACCACAAGATCATCCACAGCTCCACCTACTCGACCTCCATCCACCCCATTCTTTCCTCGATCACGTCATCACGGAACGCTTCCATAAAGCTTCCTCATCGCCCTCTCAAGGTCGTAGTCGTTGGTGGCGGCCAATCCGCAGCCGAGGTTGTAATCGATCTGCGTTCCAGGCTTCAAGATGTGCTCTCCTCGCCCCCCAACGAAGATGGGAACCCCGCGAGGCACGAAATTGACCTCATAATTAGCAGGGGTTCTCTTAAACCCAGCGACGATTCCCCATTCTCCAACGAGATATTTGATCCTGCATGTGCGTGTGTGAACATTTACCAACATGGCCCCTGGTTAATTTAACCCCCAGCCACGGATGTGTTATTCACTCTGAAGAGCAAGGCCGCGAGGGACAAAGTAATTAAGGAATTTAACGCGACCAACTATGGCGTCGTCAATCCGCGCACCATTGACAACGTAATTCGCTTATCCCCTCTGTGTCTAAATGTTTCTCATACTTGATCATAGCTTTACGAGTTACTATACGAACAGCAAATCGACGATTCCATCTCTGAACGGGCGAAACGGAATGGCGACGAAGAAGAGACCCATCGACAAACCGTCTTGCCACCCCACGTCACCATCCGCAAGTACTCCTCTCTTGTCTCTGTAGATCTTCTCCAGGCACCGGCTGATGCTCCGGCCAACGATGGTGGAGACGCCTTCCTCCTCACATTACAAAACGGTCTTACCAAGCAACTGAGTCAACTCAAATACGACGTTATCATATGCGCCACTGGCTACGACAGATCTTCCTGGATCCAGCTGTTGCGCAGGTCAGAACTGGGGAAGCACTTCATTCACGGCGATCCGTCATCCAGCGGGCCAGTTCACGTTCTCCCCGACCACGCACAAGAGAGCGATTCCGAGACTTTGTCGCCGTCGGACTTCCCCATCGAGACACCAGGAGCGAGGGGTAGCCCGACTTCGACCCTGAGCAGCACCAACACGCCGCCCACCTCTCCGGGATCGCCCTCATCCATCCTCGATGGGCATCTGGATTGCGGTATTGGGCGCGACCCTCCCTCGAAGGTGTACGTCACGAGGGCGTACCAGCTGGTGCCAAAAGATGCAGGCACAGAGCCACTCCCGAGGGTACACATACAGGGTTGCGCAGAGTCCAGCCATGGACTTGGCGACACCTTGTTGAGCGTCATCAGTGTAAGAGCGGGAGAAATCGCGGGCGGCCTCATGAAGTCATGATGTGATTGTGGGTTACATCCTCCATCACTGGGTCCACATCTTCTTGGGTATTAACATCAAAATGTATATGCAATGATGATTTTGTCGATTAGTGGGGACCACCCGGGTGCGTGTGACGACCGTGTACCCTGGTGCCGCGGTAGTAACACCTCTCCCGGTGCTCGCCTGACCGACGCAAGCGACGATGAACGTTTGATCCAACGAACTGAAGGCTCTCGCGATCACATCTTTCTTCCGGGTACCGGAGGCTTGGCAGAGAATGGGTCAGGTATAATTTTCTTAGCCGACCGGAACGCGGTGATTTGAACAGGGTGGGTGGGAAGAGTTGAACCTGGAGGAAACCGGAGAAAAAGCCATGGTTGGAACGCTCTAGTTGGCTTCTGGAGCGGAACGCTTGGGGTCTTGAGGCCGCCGAGGGTGGAAGCAACACATATTCCGCAGTCCCAATTTGGAACTGGCTGTTGTATGTGAGCAGTTCCGGATGGTGGAATGAAAGATCAAAATCTCCCCGCGAGGACCTGGGCACCCTTCCTGGCGAATCGCCGCAGGTCCATCCGTTTCTTCACCCAACCAGCCTCCGCGCCGAGCCCACGGTCTGGGACTCTGGGTTACATATTGCCCCCGGCGTGGTTGGTGCTAATTGCTATGGGGATACCTGCTCGACGGTTTTGGTTCTCAAGTTGTGTCTGACTCGTCCGGTCTCCCTGCATTGAGCCGACCGGCACGTAGCGTACCAGGCCGCATGATCGACCAACCACGGAAGACTACGGACACCCTGTGAGTGTTTGGGACGCTCCCTGGTGAATGTGCCGCGACGGTTTTCAGGTCTATCGTCTACGTTGGGGTCCTGCGCCTGGAGCCTTGTAGATTTCACCACGGCCACTCCGATCGACCCAGTGGGTTCGGCGTTCCCTCGGCTATCTCGAGACGTGACTCATTAACGACGCGACCTCATTCGGACGCGTCACGACGCGTCTCACCATCACCGCTTCCCTGAACACGCGGTTTCTGCTACCGCGGGGTTTTTTCCGTAATAATATGTCATGAATTTTCGCTCCAAGAGGTCAAGCATAGCCCAGACCTCGTCACGGCACGAACAGATGTCTCGCTTGCACACTACCCGTTCTGTCCATGTGAGTCGAACATCTCATCTCTATAAAGCGTCGCCCTGGTTGAGCCTCGCCCCATCAGCGCTCCCGCCTCTCTCTCTCGTTTTTTCTCGCTTCCCGCAATTCCTCGCACCCTCCTCTCTTTCCCTCTAGTTTTGAATATAATCAGTCATGTCCTCCGCATCTTCGCACTCTGAAATCATCTCAAGAAAGCCAAGCGGTTCATGTCTGATTCACCCAAGCATCAGCTCCTCTTCAAGCGACTACGATGAAGGAGAAGAATTCGATCTACTCGGCGAGAGCCTCAAGCAACCAAACCCTGAAGACCTTCTGGTACGACCGACAAGGCCTCTGCGCCCAGGCGCCTTGGATTCTGACCTTTTTTCCGTTAAAGCAAAGGGTATATTATACCTTCGAAGATGGGCCGGTCTATCTTGTATACCCTGTACATTCCTTTCTCTGCATTTCTTCGTCCGCTTCCCTGACATATAGCTCAGTTCGACATCGTCACGCACAGGCGGTCTCCCGTTATTCAGTCGTTTCAAGTCCAAGAGCAAATCCAACCATCATCTCTCTTCAAACGCATTTTCGCATTCTTTCTCACCACATCAACCCCATTATCATAACTGCCTGCCTCAAGACAGTGAGTCTTTGTGTGTGTGTGTCAGACCCCAAGTCTCCGCCCCCGTCACATTTGAAGATCGCCAATAACCTCAAGTTCAAGTGTTTAGAGTCAAAACCACCTCCCCTCAACGCCAAGTTTCGGCCGCCTCACCCAACCAATTATCTTATCCAAGTATTTTGCCGTATATCTGCCTTTCCTATTGATGTGGATGAGCGCCGTTACCCCCACGTTGTGCATTATTCGCTATTTCGCATTTTGTCTTCTTGAGTCCATCTTTCTCGCCACTTCTGAGCCGCTTCTACCACTCATTTTGTACACCTAGTCAAGCACTCGTCCGTTCATTGCTCAAACAAAGTCTACATGCATTCTTGTCAAACCATACAATACACCCCCCCTTGTCTATGCCTACAGAGATCCTTGTGCTGATTACTTCTATGCAATGGCATTCATTTCGATGTTATGAACTGCGTGGGTGGTTGGTCTGGCTGATTACTCGCACCAACCGGATGTCCGCTCAGGAATCCGCTGACCCACGCGGCGATGAGCTCATGCATGCGGCTAGTAGGATGGATATGGTCGGCCCACACAGGTCCGTACCGCTTGCGGATGTCCCCCTCTTCAAACCCGTACTCGGAAGGCGTTTTGAAGACGAGTTTGAAAAAGTCCCACGAGGATAAAACCATCGTCGTAACATCCTCGTTTTCCGATAAGAAGGCTTTGACGTTCCCCCGAAGTATTCCATTCCATCTTTCGTACGTCTTGCCAGCGAGCTGCCCAGCATCCTTCGAGAAGGCTTCCAGTCTGCGATTAGTGTTTGCTTCGTGAGCGAAGATGGAATGGGCTCACATGCCCATGCCGGAGACAGTTCCATTGGTGGAACATCGATGAACAAGAAGTTCCGAGCGCCTTCGTCGTATAGCTCTTGTTGCAGGTTGAAAAGCTTCTGCTGTACGTTCTTGACCGTGTGATCCGAGCTCAATCTCCTGGAAATCGAGTCAAGGATCATCCGAAACAGGGGTCAGAGAGCCTCACGCGCAATCGTTGACCCCGATCCAGGTCACTGACGGGTCACTAGGATTCAAGTTCACAATCGGCAAGACCCTTGTGCGTACCGAACAATGTATTATCACTCTTCCATGGCGCCCAATCTGGCTGCCGTCCCGCGTGAGGGAGAAATCGGTTCTTCACCTGGTCTTCGAGAGTCTGTACGTCGTCACCACCAACTGCATAGTCGTACACCAGGAGATCGGGGTTCGCTTTGTGTTTCGCCACCAGATGGCCAACCCAATTAGGTTTATCTTTGGACTCTGTCCAAACGTAGGCGGGGGAAGGGAGCCCGAGAGGGTGTTCCTTATCCGGTCTAGGATAAAAGGTATTGTATCCTTTGAGGCGAGTCAACGACGGCGCAGGGGACACAGATCACGCTCAACTTGCCGATCGAAGAGTAGGAATCGCCACTGCGTGTATGAGAGGATCAGATCCCAGCCAGAATAAACCAGAGAGCTTTCCCTACAACACAACCAAGTTTGAGATCCCGGAGTACCCAGGCCAGTAGGGGCCAATGTGGTCCTTGTATTCGGCCATCGTGTGCGCAGCCCGGTCCGCTTGCACAGTGGCTGAGGCAAACGACAAGACCGGCCCTCACGTGGACGTCTCTCCTGTTCTGCTCCCGTTCAGCCGCCCGAACTGATGCCCTCCAATCTCTGCTGATCCCATAAACCCGTCGAAGATCCAGGCGACCACAAAGTCGCTTGTAGGAACCCGCGGACTGTCCTTCAAGACACCGTTCATCACCCTAGACAGATGTCGTGGTGGCCATCGTCGTGGCTTCCCAACCTTCCATCGTTTGACCTCTCCCTCCCATCTGGGTTGCAACGCCACTTCCTCTCATACGTTCTCGACAAATTTCTCGGTCATTTCGTGAAGAATGGCCAGTTCGACGCGCGGAGCATCGATTCTCAGATCGGGTCGGGATACGTGCAAGTGAAGGATCTCGAACTCAATCCTACGGTACATACCACTCGTTTCCAGCCTCGCGGTTTCCCTTTCATTGATTTCAGGTCAGGCAATCAACGCGTTGCTTGTCGGTCTTCCGGTAGAACTTCATAGCAGTCATGTTGGACACATCACCGCCCGGATACCGTGGCCCAACCCACTAACATCCACCCTCGGTTTATCGTTGCAATCTCTCCACCTGACGTTGGATCTGTTGGACAACCCGCCGAACAACCAACCGAGTCAGGCGTCAAACCTCGCCGATTCCGTTGCTTCTGTCGCTGCGGAATTCTTCCATGAAGAGCTCAGCCCAGGCGAGGAAGCCACGCTGCGTGAATCCTTCCACCCTGACCGGGTCTCGCCTCCCGACCCTACGAGTTACGTCCCCGGAGGGATTGACCCCTTCCTCAGTACGGAAGATCTCGCTTCCAACGATACCGACCCTGATGGGGTTGGAATATTCGCCTCTCTGATCGAACGCCTCTTGGCTCGGTTTGCGTTCAATGCAGCTGACACTCGGATCACCATCCGACACCCGGAGCGTTCCAGTTTCACCCTGATTATCCCAAACATACACTACGAGACAGAGTCGGAGACACCATCCGCCGACGAGGCAGCTCTCCGGAATGATGCCACAGGGGAAACGAGGACGATAACCATCTCCGGAGTCAAGATAACGATGTTGGATCTGCGACCCGAGGATACAACGAAGCCAGGTTTCCCTTCAATCGTCTCCTCAGTTGCCTCCCTACCTCATCCACCATATGGCCAACCGTCGCGGGAATCGCACTCGCGTTCTCCATCACCAGACTCCGGCACCGACGAGGAATCCCAGATGGTGATGTCCCAATCGATTGCTTTCCTCCCTCCCCAACCCCTTTCATCCTCGTCCATGAGCGCATCTGTCGCGAGTAGCATGTACCACAGCGCTATTTCTGAGGCACAGTCCAGGTCAACCGCCCTTTACAAGCCGATACCAGAGGCACCAGGCCGGCCACCGATTGAACCTGCTGCTAGACCAGAAGTGCAACCCCCGCCAATTCCACGGGATCAACGACCGCCGTCGAGTCGTGTTCCTACCCCTCCAGGTGATAGTGCCCTGGAAGAAACCATCCTTTCGTTTGGCTCAGACCCCATCGTCATCCGGTTAACTACCCCATCTCCCTCGGAAAGCCGACCTGGACAGCAGAGGGCGGAAAAGTGCGACGACTCCCTCCGCCTCTCCGTCACAACAGGGGTTCTGAGTTTTGCCCTTCGTGCGCTACACATCCGGAGCCTGGCGGAGCTTACGGCCGCCCTTGGTAGTGGTAATTCGACATCTCCATCACCTCCGAAGTCTCAAGGGACCACCCCAGCTTCCTCCTTACTGTCGAGACTCAACATATCCGTGCACACTCGTGGGGTGGTTGGTCTATTGCTCCTGTCCAGGGAGCCCACTCATGACCTCACCCGAGTCGACTTCTTCCACCACCAATTGATCCCGCCAAAGTTGTCTTACAGATACTTACGCATTCACGTCGACGGTGTCTCCGCCTCAGTCTCCCAGCCACTGGCTGTCGGTAGAGGTGATCGCCGTACATCTGGAATGACGAAGATGGACGCTTCGTTCTTAATGACGGATCTGTCCGTTTTTCTCTTCGAACCCAGCAGCCCCCCTCTTGGCTCCGGGCACACAGTTTCTCCAATCCTGATCACTGACCCCAATATACTCGCCCAGTACACCCCGTCGCATGCTCATCCGGTAAACAAACACAATCCCTACCCAAACTCCCCAGCCTTCGACGTTTCGGATTGGACGAGTGTGGTCAACAAGAGCACAACTCCTAAGCCTTCGTATTGGAGGGCCCGTGTTCCGCAGAATCACCCTCAGCAACGGATGCCAACCCACGGACGAGGTGGTCCCGTCAGATCACTGGGGCTACCGCCTTCCCTAGGGAAATCAAATCCGGATTTCCTTCAGAAGCCTCCGGTACACTCTTCTCCTGTGGTTTCGGTTGCAGTAACGATCACTTCCGATGGTCACGGATCTCGCAAGGGAGAAAAGGCCCCGGAGTCGCGGACGCACGCAGAAGTGAGAATAGCCCCCCTTCATGTATTTGCCGACCTTGCAGCACTCCTCCCAAGCCAAGATAACGGATTGTTGGGATTCCTCCAGGATTCCACCCCTACAGCTCTCCCTCTGGCAAAGGGGAGTACCAGTGAAGACTTCTGTGGGGAGATCTCAGATGAGGATGAGAAGGATACCCCACCCGCCACCCCTCGCCATTTCACAGGGTTTTCACGCAGGGATAGCGAAAGACAGCGTGAGAGGCAAAGGTTGGAGCAAATGGTCTTGGACGATTTGGATCTGAAGTTCGATTACCGGTCGTCAACACCCAAGCAATCTTCTCAATCCTTACCCTCGGAGAAGGTCAAGACCTGGCGTGAGGTAATGGCGTGTCTCATTCTTTGCGATACAAAGCTAAGTTTCGACAGCACAACCGTTCCGTTGAGAAGGAGGAAGTCTTCCGGTTGTCAATCAAGATACCCGTGATTCGTGTAGAGGTTCGTTGCCCACAACCACCACGCTTCCCTGATAGTCGGTCAGGGGCCCTTGTTCTTGATTTGCACAATGTCCACCTCTCCCCATGTGGCCTGTCTGGGGATAGATCCACTCTGAGGGCTCGGTTTGCCGATCTTGACACATCTGGAGACGCATCACATTTCTCGTCACGGCACGCCCCCCGCAACTTACTCCTCTTCGATATAGGAAGGATCGTCGTGGCCCATTCCCTGGCTAGCGAGGGGAAAGCATACTTGCTCGTTTCTTTGAGTCCTCTGTCACACGTTCCAATTTCGCCAGGCATCGTTACCGCACGTTTTGGCCGCACGAGCCCCACCCTGGGGGATCAAGGTTTCTCTTCTTCCGCTGTCAGCATATCCGTCAGCAAGACGACACCGATATCTCCTCGGCAACAGAAACCAGGCACTCCCGTAGTTACGATTGACGTACAATCAGTGTATGTCAATCTGAGTAATCCCCTCCTGGACGGGCTCCAATACTGGGTGGATGACGTTAGTCAGCTGGCGGAACGAATGTTTGGAGATAAGCCGAGAGATTCGACTTTGGAACGTGGTCTCAGCAGGAACTCTAGTATCCTCGGTAGCCACTTCTTTGCCCAGTCAAGCGGGGGGAGTGAGGCGGAGTTTTCTCCCAAACTAGCGGGTGGAGGTGCAAGCGAAATGGTTGTAAAACTCTTGGTCTCAGAAGGTCCGTAAGCTCGTCCTCAGCTTAGGTCGCCCTGCCAATCATTCAACAGGTTTTGTGGTGTTCAATGTTCCGAGAGCGCCAGAGAAACCAGGCACCGTCAAACCGTTCGACATTTCGGTCTCGTCCCTGGATTGTCTGGTTGCACTATGTCCGGATGGGAAGGTAAGAGTAGAAGACCGGGTCCTGGATTGGTGACTTACTCTACCAGGAGGAGACAGTTATCACATTGACCGTCAAGGACATCGCTGTCCAGGACACAAATAAGGCCGGTCGCGTCGTGTCACTGCTATCACCGGCCGAATATAAGGACTTGGTGGGTGTGCCTGGAGATACTAGGGTCTACCCCGGATCTTACTTTGTTACAGAGGTCTAACCTGCGGTCGTTGCTCGAGCTACACCTCACGTCAAAGGCCGTCAGGGGGACCAATGCTAAGGAGTCGAGGGTGAAGGTGTCCTTACACTCGTTCGCGTACAACCTGTTCACCGACTTCGATTTTGCCGCCGATCTGGGGGCTTTCTTCAAAGCGCCACCGGGCGTAAGTACACGTTTCATACCCGCCAGTATCCCGACTCATTACAACGTCGTCATGCAGACCTTCGAAACTGTGGTCCCTGCCGAGAGGACGAAGTTGACCGTTCATATTACTGATGGTTCGGTGAAAGCCCACGCACCAACCCACCCTGGCGCCCTTGTGTTTCACATCGGTGACCTTACCGTGAACACGGACATCGTGGGAGGTGCAACATCTTCCCTTTTGCATGTCTTGGTACCGGACCTTTCGATTCTCCTGCTCGACGACTCGGGGGTTCGAGCGGACGGACGCGCGTCGGATAAGGTACCTACTCCGGTGAATCAGGGAGTTGCACACTGGAAGGTCGGCCCTCGTATTACTCACCGGCTTGGACACTTCTGAAAACAGTCCTAGTCTGGGGGGTTTGCGCTGCTTGCGGAGTTGCAGAACCTTGACCTACGCCACAGTTCCTGCAACACGGAACCAGACGTCAAGGTACGCCTCGACGTGTTTCTAAGGCCGCCAGAAGCTGACCGTCGCTGCGCAGGTGGTTGTGAATGGGGCTGTTCTTAGGTTGCATCTCTGTGCAGATACAATGGCAACACTGTCCGCCTTTATTAGCCACCTGTCTGCTCCGTTTAAAAAGCAACCGGATCCTTCGTACGCAGGCCCCTTTCATTTGACCGGTTTACTCTAAAACGCATTCCAGGGTTGCTCAAACCCCAGTCCCCAAACGCACTCCAATGACAGTTTCAGAAGGCGAGCACATACAGACGGGGCTTCTAAGTTCACTTGATGAAGAAGCGTTCAAAACGCTCCCTGAAGTAGGCGCCGCACCGGATATGATCAATGACGACCTACCAAACAATCCCGATTACCTGGACGAGTCTTTTGGTGCTGCCGCAGGGTTCCGAGAAATCGAGGACGACGAATTTGATGAAGGAGACATCCCTGCCTCCGATGCCAATGCTGAGGGGTTTGTCTCGAATATTGGCGGAGAGACGATCCGGATGCTATCCGACTCGGGGATCAAGATCGTTGAGCATCACTTCGACAACCTCCCTCCTGATGCTTTGGACGATAGCTCACAGTGAGTAAACCGCGGTTTGCAGATAGTATCAACCCTTAACAATTTGTAGTTACGGTGAGACATCATCGCGTGTGCGGTTGCACCAGGTCGACATTCAAGCCTTCTTGTATGATGGTTACGACTGGGCAAGTACACGCAAAACCATCGAGGACCAAGTCAAGCTTATGCGTCGCAAACTCGCGAAAATACGTCAGCTCCTGGCGAGCGGGGAGACACAAACACCGGAAGTGGATCAGACAAGCGCACTGTTGTTCAACTCGGTATACATCGGCTTGGAAGAAAACACGGAATATATGGAACGGGAGGAACTCATGGCTGCTATCGATGGAAACCTCGCTGAGGATTTTGAGACGTCCAGCCAGAGCTCTTGGCAATCACTGCCTGTCGCCACCTCTCAGCCATCTGCTCCAAAGCTCCCCCACATCCCAAGCGGCAGTCGCAGTAAGCGCCTGACGAGGTCCAGAGGCCCTTCGATCGAGTTCAAATTGTCGGGTGTAGACGCAGAGATAGATCAGTATCTGCCGAAGGAATCCACAGCGTCGAGGGCGCTAGTGACTGTCCGGGATTTCGAAATCCTGGACCACATAAAGACATCCACCTGGCGCGCATTCCTTACTGAGATGCGTTCGGATTCCAGGGGTAATGTGAGGGAGAGCGGGTCAAACATGGTCCGAGTTGAATTGCGCGATGTCAAGCCGATACCCGGGAACCCTTCAGTGGAATCGAGATTGAGGGTCGGTGTCCGTTCAGCAGGAGCACATATACCGTTCTTCTAACTGCAGGACGTAGGCTAAACTCTTGCCACTTCGGTTGAACGTCGATCAAGACGCATTGGACTTCCTCAAGCAGTTCTTCAACTTCAAGGATCCAGCCGTGATACCGCCACCGAGTACTGGCCCTCCAGAACCGGAACCGTACTTCCGTAAGCCATCTATATGGTTTATTTTACCATGCTCTTTGCTAACGTCTATCAGAATGCGCTGAGGTATTCCCTGTTGATATTTCCTTGGACTATAAACCAAGGAGGGTCGATTACCGTGCTCTGAAGGAGGGGAGAACGATCGAACTGATGAACTTCTTCCACTTTGATAACGCTGAGATGACCTTGCGGCACATCACCCTTTACGGAGTACGTTGGTTCTGCTCCTCACCGATCCCAGTCTCAATCTCTCATAGGTCACCGGGTGGCCGCGTCTGTTCGACCTTCTAAACGACCTCTGGACACCCGATGTGAAAGCAACACAGTTGGTGGATGTTATCTCGGGTGTCGCACCAATACGTTCGGTTGTGAACGTCGGCTCAGGCGTAGCCGATCTCATTCTCCTTCCAATAGCACAGTACAAAAAGGACGGACGAGTGCTCAGGGGGGTCCAGAAAGGCACCACGTCCTTCCTGAAGTCGACTGCGATGGAGGCTATCAAACTCGGCGCGAGGTTGGCGACCGGAACACAGGTCATTCTGGAACAAGCGGAGAGTGTGCTTGGGACCAAAGACCCTGTCACTGCGGAGGCCCTACAACTCTCTCCCGGGTCAAACGTTGGAGAGCTTGGCATGGACGACGAGGATATGAGGGAGTTGATCAGCAAGTACGCGGAGCAGCCACAGAACGTGCGGGAGGGTTTGCACTCCGGATACAAGAGCTTCAAGAGGAACGTCAATTCGGCGGCTCAGACCATCCTGGCCGTTCCCATGGAGGTGTACGAATCGAGTAACGAGGTGGGTTCTTGTTCCTATCACGATCACTGCCAGCGAGGCTCCAACACCGTTTCCCAGGGCCCCGTGCGAGCCGTCATTCGCGCGGTACCTATCGCAGTGCTCAAGCCTATGATCGGCGCGAGCGAAGCCGTCAGCAAGACACTCCTCGGGCTGCACAATACGTTAGATCCAAATTCCCGGCACGAAACAGAAACCAAATACAAGCAACGGTAATCCGTTCCTACTGTTACACCTTCAGTCAACGCCTCCCCCCCATAATTTGATACTCTTTGGCGCACCAATCGATGTGTATGTATTAAGTCGCGTTACAGCAATGTACAGTATGCATACGAGAGACGGGATCAATGGTTAATCGATGTCCATACCCATGGATTGTCCTTCGCCGGGGATGAGCGCACTGCGAGCCGAGGACCTGACTTTGATTTTCTCCCGTATGGGCGAGGTAGAGGTGGCGACTGGCTCCACCAGTTTTGTCGAGGCAGACTCTTTGTTTGCGAGGACTTTTCGTCGGTGAGCCCTGGCCTTCTCCTTGGCTACGGCCATCCTGTCGAAGGGTGATCTGATCAGGGACAGGGTAGATGTCGTGAACCAGACGCCGTGGACACACCTGTTCTTCCAGAATACACGTTCCCTCTTCTTCTTGATCTCCGCGATGCGTTTCATAGCTTTGATTGTTGTCTGGACCAAGTCGCGGTTGTAGCGTACTGGGACGTTTCTGCGCTTTTCAAAATCGATGGTCGAGTCCTATCGTGATAGGGAGAAGGGTTTTAACGTAAGTGGGGGTTTGGGGCGACCTGTTGGACGTACTATGGTCATTTCCTTTCCGGCTGCCTTGCGGAAGGCCTTTGTCCATCGAACCTTTCGTGGGTTCCGCTTCATCCTATTAATCACGGAGCAGGTGTGAGTTGAAGCGATAGGACCTCGGAAAGGGTGTTTACTTGAAGTTCTTGTGGCATCTGAAAGCTCAAGTGAGTGAACCTGGATAACGATATACTCCTGGTGAGCATACTTTGAAGTACAGAATCGGAACACCTTCGCATCGTTTCTTACGAAAGCCGAACCTGTGGTCCATACGGGGATCAGAACACTGTCCAGGGTGAGCCTGCCCTGCCCTGGGCACACGCACCGTGACCGGGGTATACGCTTTTCGAGCAAAAGTAACACTTCTCGACCCTCATGATCGATCGTCTGGAAAAAAGCGGTGGAGACTTCGATTGTGGGCGCTTTCGCCACCGGTTTATTCTCACGGACCCTCCCTCCTCTTCAAGCAGAACAAGGGGAGCGGTGGTTACGACCGTAGTTGTGGATATGTAATCCTTTTTCGGGTCACTGGGCAATTCCTTTGTCTGCGCGGATAGGTCACTTTCGCCACCCCAACGTTTTGACCCAGTTCCTCCACCCGTCGTGGTGAGTCCGGGGGGAAGAAATAGTCTGGTCGAGAAACGAGCAGCCCGGTAGTTAGGCGTGGTTTTACCTAACTCCACCCCCGCATCACCGGTCGGTTTAGGACCCACGACACCAAGGAGGACCCAGATGAACCAAGATATCGGACCGATGTCTGCACTTGCACCACCGAGGTGCATGCAATCAAACACCCTCCCAGCTTTCCCGAGAACCCCCACTGTCGCCAGGGGAAGCCTGGGCGACGGGACACTCTACATTCTCCATACCTTGCGCTGGCCCTCTAAGCACCTAGAGGTGGTCGGAGATCCTTGGAACCGTGTCTTCCCGGGATTGCATGAAACCCTGGACTTTCTTCCAGCCTAGTTCGATCCACGATGGGAACTCTTGTCATTGTTTAAAGTGATGCAGGAGACCACCGGATAAGCAGAAGACCGGTGAGACTCGTGGCTTAGCAAACAGTGATGCATCATGGGTGCGCCCCTGGTACCTGTTCCAGTTGCTCCATCGATGATGAACATTTCCCAGGTGGAATTCGAGGAGAATCGATTTGCCCATCCCCCTGCCCCTTGTTTCGATCTGCCAGGGTCCGTGGGGGCGCTGCCCTGGCTGCATTGTGGAGGTGGGGGCCTAAGCGGAAGATCTCCGAACTAAACCACGCGGAAATGGAGGCGTGTGATCGCAACACATCGACCTCAGAAGCCATGCGATGGGTGGTCCTATGGGCATCGGTCTCCACTTGCGCCGGCCCCGAGCAGAGAAGCCAAACGCACCCACTGGGCTATGGTTAGCAAGCGCACGGTGAGACACCCAGAGGTCTGATCAACTCGGCGTTCCGAGAAGAGAAACGTTCTCAAAGCGGGGTGGTAAATGTTTATAACTACTTTGGCAACACCCCAGGGAGTGCCAGCACATTAATTACCAATACTTATACTTATACATATGGATTCTTCGAAATGGCATGGAAACCACCACGGTTGGACATTGAGGGGCAGCGACAGACGACAAAAGTTCAAGGCAATCGGCGTCGATGGCCGGTAAATACAACGTTTGTGCCCTGCACGTTCAGGAGGAGCGTTCGGACGTGGATGTGCTCCGTTCGACACGCCGCACGGTCCGGCGGCCATCGTGCCATAGATAATGAATAGGTAGTAGCCGGGATGTCCTCTCCTCGTGGGTTACACGATCATCCAGCTCCCACAATCATCAAGGCAAGATGGGCGGGGACCGACTGTAGATCCCCATAAGTATTTTCGAAACCGCAGAGCCGATGAAAGAGTGGGACACCTACAATTCCCAGACCAGGGGATAGGGACCGTGAACCCTGCCGTGATGCTATCTCCGCAGTCTGGGGGTGAATGCGAGGCAGGTAACAAGTGAACCCGCAAGGAAACCCGCCAGGACCGGGAGTGTGTGTTCGGGTAATTTGAAGCGAGGAGAAGGTGGTATCCCGGCCTCGGAAGTGGATATGACCGTACCCTTCTCCCAGCCCAAGTCCAGCATCCTTTCGATTCCCTGCTCGTCCAGCCGCGCTAAGTCGTCGAGGCTCCATTGGTTGCACACATCAATCATCCACCTCATCCGCTTCTTTCCCACATCGCCCCCTGTCCCTGGGGCCCGCTCCCTCAGCTTGGCCCTCAATACGCCGACGTTCTCGATCGCTTTGGCCACGCTGTCCGGCAAGTTGGATTCGATCTGCCTCTTGATTATGTTGGCGAGTTTGGGGCTCTGACCGTTGGTGGAGATGAGGATCTGTAGGTTGCCGCGCTGGATTTGGGAGCCAAAATAAAAGTCGCACAAAGGCGGGACGTCGGCGACGTTGATGGGGATGCGCCTTTCACGGGCGAGGGTGCAGATGTAACGCGAAACGTTTGTGTCATCGATGGCCGTGAGGATCATGTCGATGCCTTCGAGGTCTTGGACAGAAGAAAAGTCGCGATCACGGTAGAGAACGCGATCAGGATTCTGGTGTAACAGATTGAGCGTCTTGGGGTGTAAGCCTAGCCGAGGACTGATTAGGGTGACCAAAGCTTCGGCCGCAAGAACAGATTCGAGTCTGCCAGAGGCGACATCGCCGCCGCCAACGATGAGGATGCGTTTGTCTTTGAGCTGCCAGGCGAGGAGGAGGGAAGCGGTCGGCATGGAGGAGTAGGGTGGGTAGGCCACGTGGGAAGTTTGGATCTGATCTGTAGCGTTTCACTCAAGAC
>Ga0307516_10003923_pt1 | contig 18745 bp, 18 predicted proteins | sample 19_EM_MG_FD_203310 | JGI IMG/M metagenome (GOLD analysis project Ga0307516, IMG submission 203310) | Populus trichocarpa ectomycorrhiza microbial communities from riparian zone in the Pacific Northwest, United States - 19_EM | ecosystem: Host-associated > Plants > Roots > Unclassified | place... | reverse complement strand
TGCCGTCCACCAAACGGCACTTCCGGATATGTAGATATCTAAGCGGAGGGCGTGGCCGGTCTTCGCCGCCGCCGCCGCCGCCGCACGGCGAGCATTCGTCCGACGCGTCGCGATCGTGCACTCGTCCGTCCACGCCACATCCGCCGCCAGCCACACCCGCCAAGCCTCCTATGATGCATACTTTCCATATTCTTATCTATCCACACATCTATACATACTCCGCCAAAAGCGGACGCTCCAGCCGCACGCTGCCCCCTGCTTAGTCCACACAGCGTGCTCAAGTCAGCCTTGCGCTTGGTTGTGCGGAGCATGCTGATACATACATCATCATGGATATGATCTCGAGTCGAGACATGGATATCCAGAGCACTAACCGCACTGGAGCCCGGGACAAGGGGGGGCCGCCCAGATGTGGGCATGGCGGGCGGCGGCTGGAATCGGGAAGCAGGAACGACTCGCGGGCAGATCGATGTGGAGCAACGTGCGTCGAGGACTGGCTCTGCAGGCCTGCGATATCTACATATATACTCCATGCGTGCATATCGGGGGGGGGGGGGGAGAAGGGTTGCACGAGGATGGTGAGGATGGTGCGTACGCAGCGGGCGCGTATCCGTCCGTCCCTCCGTCCGTCCGTCCGTCCGTCCGTCGCGGGTGAAGATATCTATCTGTGTAGAGTATGTATGTAGACATCCAGCCTGCACGGCCGTGATGGTCTCCTCGAGCGTCCGCATGGATGCGACACGAGACGGGGGGCCCTGGCGCTTTCGTGCATGTGTACTAGTACAATCAAATATCTCGTTGATGCTGCTGCATCGCTGGGACCGCACCCTGGCCCGGAGGTCGAGGAGTGCAGCGCGTCCGTCGCCAAAGACGAAGACAGAGACGCCGCCGCCGCCGCCGCCGACGACGAGCAGCCGAGGGCGGCCGACGCAGCGGCGGGGGAGAAGCCGAGCGTCGGGACGGAGACGGGGGCCCGTCCCGCGGCCACGGGCGAGCACTCGGCCCGAGGCCGGCGTGCTGCCCCACCCCCCCGGACCGCCGGCGGAGGAGCGACATGCACACGCTCGGCGGACGTGCAGTGCGCCCCGTGACAGCTGCCGTGCGTCTCACCGCTTCGGATATACTCGCGCTGCACCGTCCAATCTCGCCGTCCGCCGCCCCCCCTCGCCGCCCCGCCGGCGCTTGCCTGCCTGCCTGCCTGCCTGCCGTGCGGACGCGGACGGGCCGCGTGGGCGGAGATCCGCGACGCCCTTGCGGTGCCTGCGCCGCCGCTCGCCCGCCGGCGTGGCCGTCGCCGTCGCCCGCTCCCTCTGCGCAAACACGCTCCGACACGACAGCCGGTCGGCTCGACGCCCTCCAATCACAGCACCGCCAGATATCCGCCACCTGCCTGCACCCCTTCCCCGCTGAACCCTGGCGGACCCCATCCTGGCCCGGCGTCACCCACCCACCGCCGTCATGGTCCCCCCGACCTCGACTGCGCTACTTACGGACTGCTGCTTTGAGCGACCTCACCTGCACCACGGTGTCCGTCCACGCCCGCCCGCCCGCCCGCCCGCCCGCCCGCCAGCCCGCCCCGCCCGCCCCGCCCAGCCCGCCCAGCCCAGCCAACCGCCCCCAATCCGTCCATCGCTCCCTCGGTCTCCCGAAACGGTCGATCTGCCGCATCCGCATCCGCACCCTCCTCTCCTCCTCCTCCTCCTCCTCCTCCTTCTCCTCCGCTCCTCCTCTCCTCCTCTCCTCCTCCTCTCCACCGCAGCCCTCCCAGCTGCGTCCGCCCGCTAAGCGCACCGACTGCTCCCGCTTCGAAACCCACCTGGCTGAGACTTCTCCGTCCGTTCCCCTCCCAACCCCCCAAACCCCATTCCGCCAGCCTGCTGCGTCCTAGCACAGTCTGCCTGCCGCCTGCTTGCTGCGCGCGTGTGCCCCCGCCGAATGTAACCACCGCTGCACATTCCACCCTTGCCACTGCTGTTCCCACACCTCCCACAAGCTGCATTTCTTCCTCCCTCCCCGTCCTTCTTCCTCTCTTCGCTCTCCGTCCCACCGTCTCCGTTTCGCTTCCCTCCCTTTGCATCCGTCTCGAGCACTGACAAAGAGCCCGAAACAGGACGGAAAGCCTGGTGCTCGTCCGCCACCCGCCCGCTAGCCCTCCCTTCCTGGCCGTGTCAGCTCTGATATTCGTCCCCCCCCAAAACAGCTTCCAACAGAGAAAAAAACCCCCAGCACTACCGCAACTGCAGAACCTCCCTCTCTCCCTCTCTCTCTCCCTCTCTCTCTCTCCCCTGCGTGCGTTTACTACTGGTCCTGTAATCGAGCTCTCCTCGCGGGTCTCCATGACGCCCAGCTCCCTGGAAAAATCTCTCAGTAAATAACTATCGCCAACCAGAATTCCCCAGACGCACACCCCTCCACCACCACCACCACCACACCCCCCCCCCGCTGCGTGCTGTACGGTTGCGTTGTTCGCATCGCCTATTCTCTCCCCCGACTCCGTCGCGGCCAGCGGTTTCGTTGCACCGAATCACCCTGCTTGCAACCCTCTCCCTCGCGGGTTCTTGGTACTTAGTGGGCGCCCGTCCTGTCCGCCAACTCGATCCGTTTCGTCTTCGCTTCGGATTTATTGCTCGTCATTCGCACGCTCCCTCGCCACACACACCTGACTCGAACTCTCCACCACCCACTCTCCCTCTCCTCCATCCCCTCCCTCCCACCTCTCACACCTCGCCCTCTCCTCATCCTTCGTCCTCTCCGCACAACTCACACGCTACGCATCCCCCCCCCCCCCCACAACGCCAGTGTTCGCTGCGCGCCATCACATCGAATCCACTTGTTGCTCTGCGATCGACAACGCCCCGACAGCTCGCGTCTGCTCCTGTCGTTGCCCGAACTGTCCGATCTTTTATGGCTGGTCGGTGTTGAAATAAATAAAAACAAAAACCCCCCACATACCCAACCACACCCACACTCCCCCGATAATCGTGTCCAGCGAAACAGATCCGTTCCGACATACCAGCTCGCGTCAACGCCCCTGCGCTACCGCACCGTCTCCCCGCTCCGCTGCTTTCTGCTGGAGCTGGACTTGCCGGAACTGACAAGAAGGAAGATATGAACCCGGCGGGCGTTGCGCCGGTGGCGGGTGGGCTGGCTCCGCCAGCAGCAGGAGGAGCAGCCGCCGTCGGACCCGGAATGGCGCCCTTGACCGATGGGAACCGGGCGTCCCAATACGTCGCTGCCCTGTTGACGCAGAACTGGAATCCCGAGGGTTGGCGCCGCGAGCTGACTCTACAAGAGCGCGTCCAAACGATCATGGATATGTGCGTGAGAGCTTCCTTCTGTTTGTCTTTGTCCCCTCGTTCGCTGCCACGAACCCACTTCTATGTGCACCCATTCATCTGCTCCGCTCCGCTCGGCTCAGGTGCACGCCCGCTAGCCTGTGGCCAACGCAGTAGCAGCTGTAGCGAAAAGGAAAAAAAAAAACCTCCCTCCCTCCCTCCCCCACCCCCCAAAACCCCCCCCCAAAAAAATCCCCCCAAAAAACCCTCTTTTCTTTATCTCCCTCCGCTTCTGGGCTGTTCCATCTACTTTGCTTTGTCTTTCGGCTACTAACCATCATCTCTGCAGCGCCTCATCGCTACGGCTGGTACGCGTCGACGTCGAGCTGGGTCACGCCATCGAGATCGCGACGACATTTGAGAAGAGTACCTACGAGAAGGCTGCAGACAAGGTGCGCCACCAACCATCGATCCGTCGCCGTTGATGGCCGGAAAGGAGATGTTCGTGTGTCTGACCCGAATACTAGCTTGATTATCACATGCAGTGCCGGAGCAAGCTGCTCCTCATCCGTGAGTCGAGGAAGAAGATGTTGCAGGAATCGGAAATGGCTCTGCGCAACCGGGTGCCACCTGGTGGGCCGGCAGGGGGCGGCTTCCCGAACCAGCATGCCCTCGGACCTCAGCAGCAGCAGCAATTTCTGGCCCAGCAGCAACAGCAGCAGCAACTGCAGCAGCACCAGCAGCAACTGCAACAGCATTTGCGGCAACAGCACCAGCAGCAGTTGCAGCAACAGGCGATCGCGATGCAGAATCAGCAGCAATTCATGGGCCGTCCACCGAGTGCGCAGCAACAGCAGCAGCAACAACAGCAGCAACAGCAACAGCAACAGCAGCAGCAACAGCAACAACAACAGCAGCAGCAGCAGCAGCAGCAACATCAACAGCAGCAACCGCAGCAGCAGCAACAGCCGCCACCACACATGCCGTTGGCCCAGCAGCAGCAGCAGCAGATATATTTCCAACAGGCTATGAAGGCGATTGCGGCGAAGATGTCTCCTGCCCAGATGGACAACTACAATCAGCACCCTACGCCCCAGCTACGGCAACTCGCAGCACACTTCAAAACCACCCCAGCACAAGTGATTGTGCGTCAACAAGCTACGATTATGTTGAAACGGCAGCTACAAGCACAGCACCAGCAACAACAGCAGCAGCAGCAGCAACAACAACAACAACAACAACAACAACAACAACAGCAGCAGCAGCAAAAACAACAACAACAGCAAGCTCAGGTTCAAGCAGCCGCCCAGGCGCAGGCCCAAGATGCTCAGATTCGACGGATGCAAGGGCAGGGTCCCACGCCACAGCAGACGCCCCAGAACGCGCCACAGCGATTGGGCGGTCTGATACCTTCCCCGGCCCCGGCCCCGGCACAGAACAGAGCGCCTCAGCCGATGCCGAACGATTTGATGCGGTCCGCCCAGCAGTACGAGAGCCAGCAGGCGGCGGCGCGATCCCTCGCCAACGGCGGTGTGGAAGTGGTTCCCGTATCGAATCAGGCCCAAGCCACTGCCTTCAACCCTGCACAGCAGAATCACCTGGAGCAGCAACGGCGCCAGGCCGCGATACAGAGCGAGCGGGTGGCGCAGGCCCGGACGCGCCCCGTCGGGTTTCCGGGTGGCTCGCCGCCGCGGCCCCCGCTTGCAGCTCTCAATCGTCCGATGGCCAGTCCTCAACCAGCGGGCGCCGCGTTCCCACCGACAACGCAACCGGGGGCCGCCGTACAACAGCAGCCGGCTTCGCAACGGCCACCTCTCGGCCTGACCCCGGAAGCGCTAAGAACCTTGCCTCCGGCTGTGGCCGAGAAGATTCGAAATCTCCCCCCGGAGCAGTTGAGGAATTTCTTGGAAAAGTTTGAGCGACACCAAGCGGTCAGGAGGCAGCAGCATCAACAACAGGCCATGGCCCAGCAACAAGCCCAAGCCCAGGCTCAAGCCCAAGCCCAGGCTCAAGCCCAAGCCCAAGTTCAGGCACAAGCACAGCAACAAGCTCAAGTTCAGGCCCAAGCCCAAGCTCAAGCTCAAGCCCAAGCCCAAGCCCAAGCTCAAGTTCAAGCTCAAGTTCAAGCTCAAGCTCAAGCTCAAGCCCATGCACAGGCCCAGGCCCAGGCCCAAGGCATGATGCCTGTACCTGCTACCGCAACTCAGGCCAGCCAGCTGGGACTACCCCAAACCGTCAACCCGATGGCACAACGGCCAGGCGTCCCGGTGCAACTGCCAAATACGCTTAAACCCGAGCAGATCAGGGTGCAACCGCCAATTATGCTTAACCCCGAGCAGATCAGGGTGCTGGATACCAAAGAAGTCGACCTCGCGATTCTGGGTCCCTTGGCTCGGCAAATCCCGCCACACCTAAAAAAGTGGGGGGACATGAAGTTCTGGGCTCAGCAGAATAAGCCGGAACTCCTGGATACCATCAGCGCGGAGCAACTTAAATGGGCTTATCAGCAGACGAGACAGGCGCTTCGGACGTATGCGGCCAGCGTGCAGCCCGGCGGTCCCCAAGGTCCTCCAGGCGGCGGTCACCCAGGGCTACCGGCTAATTCCCCGCTTGCGAGCCTGCCTGCTCACATTGCTCAGCAGGTTGCCAATATGTCCAACCAGCAAATCCAGTACATGCTCAAACAACATGCGGCCGGCCACTTGAATGCTCGGCAGCAACAAATCCTACAGTTCGCGATGGCGCACCGGCGAAGCCAACAGCAGGCCTTGGCGGCTGCGGCTGCAACTAACACCACGACCCCGCGTCCTCCGCCTACGTCAGCTCCCGCCGAGCATGCACCGATACAAGTGCCGAAACCGCCGGTCGTCGCACCCCAACAATCCGCGCAACCTCCCCAGAAAAGACCGGCTGCTTCTCCTACCCAACACAAGGAAATCAAGGTTGAGCTCGAGGAACAGAAGGTGGTGCAACGTCCACCGTCGCAAGCCGAAAACGCAAGACCCAAAGTTCCGTCCAGCCTCCCACACCACGCCCAATCCATGGCCTCCGCCCCGAAAACTAAACAGGAGCCGCCCGTCCAGCAGACACCGCAGAATTTGCCGCCACAGGTGCCCCAGAGGTTGGCAGTCGATCTCGCTCAGCAGTCGCAGGCTGTCTTCGAGCAGTTGCTGCAACTCTCCAAGGAGGAGCAAAGGAACGCTCCGGTGCGACAGCCGGTCGAGATGCCGCCACAGGAAAAGGAGGAGATGCGGAAACAACTCATGTCCAATCAGACCAAGACGATCGTCAAGCGGACGGACTACTTATTGTCCATGTTTCTGTTTCTCGGAGGCGACGCTACGAGAGCGAGGGAACTCATTCGAGCGGTAAGATATTTCCCCGTCCCCTAAGTTTGTGTCGTGGGTTTGCAGGTGTAGTCTGACGACCGATTTTTTTCCAGAAAAACCTGCTGGCGTCTCAATATCTTTTCCCGAGCTGGGACGTCAAGGAGAACTTCACGATGGTGCTACAGGAGTACCACCACTGCTACAGGTTCATGGCCAAGTATTTCGCCATGGTCAAGGCGGAGATGTCGAAGATGCACCAGGCCGACCCCGAGAAGGCCAAGACTTTTACGAACACCATCCAGCACCTCACCCAACGGATTGTCTCGCGCGCGCCCGGCGCACAGGAGGGGGCGGCGCCGCAGCAGCAGCAGCCCGCCCTCAATGCCAACAATCTTCAGAGGCATGCGGAGCAACTTGCCGAGCAACATCGGCTGGCCCAAAAGGCTGGCCGCATGTCACCGGACGGTAGCCCACCGATCGTCATAAAGCCGTCGATAACCACCGAAGACCTGAAACTTCCCGTCAACCGCAAGAGGAAGCCGACCGACCAGCCAGAAAATCCATCGCCGTCGAAAACACGCTCACCTAAGCCGGCTACCACCACTGCCACCCCGCAAGTCACCGCTTCGCCTCAGCCCAAGGCCCGCCCGGCTCCGCCGGTCGAGAAGAAATTCAGGTGCGAGCGAGCAGGATGCCTCGATGCGTTTGCCCTCAGCAACGAGTTGGCGGAGCACCAGAGGATGCACGAACGCGATGCCGAGAGGCAACGGCTGGAGGCTGAAAGAGCCACGTTCAAGAAAGAAAATCCTCTGGAATACTCTCTGTCTTCGATCGCCAGCGCGCTCCACCTGAACCGAGACGGAACGATGAAGGCTTCTCCTGCGCCCGGTGGTCTTACGCCCCGGCCTACTGGTGCGTCCACGCCGCAGACCAAGGCTGGCTCCTCGCCACTACCTCCCGGCTCGACTCCTCTCAGGAACAACGCCATGACGCCCAAGGCCAAGTCGCTGTCGCTTTCCGTCCGCACGGTGTCCGGCTCAAAGCCCGTCGCACCGGACGGCGAGCAGATCCCCACCCCGCCCACAACCTTCTGGGACACAGCGGGCTCTCCCATGGCACTCCACCAGTGCTTCGAGGGGATTGAGGACATCTCGCCCTCGAACAAACTCGACAGCTCCCTCTTCACGCCCGCGTACACGCCCGAAGATAGCAGTGGCGACGAAAAGATGCCGGCGATAAGCTCATACGAGGACTGGAACCCCTTCGGCATGAAGGACGTGTGTGGCTCCGAGGTGCTCCAGGAGATTATGTGGGATACAGCAGGTGTGGAGTCGTCCGTGTGTGCGACCAAGGAAGGCGCCGTTTGGGGAGAGGCGGGCGGGTTCATGATGCTGGTGCAGTAGTATTACCGTCTTGGCGTTTTCCATTCGCGCGCCTCGTTTTGGTGTGGGAGGGGGGGGCATATATGGTGGGATGGGCGTTTTGTTTTTCGTCATGTACTCGATGCGTTGATATTTCTATTCCACTTTGATTCTTTTTTTTGGGTTGTGCCATCTTTTGCGGGCGTACGGAACGGTGGGAATGGGGATATTTTTTTTTTTTTTAATAGCTCTAACTCAATTTTTGCTTGACGAAAACGGACTGGGACACGGGTGCGCATTTTATTGATTGTTATCACTCTGGAGATATATATACATACGGCTGGAGGGGAGGGTGGAGTGTATGATATGCGATTGGGAAGATCTAGAGCGGAAGGGAAGGGGATGGCGTGTGTAGTTTCCGATAATCGAGAACGATTCAGTTGAGGATTTCATGACGAGCTCCGCTTATGATACGTGCCGGGTAGCATATCACGTTTGTATATAGTGTACAAGGGTGGCGAATCTGCAACCAGCTCTTCATATCTACATAAGTACTCACATAGTCTACCAGTGGCGTGGGACAACGATGCAGGTCGATCAGCCTTGAACAGATACGGATAGATAGACGCTTGTCGATACATAGATACAGCATACGTGCGATCGGGTTCTGCATGATCACAACTAAGTATGTACCTAGAGCTGCAGCCGCAAGACAACGATGAATGGCGACCCGCACCGACGACACGCCACAAACCCACCATCATGACGATGACGACGACGACGACGACGACGACGATGACGGCGGCGGCGGCGACGACAAAAATACCAACGCTGCAACCGCCGTCGACTGCACAGGCCGCGAGCTGGCTGGTCGTGCTGACCGTCGTCTCGTCGGCCTACGAGTACCCGCTGCACACGCACCTGACGGCCGCGCTCGCGTGGGCGCTGATCTTTTCCGCCACCCACGCCTTCTCATCTACTACTGCGATTAATACTACTATTACTACTACTATTACTACTATTACTACTACACCCGCGATACCGCGGAATGGGGACGGCTGCGGCTGGAAGTGGAAGCCGCCGGCGGTGGCGGCGTGCATCTTCGTCGCCGAAACGTGTCGCGCCACCGCGGGAGCGGGCGGGGGCGGGGGAGCGGTGCTGGTGCCCGTGCTGCTCGCGGTCGCGCGCGGTCGGGAGGGCTGGCGAGTCGTGGCGGCGGCGGCGGTTGTCGGCGTTGCGGGGACGTGCGCGGTCGGCGAGGTGTGGTGGGCTCCGTGCCTGTGGGCGGCGGCGGCGGCGGCGGTGCTGCTGCAACTCGAGCGGACGGACGACCGCCTCGGGCTCGCGCGGGACGCGGCGGCGTGTCTCGTGCCCGCGTTTCTGGCGGCGAGCGTGCTGGCGGAGGATCTGCTCGGCGAGGTCTCGGCGCGCCACGGCAGCGGCTGGCACGACGTCGTGATGCGCAACGCGGGCGGGCGCGGGGCCGTCGCGTTTCGCGTCGCCGCCATCGCCGCCGTCGATGCCGTGCGCTGGGCGCTCGTGTCGCTGCTCGCCGCCCGCACGACGGCGACCGGCGCCGCGGGCGTGCAGCTGGTGCCGACGCTGGCGGGCGCGCTGTGGGCGCAGTGGTCGCTGGTGGGCGCCGTCGCGAGCGCCGTGGCGACGGCCGCGATGCTGGTGGTCGTCGGCGGGCAGGTTGGGCGAGCCCACGTGCTCGTGCTGGCGTGCTGTGCGGGCGGGCTCGCCGTCGCGATGCTGCTGTCCGGCGGCGGCGGCGGCGGCGGCGCGGCGGAGATGGGTGCGAGGCCGGAGCGGATCACGTCGGCGAGCGGCCATCCGATCCCGGCGCTGATCGCGGCCGCGGACGAGCGCTACTACGCCATGCGCAGCCGCCAGAGCAGCACGCTCGCGCAGGCGGTGGACGAGTACAAGCGGCGGTACCGGATGCCGCCGCCGCCGCACTTCGACCGCTGGTACGCGTTCGCGAGGGCGCGCAACGTCGTCCTGATCGACGAGTACGACACCATCTACCACTCGCTCAAGCCGTTCTGGGGCCTGCCGCCGCACGAGATCCGCCGCCGCGCGCGCCGCGCCATGGGCTACGACGATCCCGTCGGCATGGCGAACAACCGGCTGCTGCACGCGTACGTGCGCGGCGGCCGCGTCGAGATCGGCGGCCAGGGGCCCGAGTGGCAGAAGGCCGCCACGCGCGACATGCTGGCGCCGTTCGCGCGCTGGCTGCCGGACATAGACCTGCCGTTCAACATCCACGACGAGCCGCGCGTCATGGTGCCGTTCGACGCGCTGCAGGCGCTGCTGGACGCCGCCGACGCCGAGATCGCGAAGCTGAGCCTGGCGAAGGGCGGCTGCACGAACGCGTTCACGCCGCTGGGCCGCGCCGAGAAGTCGATCCCGCCCAGCCACCGCGAAGGGACGCCGTTCGCGGGCCTCGCGCACTCGTCCGTCTTTGCGCACTCGACGCTGTCCTGTCCGCCGGACTCGCCCGTGCACCAGCCCGCCGCCACCGCCCCGGACCGGGCCGAGGACGACCGCCCGCCGGGCCGGCTGCTGGGCTTCATCGCCAACGCGACGTTGTCGTCCGACATCTGCCTCTCGCCGAGCCTCGAGCACCGCCACGGCTTCTTCGACCGCCCCAACACCTTCAACGTGGTCAAGGCGCTGTACCCGGTGTTCTCGCAGAGCAAGGTCTCGTCGTACGGCGACATCGTGTACCCGTCGCCGTGGTACTGGGCGCGCAGGGTGGCCTACGACGAGCACCGCGACCCGCCGTGGGACCGCAAGCTGCAGAAGCTGTACTGGCGCGGGTCGACGACGGGCGGGTTCTCGCGCAACGGCGGGTGGAAGCGGCACCACCGGCAGCGCGTGGTGTCGGCGATCGACGCGGCCGACGCGGCGAAGATCCTGCAGCGGCCGCCGCCAGCCGCCAGCAACAGCAGCAGCAGCAGCAGCGACACGGCGTGGAGCGTGACGACGGTGCCGCGCGAGAGCCTGCGCGAGCTCTTCGACGTGCGCTTCAGCCACGTCGGCCAGTGCACGCCGCCGGACTGCGCCGCCCAGCGCCGCTTCTTCCGCCTGGCGCCCGTCGCCGCCCAGCACTCGGCGTGGGCGTGGAAGTACCTGCTCGACATGGACGGCAACGCCTTCTCCGGCCGCTTCCACGCCTTCCTGCACTCGCGCTCGGCCGTGTTCAAGCTCGCCGTGTTCCGCGAGTGGCACGACGAGTGGCTGCTCCCGTGGGTGCACTACGTCCCGCTCAGCCTGCAGCTCGACGAGGTCGCCGAGACGGTCCGCTTCTTCCGCTTCGAGCCCGACGGCGAGGCCCTCGCCCGCCGCATCGCGCACGAGAGCCGCGCCTGGGCCCGCCGCACGCTCCGCCGCGAGGACCTCGAGGCGTGGATGTTCCGGCTGCTGCTCGAGTACGCGCGCGTCACGGACGGGAAGAGGGACAGCGTCGGCTTTGGCGGGTGACTCTGCCGTGTTTGGTTGTACGTGCGCATTATCCACACACACACACATACAGCGAGGGGGAGGGCGGGCGTTTCACTTTGCTTTGTTTTTGTTTTTGTTTTTGTTTCTGTTTGTTTCTGTTTCTGTTTGTTTTGTTTTTTTGTATGGGACGTACATATCTAGAAGAAACATCAATCGCGATACGGATGACATCGTCCAACTATCCGCCGCCATCGCCAGTGTCAATGTCCGAACTCCTCGACGTGGAGCCAGACGTCCCTGCCCTCGATCCCAAGCCTGGCGACCGCCCGCTTGACGGCCGCCGCCATGCCGGCGGGCCCACACACGAGCACGGCTGTGCGGCCCTCGCCGGCGCGCAGCACGGTCTCGCCGACGACCCTGCGGAGGTGCGGACGGCCGCGCGCGATCCTGTCCCTGGCCACGCCCTCGCGCGCGAGCGCATCGACGGCGCCGCCCGCGAGCAGGCCCTCGGTCATCTCGATCCCGTCGGCGTCGGCGTCGTCGCCGGTGACGCCGGTGACGAAGAGCTCGACGCAGCCGGCGACGGCGGGGTCGTCGAGCGCCCACGCCGCTTCCGCCGCCGTCTTGACGGCCCACACGAAGCGCACGCTCGCGCTCTCGGCCGCCAGCAGCCGCCGCACCCATCCGACGGCGAAAGTGGCGCCCACGCCGCCGGCGACGAGCAGAACGCGGTCGAAGCGGTCGAGGTCGGGCGGCGGCGGGCCGAAGGGGAGGTCGAGGGTCACGGCCACGGGCCGCGAGCCCGCGAGTGACGCCAGTTCCCGCGTGAACCCACTGCGGACGCGCGCCACGAGCCGGAGCTGCTTGGTGCTGCCGCCGCCGTCGCCGCCGCCACCGCCGGGGACGATCGTGAACGGGTTCGCCGTCCAGAAGCTCGTCGGCGCGTGCCGGAGGAGGCAGTGGGATCCCGGCGCCGGCGCGCTCGGCAGCGGCGAGGACAGCGTCACCGTGATCGTCAGCAGTCCCGGCGCGGACGCGGGCGTGGACACGGTCGCGAGCGCGGGCACGCGGAGGTAGTACTTGAGCGCTTGGTCGGCGGCGAAGAGCGCGGCGCTTGGCAGCAGGTAGACGCGGATGTGCGAGACGTGCAGGAAGAGCAGCGGGAACAGCAGCGGCGCCAGCGCTACATGCAGCAGGTAGAAGGTGCGGTAGGACAGGTGGCGGACGTAGTGGTTTGCGGACACCGCTATCGCGAACTACGCACACGACGACCCGTCAGTCCGGCACTTTGCCCTCCCCGATTCGCTAGGACGGACCAGAACGCAGACGGCGAAGAAGCCGGCGAGGACGTCGGGCTCGAGGAAGCGCGTGGACATGCGGTCGGTCCGCCAGAAGAAGGCGAGGTACAGCGCCGCGTGCGCGTACAGCAGGACGTTGACGAGCCTTCCGAGCCAGCGGTGGAGGAAGTTGGCGTGGCCTTCGTACGAGAGGCCGAACAGCCAGCGCAGCGGCGAGCGCTTCACGGCGAGCGCAAAGTGCAGCGGCAGGTTCGCCCCCGCGACGGCCCCGAACGCCTTCGTCAGGTGGAAGTAATCTATCTCCGGCCCATCAGCCATCCGCACGCACTCACACACGCGCGCGGGGCTACTATGGGTGGACACGCACCGTCCCCGGTGTTGAACACGACGAGCGAGAGACACCACCCGCTCCACGCGGCAACCACAAGCCAGTCCCCCCAGCACCGCAGCCTCGGATGGCGCAGCGAGATGGGGTCGTGCAGCCACCACGCCAGGCGGCGCACCGCCCTCGCGCTGCCGCTGCCACCAGCGTTGCGGTATACGACAACGACGACGCCGACGAACACCTGCGAGAGGATCACGTAGTAGCCGGCCCAGTCCAGCTGCACGCGCCGCCAGGCACTCCGCTCGTGGTCGAGAGAAAGGTATTGGTAGTTCCACATGTGCCGGAAGAGGGAGGGAGGGAGGAGGGAGGGAGGGATGGTGGTGGTGGTGGTGGTTGGTGGTAGGCGAAGTTGTAGTGCAAGTGGTACTGGTACAAACGGTTCGGGCCGGAGCTGGGATGTCGTCTAAGTGTTACAGGAGGATGGGGCTGAACATTCGGCGTCACGAGAACTCACGCGGACGGCGGTGAGAAGCCCCTGCATCGCCATGATCTAGCTAGACTAGGTCGCACGCGACTGACGGCAAGGCAAAGCTGTCCAGCCCTGCAGTTCTTCCCCACACCCCCCTTCATGGCCTCGCCAGAGCGGACTAGGGCTTGAGGAGGCGGTTTCTTCTGTCCTTCCCCTGTTGTTTCCTTGGTGTGCTCTACAAGCTTGGGACAAGGGCGGAGGGCCGCAGATAGGTCGCGTGCGATTAATGAATAAACAAAAAAAAAACGTTAGATATACAGCCCGAATCCGAGTGAACTGAGTAGTACTGAGTAGTAGACACGTAGTAGCAGTCGTAGTGCACAACCAGAACCCGTCCGGCGCGGACACCAGCCTTTTAACGAACGAAAGAGTCCGCCACCTCCACCTCGCCCACGTCTACTTCAACGCGGCCAGCCTCTTCTCGATCTTGTCCCTCTCCTCCCTCCTCTTGGCATCGATCTCCTCCTTGGTAGCGTTGTGAGCGACGACGCCGGACTGGTTAAACGGGTTGTCGGGGTGCTTGTCGAACTCCTTCTTGATGAGCTCGGCCATCTGGTTGAGGCGGAGGCCCTTGTGTTCCTCCTTGACCTCCGGGAGACGGCGTTCCTTGTACGCGGTGTAGGCGGCCTTGTATCTGCGCTCGGGGTGGCGGTCGACCGTGACCGTCTTTCCGTCACTGGTGGTGATGGCGAGCGCGTCCAGGGCGTCGTCGATGCCGCTCGCGTTGATGGCGTCGAGAGCGCTGTCGATGCCGCCGCGCTTGGCCGCCGTCTTGCCGCCCTTGGGCTTGCTCGGAAGCGCGGCTTCCTCCTCCGCCAGCAGCTTATCCTTCTCCGCTTTCTTCGCAGCCGCCTCCCGCTTCTTCGCTTCCGCGGCTTCCCTATTGTTCGTCAGCACACTGCAGGCCGGGGGGGGGAGAGGGGGAGGAAATAACTTCTTTTCGTTGCTCTTCGCGCCTTTACTCCATTGCTCAGCCTCGGCGGCGGCTTTCTTTGCGTTCTCGGCGGCGCTCTTAGCCTCAGCAGCGGCAGACTTCTTTGCGTTGCCGGCCGCCTTTTTGCTGTTCTCGGGGACCGCTTTCTTTCCCGCCATGGTTTCGTCGGGTTATCGTCCGTCTTCTGTCGTTTGGGGGGGAGGAGGGGGAGGTTGTGTTCGTATTTGTCGTGTACGATGTGGTGTGATCGGCAGTCCACCCCGCGCTAAGTAAGTAGTTAAGTAGTGGCAAACTGCAAGTTTCTTGTGGCAGGATGATATCGGTGACATCACTTCGACTCCGCGCACGTACGCACCATCGCCTCACCTTACACACACGCAAAGAGATGTCGACCACTGCGACGCCAATCCACGCGGTCGCAGACGCGGTCGCAGCGGCGGTAATCGCCGCGTTTGCGGCGCTGCCGCGAAAGTGCAAGCCGCGCGAGCGCGAGTGGGCTCCGCTGTCCGGAGTGGTTTTGGAGGACGGTATTCTTTCTCTTACATAGACAAACTCGAAGAGAGCGTGTGAGAGGCTCACGTGGGTAGAAGCCGGGCAGATGGCCTGCGTTGCTCTAGGGTTGGTTTGTCTTACAAGGGCGAGAACCAGTGGTGGTAACGTATGTATCTATGCGCCAGGACGGGTATGAAGGTCCTCCCGGAAAACAAGGTCCCCCTCGCGAACGGATGGGTGCTGCATGACTGCCACGCCGAAGGTTTTTTTGATTTTGGTTCCCTGCTCTGTTCCATCTACATATGTCTGGCTGATGGGGTAGTCGTTGCGATTCGGGGATTCAACTGGTACACCATATTCCCCACAGCGCGGGGGTTTGCAGGGCTGATAACCACATCGCAGCTTCCTGATCGAGGAGTGTCGAAGACTTTCACAGGAGGATGATGGGGGTTACATTTCTCCGTATGTACAACGTTCCACGTCACCAGCGCAACAACAGCAACAGCCGTTCGAGATCCGTCCGACTATCAAGATACATTTCTACTCTTCCGAAGCACCCTGTCCGTCCCACCTTCCTGGGCTCTTGACCCTCTACTGACACTCCGACCAGGCGGCGACTGTTCGATGGAGCTCCTGATCGCCTCCGCGGCCGATTCGACGCCATGGGCCCCCAACACCGATATACCTTCACACCTTCGGGGCCGCAGCTACTTCTCAGCGTTGGGGGCGGTACGCACCAAGCCCGGGCGCGCAGACAGTCCGGCAACCAGCAGCAAATCATGCAGTGACAAACTTTCGCTCCGGCAATGCGTATCGCTCCTTCTGACACCCACGTCCTACCTGCTCTCTCCTCGCTACGCTTACATCGACACTCTGGTACTCCCCGGGGCTGGGTACTCCGTCGAGGGATGCGCACGCGCCTTCGGTGTGACGGGACGCATGTCATCGCTGGCCGGACGGACGTGGGGCGGCGGGTACACCTTCGCGCCGTTCAAGGTGGTCACGACGAAGGAGGAGTTTGAGTTCTCGAGGAGAAGCGGCGCCGGACCGGGAGGGAGCAATCTTGCGGCTGTGATGGTGAAGAATCGTGGGACCGAGGTCTTGATCGGCGGTGTGCTGCAGGGGCGGAAAGCTTTCTCGGGGGGGAAGGCGGGGAGTATGCTGTGTAAAGCACGGATCTGGCGGGCGGTTGCCGAGCTAGGAGTGGTTGGTGGTGGTGGTGGCGATGTTGGTGGGAGTTATGGCAGATTGAAGGAGGCGGCGGTCGAGAGGGAGACGGTCAAGAGTGAGACAAGGAAGGCATTGGGCGGGTGGATCAGGACTGGCGGTGACGATTTCGAGCTGGCGATGCCGACGTAAATCCATTCCGTTCCATCATCGCCTCGGAGCCCCGTTCTCCTTCTTTGGCAGCGAGTCGCGGTCGAGGATCGTCTGCAGCACCTGGCGCTCCGACAGTTTCTTCTGGATCTCCTCGTGGAGCTGTTGCTCTTCGCGCTCGATCTGGGCGATCGCAGCGAGGTGCGCAGCTTTGGACAAGGACGGCGACGGGGGGATGCTCGGCATTTCGGTGGTGGTGGTGGTGGTGGCTAAAGACTGCGGCTCGGTGTTCGTGGCCACTGTGGGTCAAGCTGTTGGTGACGGCAGGGTAACGACAGACGGTGTCGCTGTTATGTATGTTGATCGACTCTGTGGCGTCATGATCCGTGCCACTGCCACTGCCACAGTCACGGCCCGCACCTCCAGCTCACGAAATGAGCACAATTTCGCACGAAATGAAGTCAAACCCAACAGCCACTCCATATAACTCTATCCAAAACAGCAAGCCATAGACGCTGGACTAGAACATATCAATCCCGTCGTTCTGCTACGAGAAACCCTTTTATACTCTATAACTACCATGAATACCATCGACAGTGTACAAGTTTGACCATGTCACGGCCCACAGTGGCCATCGCCGCTTTCCCAGGTGAGTATAATTATTTGAAGTTACTGACCAGGCATTTAAGGTGATTGACTTGTCATTCAAAATTTAACCTATTGAGTATGTAGCTAATCACTCGCTTATTGACTACTTATGTAGTCATTCGAAGTAAATGACTCTTCATTTTCCTTTTTGTGTGTGCTCGCTTAAAAGTGCAGCCTTTTTTTTTTTGACGATGTTGCTGTGTCGCAACAGAATCGAAGTGCTCCACTGTACATACTCCCACTTTTTTCCCCCCTTACTGGCAGCGACACGAATTTATTTACTGTCTTCTTTATTTACTGGCGACCCGCTCTCTCTCTATTAAATCTGTGCCCGCACTTCGCAGCAAAAGTAGTGATAGAGAACCGTGCGATAAAACTTGTACCCTGTTGATGGTATTCATGGCATATAAAAGGTTTTCTCTTCTGCTGCCACATGATCATACGTATGCCATGTGAAACGAACCGAATTCCTCCGAACGCCGCGCACGCAAGCCGTGCATTCAAGTGGAAGTACCATTCGCATCGCCGTTCTCCTTGATTGCCGGTACGGCGGCGGCGGGAGCGGACGCCGGTAGGAAGCTCGCAACCATATCCTGCATCATTTCCTGGGCCAGCGCCGGGTTCGCGATGTCGATGCGGAACTGCGGTCGTTGCAGCAGCGTGAGCGCGGCGAGCGAGTACACCGGATAGCTGGGGGTAGCTCGGTCAGCGGACGGACGACAGACAAGCGTGGGGTCGCACGTAAGCAGCTGCGCATAATCCGGCTTCCGGAAGTACTCGAGGTATTCGAGGTACTGCACGAAACGCGGATCGTCAAGGACCTTGGTGTGCGCGAGGTAGCTGAGGTAGAACGGGTTCGAGAGGCACTGAACGAACTGCAGCAGGTTGGTGGCGGTCAGCAAATGCGGTCAGCAAACATCATCAGGTGGCACGTTTTGCGTTCGAAACGAACCTCGAGCTCGACCTCGAGACGGGTCCGGCCGTGGGCGACCTGCTGCTGCTCCTGATCCATAGTCGTCCGTTCGTTGGGAAGCGGCTCTCGGGGTTTCGCTGCTTTCCGTTGGCGCAAGGAGGTGGGCGACGCGTTCGATGGGACGTTGGTGTGGTGGCGGTGGCGGTGGTGGTGGTGGGGTGATGTGCGATGACTATGGGGAGCTGCTCTCGGGGTGGAGGGTGATAGGGGGACGGCTAGCCTATTGGAAGCATGGAGCTGTCGATGCAGAAACAGAAGGCGGCCGAACGGCGCAGAGCTCCATTCCGCCGTCTCGGGTTTCCGGAGAACGGTCGCTTCCGGTCGGATATCTCCGCGCCAGTCGATGACGTTTTTTTTTCTTCTTTTCGTCTGCCATCTCCCGTCGAATCGAGTGGGGGTCCATCGCGAGCATCTCAGCGAATAATCCAGCGCCTGATGGATTGCGAGCCAACAACCAGCACACGCCATCTGACTTCGATGCTCCTCTCTTGGACGAGGTAGCGCCTTGGCATTTCTTGGCAGGGTCGCAAGTTCGAAAAACAGTGACGACGCACGAGTGATGTAGCATGACACACAAAATAAGCACATACCCGCACCAGGTTTCGAGCGGGCGGCGCATCTACCTCTTGCTTTCCATAATGGCCTGTCGAAGGGGCAGAGTGGGTTTGTGGGAAAGCAGTACAAGTCGGTAACGTACTGTAGGGGTTACCCGGCTACTACCCATTAGTCGGACACTATTAGAAATGAGAAAAAACGACGATACTCAACAACCATAGATCGGAGAGACACAAAATTTTGCAGACCGCATGTTTGG
>Ga0307516_10003922_pt1 | contig 18745 bp, 17 predicted proteins | sample 19_EM_MG_FD_203310 | JGI IMG/M metagenome (GOLD analysis project Ga0307516, IMG submission 203310) | Populus trichocarpa ectomycorrhiza microbial communities from riparian zone in the Pacific Northwest, United States - 19_EM | ecosystem: Host-associated > Plants > Roots > Unclassified | place... | reverse complement strand
GACTTACGTTATGGTTTGCCCCCCCCCTCCCCCCCCCCCCCCACGTCACTACACAGCATGCATCTCTCTGCCATCACAACAGCGATCTTCAACAAATGGGAATGCCTCCTGCACCACTCCACTCATCAACATCATCGCCTCTTATTCGCTATTGTAGTCGCCACCGGCTCATGTTTGAGCCACGGCTTCCACATGGAAGTGGGCACACTACTCACATGCGGCAGGGGCTAGAGCGGACCCGTGCCTATGCTTAAGTCCAGTAGCTGCTGGTGCACGAACTGTTGCCCGTCGCAGTCACCAACTGTAGTCACAGGGTATCACTCATCTTGTGAAACCCCCCGTGAAAATATTGCTGCCGACACATGTTCAAAGTACGGCCTCTATGGGGAAGTGACCGAATTACCCACATGAGAGAAGCTCGGGAGTAGACTGGCATGCCTGCTCATGTGCAGGCGTTGAGTCGATCTTGAGCTGCGACTAGGAAAGTCGTCATGTCATTGTAAACCGACCGGGACGGCACTTCTGATCAGACCACCACCTCTACTAAGCAATTACAGAGCGATAGTCAAGAGGATGTCCTACTGTCCTACAACTCCCAGTAGCTTGAGCGGGTAAGGGGACAAGAGGTTGCTTGCAGGAGTAACGAATCCAAGCGCGGCCTCCAACCTCTTCCCGATGGCGGACGGTGCCCCTAGATTAGTCGTCCAGTGGCATCCCGTGACCACCCGTGCCGACAGCCTTTGGTAGGGATTGAAATTTCGCGATCGGGTGCAGTTGCCGGTGTGTCGTATGTTAGATACCGGATGGTCACGAGAAAACTCATCATTGCCCACACCAAACCGAGGTGGAAGAGTCACTGTGGAACGGCGGGTCTGGCGTGGCTCCAGGTAGCGGCAAGCTGGTGGCCGGGCACGGTGGGTGAGCGGACGGCGGCCCTCGTTACATACAGGAGCGTTGGCCAGCGCCCACACACGTGAACTCGGACACGTTTCATGTTCCCTCACTGCAGAACCTCAAGCACGCTGCATTCTTCGGTCCTGCTGCCCTGCATTCCTTCACTTCTGAATCCTACTGTTGTGCTACGCTTGTTCCCCGCTCCCGGGGGCGGATGTGATCCGGCATTTGATCCAGTGCAGGACACACTGGAAGGTTGGGGGCCTTCTGGCGGACAGAAGGTGTGGCAAGGCGATACTCGACTTTTATGCCGCCACGCAAGTGAGAAGACGGGTATCGACCATGGGTGAGGGAAGCGCAGGGAGTGAGGCGCTGCAATGAGAGCTCTGGGAACGGAGAGAAACAGAGGAGGAGAAGAGGGTGGAGATGAGGCGCTGAGGGCGAGGAGTGGCCACTCTCCTCCTCACGCCCGCCTTCATGGCAACCACGTCCGAGGATTAGCAGGGCGGGGGTGGCTTTCTTTTCCACTGTCTTTTCCTTGGTACCTCTTCTTGGGGCGAGTCGGCTGCCTCTTGGGGCAGGCCTTGGCCGGGAGGGGACAAAATCTTTCAATAGACCGCCATTGCACGGTCGGTGGCAGGGAAATGGACTGAATATAATTTCGCCTTGATATAGATCGGTCGAATGCGAATAATCATTAAACCAAAAAAATCATGGCCCATCCGTAGAGAGAAGACAAAGGACAGGAAGTGAGCGACGAGTGGAATGATCAGGGGAAAAAAAAGGGTAGAAGGGAAAGAGGAAATAGCCCATGAGCTCGTCGTGCCTGTATGGGCTCAGCCAGAAATGGCACGAAAGCGACTGAGCCGCAGTGTTGGGACGGCAAGGGAGCGCTGTGATGACTGTAAACCGGCGACCCCAGGAAACGGGCGAGCGTCTGCACAGACGGGCGAGTGATCGCTTGGGGCGAATGCTGAAGTCAGGCAGACAAGTGAACCCTTCGAGCAGATGTCGGAACTCACGCGGGGAGGATAACAGGTAGATTCAAAAGTTGAAGAAGAGGTTGCGCGAGCGAGGAAGAGAAGAACAACACATAGGAGAGAATCCCCCCATTACATACGCTGCACTTGGAACTTTCATACGTGCTCACACTCCTCGCATGCAACTCAACACAGGAGTCCTTTCCCATTATCGCGCAATTGCAAACACTCGGTACCCTTTCCCCGATGGCCACGTCACCCCACCAAACCTTCCGAGCTCGTGTATCTAGCTACAGAAACCAGAGCTAGATGGAGGGAATATAGTGAAGAACAAACAGTCAGCATCAGAACCCCGTCAAAACAGCGTCCGGCAAACAACGAACTCCGACGGTTAGCGCACCTAACCCCAAACTACGCCGTCCTACATGATGGATGACATGACACTGTCGGAAATCGCTGCAACCCGAATCCTCATCTATCAAAAACCTGAATCCGACTTCTGTCCTCTGTCTTGGGCTCGACAGGCAGTGTAGCTCCTCGTTCCCAGCCGACTGTGTAGGCCTTTCTTCCGCTTCGCAGGTTTGGTTCACCCTCTCAGACAGCGTTCTTGCTACTTACTATGGCAGGGCAGGTGCTTCCCACTATTTCCACTAAAGACTAAGGATGCCTCGGTCAGCCCTTCCCAGCTGCTGTTCATGGGTTTTCCGTGATTTCTCGCCTGCAGCCACCGCGGGCGTTCCCTCTCCCAAGGTCCCTCGCCAACCTCAAGTGGGAGATCTCGGAGAAGAAGTGGGAGGAGGCGCGCCAGTGGGCGGGAGGCAGGACCTCCAGAAGGAAGTACCGGATGCCGAAAAGCCAGAAGCCAGACGGCACGGTCGCGGGTAGCACTAAGAGGCTCGCCTCGAGGTTCTACCAGCTCAAGACGGGGCACTGCCTGACCGGGCAGTACCTCCACTGGACGAAGAACCTGCCCTCACCACAGTGCTGGTGGTGCCGATATCCGACGCAGACCCGGGAGCACCTTTTTAAGGTGTGTCCGGAGTGGAAGCCGCAGCAGAAGGTCCTCTGGGCAGAGGTGAAGAAGGAGACCGAGAGATGGAAAGACCGGTGGAAGGTGCGGGACCTCTTGGCGGATGAGAGGTGTGGGCGGGCAGTACTCGGCTTCCTCTTCACTACGGACGTGGGCAGGCGGGTACCGGCCGAGGAGGAGGAGGACGCCGTGAGCGCGGTGTCCGAGCAGGAGGTGCGGGAGTGGCTGGAAGAGCACGATGCGGGGGCCGAGAAGCCGGACGGGGAGGGGACACCACTGTTCCTACTCACGCCCGATTTCATGGCGTCCGCGGGAACGGCCTGACAGGCACGGGGAGCGCTTTCCTTTGTCATTCTCCTTTGTTTTTCACACTCGCTTCTCTCTCCTTTGTCATTTCCTTGGTGCGCATCACAACTTCCTGGGACAGGCCTGGGTGGAGGGCAAAGGGGCGCTTGCAATGTGCCGCCACTGCGCGGACTGCGGACAGGAAAACGGACTGTAAATACTCTCACCATGATCTCACTAGGTCGCATGCGAGTAATGAATAAACAAAAAAAAATCGCCTGCAGCCACCCAGTGGTCTTGTGTAGCACACTTATGTTATCTTGTTGTTCGTGCGCGATCTCGGGTCGCTGCTCGCATTGCGGTGTCGTTTGGCACAAGTGATTGCATCCCTCAGTGCAAGTGATCGCAGATCACTTGTCGTCGTCATCCATCAGCCGTCTGGGTTGAGCTGTTGTCTTCTTCGTACCTCGTGTAGTATCTTGGGTTCGTTAGTCTTCCGCTTGCTTTGTAATTTTCCTTATGCCAGGCTTGGTATCATTGCGCTAGTCTTTCTCAGGCCCTTGCATGGTCTCTTCGAGGCCGTCGCCGTAGTCTTCCTACTGCCTGCCGTGACCTCCAGTGCGTACAGCTGTATTCTTTACTGCCTGGCAAGGTCGTGTTGGAATATATGGATCGACAAAAGGTGAAGATTGTATTACAGCATTATGCGGGCGCAAGATCTCTCTATATACAGGAAGGCCGTAGAGACAAAGGACGGAAGACTGCCCCCCTGAGCCGGTGCTCGGAGACTCAGTCATCTCCGGACGCCACCTCTAGTCTCTCATGTCCAGACGCCTCCTCATCTCCGGACGCCACCTTATTCTGACAGGTCATCGGTATTCACTGCTGTCACCCGGTGGGGCTCCGTTTAGTACAGCGGTCTTCCTTCTGGTGCCCTACGTGGTGTTATGGGTTTGTCGTAGCTGGATCAGACATCGACCGGCCAGATAACCCAGTGGTCATCAGCATTAGCGATCCGAGATCACGCCGCATTTCTCTTCTTTGCCGCTCAGAGATGAGTGAAGGTAGATCAAGGAATATGGATAATATATTGCGTGGATGAGAATCTCCAGACTAGCTACCGTGCCGTTCCCTTATACCAGTTTCCTTCCTTCTGTGGATCACATCTCGCCTGCGCGTCTAACACTGTCCTTGCAACTCCCAAAACTCAATCGCTAGCTCTCAAGGGACAACAGGGACAAGATATGAAACATACGATGTGGAAAGAACGTGCAATCGCAATAAATCAGAGACAGGTACACGTAACGAGGGGAGAAGGGTCGTGCAGCCACAAAATAAGGGAAACATGGACAAGGGCGATAGTCGGGTCGAGGCCGTTGCAGATGCCGGCTACCTGAGTGGTATCGAGGCGAGCCTGCGGAGGTGCCACGGCGCTAGCCCCTAGGACGAGGTAGGCGGCAGCAGCGGTGCCTGGAACAACCCGAAACCCGTCTTTGGTTATAGCGGCGCTGGTAGCGCGGCTAAGAAGCCTGTCTTGCCCGGTTCGTGAAAGCAACCCTCGCTCACCAATTGGATATGATGGCATCTCTCGCGACTTGGCGCGGTGGAGATAGTTGGTAGGCAGATGGCCTAGTCAAAGTAAAACTTCGAATGAGACGACTCGGAATGATGTGCGGGGAGCTGAAATTAATGATGGAGATAATAAAGAGTAGCTAGCATGAGACGAGGGTATCACAGCATCTCCATACCGCTCAGTATTTACTCGATGCTGGGAGGCCACCTGCTAGCCCCCTAAGCCCACTTATTACCCGTGGACAGCCTTCCACTTGATGAGCCAGCGCCCAGTGGATCGGTGCCTTGAAGAGTCGTCTACATGCTAAGGTATATTTTTACAGCAGGTACTAATCACAATTAATCAGATACATTGCTAAAGAAGTCTGGGGGTGTGGTTTAGTGGTATAATTCCTCTTTAGCATAGAGGCGGTCCAGGGTTCGATTCCCTGCTCCTCCAACTTTTTGGGCTTCTTCCTATTACCTTTTAACTTAGTATCGCAGGAAGTGAACGACACCTAGAAGTGAATCAGAGCACGCTGATTCACTGGTCTAACCGCTTACGGATGGACCCCCTATGGCGTCACCAATGAGAAAACCTTTGCGATCTTGTGCATACCTTTTAAATACCCAGCAACGCAATTCCAACATAATCAACACAACCACAAGCCACAACAGCAAGACAAAGTCAGTGTGCAAGCGAACACTAGATGAGCGCATATGTAGGTATGCTATTTATTTATTTTATTTTATTTATTTAAATATATATGCACTTCTTGCTTAATTACTTAATCATTTACATGACTAAGGTACAGGCGCATGCGAATAATTACCATCGACAACTTTAACCAGACGGTCTCCATCACCAGTGTGCGGGCATAGAATCAATAGGGAGAGCGGGCATAATTCGATAAAGTGACCGGGCTCAGAATCAATTGGTGTCGCTGTCAGTAAATAAAGAAAATAAAAACATTCATGTCGCCGCAGTAAATACATTCGCGTTGCCAAAGTAAATACAGAAAGTAATTAAATACTTAGAAATATATAGCAGACTAATATTTTTTTTTTGTTGGCGTCGACAGTGTCCGCGTCGTTCTGACTCGTTGAGTATATATGCCATACTAATAATGATTGCGAATTTTTGAGGAAACGGTGATGCTGTTTATGCCTCTTTCACTCGTCGCGGGCCAATTTATTATCTTCTTGTCGGTGCACTGATCACCTTTCTTTCCCACGATACGCACACCCACAATTTTCCTTTCTCTCTCACTTTCGTGCGCGCACCCACTGGCCATCTATTTACTATTCTGCCTACGTACTTCCAATTCCACCTAGCTTCTTTACCCACTCAGACTTCCGCTCCGGGCGCACTGACTTTCTCTTTCTCTGTGGCTTGTGGTTGTGTTGTGTTGTGCTGGAAATGCGTTGCTGGGTATTTAAAAGGGTTTCTCCGACTTTAATATACGTTGGAAGCATGGCTAGTTGAGGAGGACCGTCGACCACGGGCTGAAAAATGGTCCAAGCTCAGAGTCGTCACGAACACTTTTGCCTAGGTACTGAACTTGCGCAGCAGCGCATGCGGATGTGTGAAGGTAGGATTGTGGAGAGAGATAATTATGCTGTTTCATTCCAGTGTGCTAGTAAATATTGCAGACATTGCACTCCTCCGCTAGCCGTACCAATCCCGTAGGGCATCCATCTCTCCGAATAGTAGTCCGCCTTCCTGAGGCTAGCCAACGAACAGTCCCTCTGGAATCGGACCGTCATCTCAGTACTCATCTAGCTATATATGACCCCAAGTCGATAAAGTACACGTGCCAGTGTTCGCCTTCTTGTTGTCTCAAAAGAAAAGGAGGAAAGGGAAGGGTGTGGTCGTACAAGCCGAAGCCTGCGGCCACCGAGGTGTGGAGGTGGCAGCACGTATCGGAGCGCGCCACCGCCGAGGTATTGCGAAGCGGGTGGCGCGGCGGGCGCCGTAACCGTGGTCTGCGATGTGAGGTGGAGTGGCAGCTCAAGACGAAGCCTGTGATCGCTGGGAAGGTGTGGTGGTGGCAGCGGACGCCGGAGCGCGCGACCACCGTGTGTGCACTGCAGTTAGACTCCACGTGTTGGTGGTAGACTCTGATGGCCGTGGGGAAGAGGTATGGTACCGGCAGGCGGTGAGTTGGGGGGAAGTAAACGATAATATGTGATGAGCAACAGACTGGCTGTGGCAATGGCGGCCACAGAGTCTGTCATGGACCGTTCCTGACAGGTAAATTTCTGCCTCGGCCATCTGTCGCACGCCGCAGCCCCGGTTCATCTTCCCACGTCTCTCATCTTCCGCATCTTGCGATCTTCCGTTGCCCCATTATCCTCATCTTCCGCATGTTCCTCACCTTCCAGTGATTCGCATCTTCGGCTGGCATACTAGAAATCAAGTTCGGTCGCGGAGTGGCGGGAGGGGTGCATTGCGTGGCTTCAGCGGGGGCGATGCAGGTATTGAGCCACCGTGCGACGACAGCCGCCAGCTGAGACGTACGGTGCATCCCACTCGCACTCGCCACCGCCCGGACAATCTCCCAGCCGCCCGGCTTCCCCTCTTCATTTCTCATCTCCTCGCGTCGCGGGGCTGGTCGGGATTGATGAAGTGGGTAGCTTTTTTTTGTTTAATCATGCTGACATTCAGCCTGTGTAGACTATGGCGGCGTATATTTTACCCAGTTCCCGTCCGCTGTCCGCGCGGTGGCGGCACGTTGCAAGCTCCGCTCTGCCCTCCGCCCAGGCCTTTCCCGAGAAGATATAGAAAACCAAAGAAACGACAAAGGAAAGACAAAAGAAATCGTTGGAGGACCTCCGCCTAGTACTCCCTCTTTCCTGCGGAAACCATGAAGAGGTGGGGAGGAACAGCGGTAGTTTTTCAACCTCTGCCCCCAACAACTCGGCTCCAGCTTCAGCCTCCTCACTCTGCGGGCTGGCACATCCGCTCCCTTTCCCGCCTCTCCTCTGTCCCTCGGTGTGAGGGCTAGGCACCGACCGTTTTTTGGGTTTGCATGACCTTTGCGGCCTGACATCCCAGTTCCCGCCACTGAAGACGGCCACAGAGACGACGCCCTGCCCGGAGCTTTATCAGAGCAGGACGGAACGCCCACCTCTCTTGCAAACCCTGCCCCTCTCTTCTCCTTTCCCTTTGCGCTTCCTCTCAACCTTCTTCCACCCCTCATCCGTGTCGCCTTGGCGAGGTATGGGCCCTGTGGCTGGGCAGATGTTGATGGCGGGGGTTACGCGGGGTCGGGTTCCACATCCGCATTCTCCGAGCGCATGAGAGATGATGTGGGGGAGATATCCCTCAGTTGCTTCTCCGGCTGGTGAGGGGTCTGAGGCCCCGTCCGTTTCCGCTTTGGCCACGGAGGTGTCGACGGAGGAGGCGGCAGTAGCTGTGTAGCTGGCACTGGCGTTTGCTCCCGGAGTGTCCGGTGAGCTTATCCATTCGCTCACTCATCGTTGTCATAAGGACCTGGAGGTCCTTCATCTCGCGTGCTGCCTGTTTCGCCGCTGACAAAAGAATTTTGCCGGCTGCTGACTGCTTCCCGATGTCATCGCATACGATCGCAACCTCGGAGCGGAAGTAGGACTGAAGTGTTGTTGTGAGCAGTTCGAGGTTTTGCACAATATCGCTTCCGATGTCAGAACGATCCTCTTCGTCCATGGGCAGTGATGCTGGTGGAGGGCAGGCGGTGCAGTGGCGAGCCAGATGACCGAGGCTACCACATGTGTAGCAGCCGTGATACGACATTTCAAGAGGGGTAGAAATGAAGCCGCAGCAAAGTTCGCAATACGGGAATCAGCGAATAGGAACGCGACACGCGTTTAGCGTCTTGGCGAAACTATGATGCGAGTGTGTTGTAGCGGGGATCGTTGGATGAAGGGGTTAGCTGCGTGGCGATGGTTGCCGCAGAGTATGATCGACGCGGTACGAGGTATGGGGGCGGATAACAGGGTGCTTCGCATCGCGTGCGTTGGGGTGAGCTGCTGTTAAACGGCAAGCGGAGAGCTCTGAATCAGTACATCGTCATTCATCTATGAAGCCGGGGAAGCAGTTTATGTACCTCCGCTTCAATTCATCCGCCTGCAGCCCACCACCCCCTACCTCGCACGCAGCTCCACACGCGAAGCCATTCAATACTACGTGCGTCCAGATTGGCATTGCTCGTCCCCGGAGGCTTCCTGTTCGCTCGAGGGTGGTGACTGCGAGCGTCCGAACGCCATCGGTGGCAGCTAGGTTTTCGCCAGCCTGGAAATTAACAACGTCGCCGCCGTCCAAGTGGCCGTGAGGTGGCCGCGCGTTGTAGCTGCCTGTCGGCGATTCGCATTGTAGCTTGGTGGTTTGTGGAATAGACTCTCGCTAGGCGACGCGCGACGGGAGGACGGGTGGTGTTCGTAAGCGGTAGAAGCGGTGGCGATGAGATAGGAACGATCGAGATGCCGTTTGGCGGACGACGTGCGACACGAGGGCGGGCGGGGCGGCGTGTGAGGCTTCCGAGAGGCCATGGCACGGCGCAGGACTTGACTTGGCAACGAAGCACTCCGCGTGACGGTGATGGCTAGCGACACTAGAATTGCGAACAGTAGAGGCCGAGATGCAGGTAGACGTGGGGACTCGGCGTAGACGACGTATCAAGTGGTTACCCCGGTGACCGGAACAGCGTGCGAAGCAGCGCGAACAGGGCCGCCTGGACGACGGAGAAAGCACAGAGAGGCCAGTGCAAGCCTCACGAGATGTAGGTGCGCGACACCGAGCTCGTCAGGAGCGGCAACGACCGGTGGTTCCCGTGTCAACATTAGAAAGTGCATCTCCTTTTCTCTTCTTCCATTCCCTCTTCGTACGTGTAGTAGTTGTGTATAGGTGGTGTTAAGTGGTGGAAGTAGTGGTGACGAGATAGGTGAGGAACGAGGGTGACACCGTTCGGCGGACGGTGGGAAACTGACGCGATACGAAGCTGGAGAGCGGGTCGAGGAAGTAGAGTTGAGGACTGTTCTGATGAGCAGGCAAAGAGGGGTGAGAAGTCAACGCTTGGGTAGATGATCGGATCTGTAACGGCGGCGGTTGTCCAAGGTACTCGAGTGAGTTCGAGTGACGCAAGCGAGAGCGGGAGCGGGGCGGGAACGGGAACGGGAATGGGAACGGGAACGGACGTTTCCAACGAGGACGGGGACAACGTCGGACGGACGTGTCGACAGGGATGGACAGCGTCAAACGGACGTGTCGAACAGAGAGACGGACAGCGTCAGACGGACGTGTCGGACAGAGAGACGGACAGCGTCAGACGGACGTGTCTGACAGAGAGATGGACAGCGTCAGACGGACGTGTCGGACAGGGACGGACAACGTCAGACGGACGCGTCAGACAGGGACAGGCGGCACTGGACGAGCGTCGCCGAGACGGAGAAACGGAGGAAATGGAGGAAACGGAGGAAACGGAGGAAATGGAGGAAACGGAGGAAACGAAGACAAGGTTGATATTCCGAATAGAATACAAGAGGTTGCATGAAGAGAAGAAGAAGACAAAACACGGGAGACAGCCCTCCTTATATACACAGTTCTCGCAACTCCCATACGTCCCCCTATTCATACCCGCGCAACTCACATACATACTCATACTCACATATGTGTTCATAACCGCGCAACTCATCCAACCTTCTCTTATGCAACCGGGGCCCAGAACCGACACCCTTTCCAAGATCGAGACATCCGGAGCGAGGTGACGACACTCTTTCCGAGATCGAGACATCCGGAGCGAGGTGCTGACACTCTTCCCAAGATCGAGACATCCGGAGTGAGGTGACAACACTCTTTCCGAGATCGAGACATCCGGAGCGAGGTGCCGACACTCTTCCCAAGATCGAGACATCCGGAGCGAGGTGCCGGCATCGACTACGAAATCAAACAACCAAACCCAAACCGAGCGCCGAGATCTGCGCTGTGACAGTATCCCCCTCCTATCGCTGAGCTCCCGCGAAGCTTTATTCAAGAGGCCCTGGCTTGTGGGGGTATTGTTCGTGGAATCGAGTAACCGCTTCTAGCTCATTAATGTTTTCCGCTGGCTTCCAATTCGGGTAATCAAACCCGGTCCATTTAACAAGGTACTGTAGTCGTCTTCGATACATTCGAGAATCGAGAATGGAATCCACAAATCATTCTTGCACCCCGTCGATTTCCACCGGAGGAGGCAGTGGTTGTCATTGTTGCGGAAGCGGATCCTGTACTGCCAGCTCAAGTAAGGACACATGAAAAATGGGATGTACCTACATCGAGCCGTGAAGTTCCAACTGAAAGGCGTGAGAGGAAATCTTGCGTGTGATCTTGAATGGGCTGTGCCATCGATGATCCAACTTTGCTGATGGTCATCGACTCTTCCAATTTCGAGCATCGAGCTACACAAGATCCCCCATCTGATAGTCCGAAGCGGGGAGACGATGGGTGTCCGCGGTTTTCTGGTAGCGGAGTTGGGCGCGATGAGTTTCTGTCCGCAGGTGGTCATGAATTTCGAACAATGCTTTCACCGCAGAACGCGCTTGTTGATCATCTGCTTGGTTGAGTAGGGAGGCCGAAACCAGCGAGGGTCGTAGCTGAGGTTCGCAAAGAACAGAGATACAGCCGTCGTTTCCGAGGTATGGTTATTCGATGCGAATTCAGCGATCGGCAACCAGTCAGCCCAATCATCTCGCAGGTAGTTAACGTACGACCGCAAGTATTGTTCCATTACGGCGTTTATTCGTTCGGTCTGACTATCAGTCTGTGGATGGAAAGCGGTAGACAGCCGCGGTTCAATTCTGAGTCATGCACAGAGGCGATGCCAGAATGTGGAGGCAAATTGAGGCCCTTGGTCCAAAGTTATTGTTCACGGAAGTCCATGTAATCGGAAGACGTGTTGGAGGAACAGATCAGCCAGATCGCAGGCATCGACGGTAGTGCTGCACGGGACAAGATGCCTCTGTTTCGTGAGCCGATCCACTACCACCCAGATAGCATTACGATCCTTTGCTTGTGGTAGGCCCGTGATGAAGTCCATCGAAATGTCCTACCATGGCTGCTGGGGAATCGCCAATGGGTGGAGGACTCTGTAGGGTACATGTCGACTGATTTTCGATCGCCGGCAAGTGTGACAGTTCCTTACAAACCTTTCCACATCTTGACACATTTTCGGCCAGTACTAGTTCCTTCAGAGCAATTCAAGTGTTTTCGATCGTCCGGGGTGGCCCGCTACCAGTACTTCTTGATGCATTTGGATTAGATATTATCTCAGAGGGCCGTAGGCTGGGACATAAAACTTTCCTCGATACAGTAATCTTCCTCTTGCACTCCCGGAGCACTCCGATAGTGTAATATCCTTACAATAGCAAACCTCCTTCTCTAGCATAGCCAGCACCTCTGTGGGAAAAGGATCCCAGTTGTAGGCTTCAGAGAATAGTTCGGCAATCTTGGCATTAACGAGTCCGAGTCCGTGTCCGTCGTTGAGTCCTGCGCCGTATTCCTCGAGTCCGAGTCCAAGTCTGGCTTCGAGTCCAGCGCCGCGTTCCCCAAGTCTGAGTCCGAGTCTGGCGTCGAGTCGTAGGATTTGGTGTGGTTTTATGATGGCATGGAAGTTTTCGGTCAGTCATTTATCCCCCTCCTTAGGAAGAACTCTGGATCTTCGAGTTAAGGAGTCCAGTTTGGCTCCCGATTTCCCCGGTCTGTAGACGATTTTGAAGTTGAATTGGGAGAGAAACTGCACCCATCTTGCTTGCCGGCGGTTGAGCAGTTTGGTCATCGTGAAATATTCCAAGTTCTTATGATCCATTAAGACTGATATCACGTTTTCCACTGATTGCAACTCTGTGTGCCACTCCTCAAATGCCTGGACAATTGCCATCAGTTCCTTGTCATAAATTTCATAATTGCACTCAGTGGGGGAATGTTTCTTTGAAAAGAAGGCCACAGGGTGTAGGGCTCCCTCGTCATCGTATTGCGACAAGACTGCGGTGGAGTCGTAGTCAGAGGCATGGGTTTCGACCACTATGTCACGGTTGTGATCAAACCGACGCAGAATGGGTGCCGTCGTAAATGAGGTTTTCAGTCTGTCGAACGATTCCTGTTGCTTTGTCACCCACTTGAATGGCTGGTCTTTTCTTGTCAGCCATGTCAGCGGCTGAACTACCTTTGAGTATCCTTTGACGAATCTGCGGTAAAAATTTGTGAATCTCAAGAACGCTTGCATATCTTGTAGATTTTTGGGAGGGGGCCATGCCTTCAGTGTTTCAACCTTGGACGGATCCACCTTGATGCCGTCCACACCAATGATTAGTCCCAGATACTTAACTTCCATTTTGTGGAATTCGTATTTTTCCGGTTTCAGGTGGAGGCCGGTGTCAGTCAGTCGTTCCAACACTCGCTGGACATGCTGAGTATGTTCTTCCATCGTATCCGAGTAAATCAATATGTCATTCAGGTAAGCTGATGTAAAGTGATCGAGGAAAGGAGCCAAGGTTTCATTGATGAATTGTTGGAAATCTGCTGGTGCGTTGGTCAGGCCAAATGGTATTACCAATGATTCGAATAAACTGTAACTGGTTCGGAAGGTGGTTTTCCATTCTTCTCCTTCTACCATTCGAATCAGATTGTATGCTCCACGAACATCCAATTTCATGAAAAACTGAGCCTTTGATATTCGCATCAGTGTTTCCCGAATCAGCAGAAGGGGGTAACGATTTTTGACGGTTCCTTCGTTGATGTTTTGGTAATCCACCACCAATCGCAGTGATCTATCACCCTTCTTGACAAACAGGATCGGTGCTCTGGCCGGGGATGAAGAGGTCCGGATAAATCCTTTATCCCAATTTTCCTTGATCTATTTCTTGGCTTCCAACTCGTGACGGGCAAGGGAATATAGCGGTCCAAAGGGCAGTTCAAATCCCTCTTTCAAGGGAATGCGGTGGTCATAGGGGCGGTGGGGAGATAACTTATTCGCAATGGATTCGTAGAACCGGGGAAGGAACGAGTTATATTCGGGAGGGATTAGGGATTTCAATCGCTCATAGTCAGGAGGCTCTGCCTGCTCTGTGTCTTGCGGGTTTGGTGTATGCGTTTCAAGAGCTTTGTTGATGTCGTACAAGCTCATAGCAAAGATTTGAACCGATTACTTTCGTCGGATTAGTTTCTTCAAGGAAGCCAAAGAGATTACGCAAATCGCAGGAGACTTAGATTTGAGGTTCGATGCGATGTCCGGTGGCTCCGGTGCCACGCCCGGACGGGGTATTGTAGTTCCTTTCGGTGCTTCTGTTGCCATGTTTGTCGTCTTCGGCAACACGCCTATTGTCTGTAATGCCACTTGAGGCGCCACTGGTGGATTTCGGTGGTCGGGGTACTGAAATCGGACCGAATTACTGACAACATCGGTAATGATAGCATGTCTTCGGAGCCAAGGAATCCTGAGAACTAGCGAGAAGTGTCCAAACTTGGTGATGAAAGTGGGTAACGTTTCAGTGTGATCCTGTATTTGACTGGAAATCTTGGTAAGGTGCATGATTTGGCCGGATGCGATGGGTCGTCCATTGATTACTTCGAGATCTCGGGGAGGGTTTAGTCTGTAGCGTGGAAAGTTGTGTTGGCATACAAAGTTTTCGTTGATAAATGCAAAGCCCGATGTGCCTGTGTCAATCATTGCAGAAGTTTGGATAGAATGGTCACCATTACGGAGAGTAGCTGCAACAAAAAGATGCTCTCCTTCTAATTCACATTCTTCCACCCCTCGACCAACTACAGCAGGCAATTGCAAACATGGAAATGACGAAAACAATGGGGAACATCCCATACCGGTGCCAACCGGTTGGTATGGAACAGCTAGTTTTCCTACCGCTCATTCAGAACAGCAGCGTCCAGTTTGGCAGTCGTATTGATGGTGGCTGCCATAGCCAGATGGCGGTTTCGAGAGGTAGTGCATTCTGAGCATTCGCGGAGGAAGTGCCCAACAGTTCCACAATATAGGCATTCACCCTGGGCCATGCGTTCCTGTCTGATACGATTCTTCTTGGCACTCCTCTACGTGGCCAATAAGTCCATAGGCACCATGCCATAATGACCACTATTTGTACCAGTCGGATTCGCTGGAGCCCGGGCGGGGGCACTGGACAATGATGGCATGGAGCGGGGCAGTCGCTGGGTACAGCCAGGCTGGACCCATTCCGTTGCACGAGCGTGGATCCGCCGGTTGTCCAACTCCCGACTGATCGGGATCAAATGACCCAGACTATCGGAACGAGGATGGGAGGTGACCAAGGCATCCTTTATTTCATCCGAGAGGCCTTCGTACAATTGTTCTCTCTGGGCCTCTTCATTCCAGTTTAGGTCTCCCATGATCCGACCAAACTCGGCGAAATAGGCGGCAAAGGTACCATTCTTTTGCTTGAGTTTCCGAACCTCGCGATTGGCAGTGCGGGTTCTGTCGGGGTCGTCGAACGCCTGGCGGAGGAGGTCGAGGAGTGCGTTCAGCATCAGGAAAAAAAAAAATTGCGTCTTGAGCGTGTGGACGCACTAGATGCTCTGGACACTTCGGACGTAACCTGCTTAACTCGGACGCAGTTCGCCATGGCACCATGCATCCGGACGCAGCTCGCCACGGCACCATGCGTCCAGACGCAGCTCGCCACAGCATCTGCTTACCGGACGGAGCATGTCAGGGTATTTTCCTTCTGGACGCAACCGTATCAAGGCATTTTCTTCTGGATGCAGCCGTGTCAGGGCATTTTCCTTCTGGACGCAGCCGTGTCAGGGCATTTTCCTTCTGGACGCTGCCGTGTCAGGGCAAATGGTGTCTGGATGACGCGTGTCGTGGCACCGCGGTCACGCTGGCTGTCAAGGTATGGAACATCGTAGCAAATACTCATGTCGCATTCGCAAACACTCAGCGGGTTCCAGGTATAGTGACTCAGTCCAGTTCTATTCATTCTATCTAATGTACATCTATATATGCTACTACCACACTTCACGCGGAAACAAAGGAAAGCTGGCAAATACGACACGACGCGTTGAGCACGACGCGATGAGCACGACGCGATGAGCATGACGCATTGAGCACGACGCGATGAGTACGACGCGATGAGCATGACGCGATGAGCATGACGCGATGAGCATGACGAGATGAACATGACGCGATGAGCACGACGACTATGAGGAGGATGGCGATGAGCACGCCGCCGGCGTCAAGGACGATAGCAAGTAGGACGCTGCGAGTATGATTGCGAGCATTGTGACATGGTTAGCGCAGCTCTCAGAGTGACAGACAGCGGGAAGTTGTACAATACAACATGACAAGTACGATGTCAAGGAGGGTGCTGGCGGCGAGAACGATAGCGGGTAGGACGCGGCGAGTATGATGTCAATGAGGGTGCCGGCGGCGAGAACGATAGCGAGTAGGCCGCGGCGAGTATGAGCGCGCGTAAGACGCGGTGAGTATGATGTCAATGAGGGTGCTGGCGGCAAGGACGATAGCAAGTAGGATGCGGCGAGTATGATTGCAAGTAAGAGGCGGTGAGTATGATGGCGAGCTTTGTGACGTGGTTAGGACAGCTCTCGGAGTGACAGACAGCGGGAAGTTGTACAATACAACGTGACGAGTACGATGTCAATGAGGGTGCCGGCGGCGAGAACGATAGGGGGTAGGACGTGGCGAGTGTGGGCGAGTAGGATGCCGCAAGTATGAGAGCCAGTAAGACACTGCGAGTATGATGGCGAGAAAGGCCCAACGAGTAAGATGTCGATTAGGAAAATGTCGATAAGTAGGACGAGGTGAAAGGAGAAGAAAATAGGGGTCTATCTATGAGTGATGAGCCGAACCTTGCGAAAGCGCAAGCGTTAGTAGTGGCTTGGCGCTTTCTATTGCCATCGTACTCGTTGCGTCTTTCACACCATCATACTCGCCGCGACTTACTTGCCATGTCCTACTCGCTGTCGTCCTCGCTGCTGGCACCCTCATTGACATCGTACTCCTCACTGTGTATTGTACAACTTCCCGGTGTCTCTGTCACTCTGAGAGCTGCGCTAACCTTGTCACAAAGCTCGCCATCATACTAGCCGCGTCTTACTTGCAATCATACTCGCCGCATCCTACTTGCTATCGTCCTCGCCACCGGCACCCTCATTGACATCATACTCACCGCATCTTATGCGCGCTCATACTCGCCGCGGCCTACTCGCTATCGTTCTTGCCGCCGACACCCTCATTGACATCATACTCTCCACATCCTACCCGCTATCGTTCTCGCCGCCAGCACCCTCATTGACATCGTACTCGCTGCGTCCTACCCGCTATCGTTCTTGCCGCCAGCACCCTCATTGATATCGTACTCGTCACGTTGTATTGTACAACTTCCCGCTGTCTCTCCCTCTGAAAGCTGTGCTAACCATGTCACAAAGCTCGCAATCATACTCGCCGTATCCTACTTGCGATCGTCTTCACCGGCGGCAGCGAGCTCATCGCCATCCTCCTCATAGTCGTCGTGCTCATCGCGTCGTGTTCATCTCGTCGTGCTCATCGTGTCGTGCTCATCGCGTCATGCTCATCGCGTCGTGCTCAACGCGTCATGCTCATCGCGTCGTGCTCATCGTGTCGTGCTCAACACGTCGTGGCGTATTTGCCAACTTTCCTTTGTTTCCATGCGAAGTGTGGTAGTAGCATATAGAGATGTACATTAGATAGAATGAATAGAACTGGACTGAGTCACTATGCCTGGAACCCACTGCGTGTTTGCGAATGCAACAAGAGTATTTGCTACGATGTTCCATGCCTTGACAGACAGTGTGACCGTGGTGCCACGACACGCGTCGTCCGGACGCCATTTGCCCTAACACGGCTGCGCCCAGAAGGAAAATGCTCTGACATGGCTGCGTTCAGAAGAAAAATGCCCTGACACGGCTGCGTCCAGAAGGAAAATGCCCTGACATGCTCCGTCCGGTAAGCAGATGCCATGGCAAGCTGCGTCCGGACACACGGCGCCCTGGCATATGGTGTCTGAATGCACGGTGCCATGGCATGCTGCGTCCGGACGCACGGCGCCCTGGCATACGGCGTCCGAATGCACGGTGCCATGGCGTGCTGCATCCGAATTCACATCGCCTGTGCGTTTCGCGTTGGGAGTGGTATGTGCCCTGCCAGGGTGCGTCCAGAGCGTCCTGAGCGCCTGGTGCGTCTGGACGCAGATTTTTTTTCCTGATAAGGGTACTGAGCCAGATTCGTCCAGTATTCTCAGATACATAGGCGCGAATCAGGTTGAGGGCGACTCCTGAGAGGCGGTTGACCGCACATCGAAGGCACGCTTGGTCGTCGGGGTAACCATGGGGTTGCGCGGCCAACTTGTTGCTCAGTTGGATAATCCAGGTGCGCAATTCTTCAGCCTTTCTGCCGTCGAAAATTGGTGCATTAGGAAACCCCTTCTGTGCAGCGTTGGTACCACTCTGAGCTGTGGCCATGGCCACCACCTGGGTCTGCAGCTGGGTGAACCACTATTTGAGGGTGGAGCCAGAAGCGTCCATGTCCATGGGTTCCGAACTCATCACAAGTAGGTTAGAATAAAGGATACAACCTAGTGTAATGGCAGCGTTGTTGTAGTGTATACTTAGTCAGGTCTCGTGACTACTGCTATAGATATAGGCAGTGGCGTCACATCGTCACATGAACAGAACCATCACATCTCCACTTCACTCCCGCTGACAGGTTATGAGCCCTCTCCGCAACTTCATCAAACCTCTCGCATATACTTGATAAAAAAAAAAAAAAAAAAGAGATCCAAAAGAAGTTCCTCATCCTCCTGCCCAATACTATTTCCTCTAATCCAAGAATTTTCCCTATTCGTCCTCATTTGCCACTTGGGGAGTTTGGAATGAACTTAAGATGTTTGAGGATTTTTTGGTGAAGAGCGCTGAACTGCTGTATAACAGACTCGAGTGTGGTGGTTCGGAGTATGTTTTCGCCGTGATGGCTCTTCAGTACTT
>Ga0307516_10003921_pt1 | contig 18750 bp, 15 predicted proteins | sample 19_EM_MG_FD_203310 | JGI IMG/M metagenome (GOLD analysis project Ga0307516, IMG submission 203310) | Populus trichocarpa ectomycorrhiza microbial communities from riparian zone in the Pacific Northwest, United States - 19_EM | ecosystem: Host-associated > Plants > Roots > Unclassified | place... | reverse complement strand
TATTTTTCCTATGTACTTCCGAAAATAAGAGGACTTCGACTTGACATTTGACTGTTTGACTTTGTGTATAATAGTGTATTTGTATACATCATCTTTTCTGGTCTTCAATTTACTTTTTTATTTTTTAATTTTTAAAAAAATTATTAACTTGAGTTTTATAAATTTTAAAATTATTAAAAATTTATATTACTCGCATGATTAATTGAAATGCGCGTAAACTAGTTTACGCATCTATATTAATAAAAAAATCTTATTATTCACCAAAATAATAATAATAATAATAATAATAATATTTTTGTTAACAGTTTCTATAAGCAGTTAAAATTTAATGAAATAATTCAAATATAAAATGGTAAGTTAATTGGCAATTGTGGGTTTTAGTTAATAGTTAGATAACTTCATACAATACAAATTAAAATAGATTATAGAGTTTTATTTCTGTTTAATTCAATATTAAAAGATAAAAATAAAAAAATTCAATTATAAAAAGAAATCTAAAAAACTCCTAATCAATTCAGTTAACATGTAAAAGCCATAAATCTAATTTTAAAATTAGAATAACCTCGTAAACAAAATAAATTAAAATAAATTATAAAATTTAATTTTTAATAAATCTAATATTAAATTGAGATTACAAGTACAGAGTTAAGGTATACAATATATATGGAATTTTAGGCTGGGTAGTGAAAGCTAAGTGCAAACATTGATACACCTCGACGTATACATTAAGAGCATGTGCGTAGCATGAATTTGACATTCATTCCTTGAGCTAACAATGCGTGTGTCCTTTTTCATTTAAAACTTATAGGCATAATTGAGGCTTGTTTAATGATTGATTTAGAAAATCTTGGTTATTGAATTATCAAGTCAATTGGAGCTGGTCATTTATTAAAATAAATTTTTTTTTTTAAAAAAATCTTAATTCCATTTTTATCAAGTTACTAAAAATTTAGTCAGTCTAATATTTTTTTGATTTATTCTAAATTTGACAAAGATTCAATTTTAAATTACATATTTTTCAAATCAATTTATATAACAATTTAAAATCTAATTTGAAAGTCCCCATTCCCTTGTCATTTTCTAAAAGCACCATAAAAAACTAAAAAGTATTTTTGTGTTTTAAAAATATTTTTTAAAGTTTTTATTATTTTTGTTTTTAATTATTATTTTTATGATTTTAAATCGTTTTAAAGTATTGATGTTAAAAATAATTTTTTAAAAATAAAAAATATATAATTTTAATATATTTATAAAATTTACTTTAAAAAACAATCAGTATCACAATATCCATTATTATCTTAATAATTACGTGGTTGTTGTTTTAACGAGAAACACCTGATGGTTTACTTCACCTGAAAATAATCAAATTTACTCATAATATTTGAAGGGAAAGCGTCAAATTCTCGTTAAAGCAGCGACGTTACACTGCATAAAATAGAGAAATAAAAGTATTAAATGAAGGGGAAGTTAAGTAACGTCCGAGGAACTCTATGGACAAGAATTAATCTCTGTCTAGGAATTCAGCTAAGAATCAGGGGATAGGTTGTGTTTCGAACAATTTGATGTGGGAAGAGGGGATTTGAACTCGAGATAGCCTTTTAACGACCACTAAGCTATGCTCCAGCTTAGCAATGGCAATTTTTCAGACCCTGTGATTGATTGATGTGGGCATTACTTTTTACTTTAAAGTTTTTTTTAAAAAGAAAATCCTGTATCGAAAACCAAGAGGCAAATGCACTGATACGTGCCACAAATCGCCATTTCCACGCAAAATCTCTGTCGCCTTTTCGATTGCCAGTTGCTACGAAACTATCCAATCTGAGAAAGTTTGAACGGTCGTTTTCAGGCGAAGGGAGGTCGAAAAGTAAAGCAACATCGCATAAATTTATCATCGAAAACGCTCGGTGGTTTTTGTTTTCACTTTTCACGTCAATTAGATAAAAGGATAATAACAGTATTGATATAACGTCCCGGTTTAACATCGCGGTAATTTTTATTTTTAAAATATTTTATAAATTAAAATAATAAGTTTTTTACATAATTTTCAATAATATTAATATGGTGATTTAAAAAAAAAAAACAACATATAGGAGAAGAAGAAAAGAGGGCTCGGTGTGAGACAGTATCAATAACCATCTATAGTTACCTGAACTCCTGCTTCCTTCTCGGTGGAATCACAGCACTCAATCTTCTTCCAAAACTTCTTTCAGCTTTTTGTAGGAGCGTGTCCCTTTTCCCAAAATTACTCCTTGTTTTTGTTTTTGCTCTTTCTTTCTGGCCATTTGAGTGAAATCTGGACCGGGAAATACATCAATCATTACTTTCGGATTTATCTACTGCACTGTATTTGTGAGGATAGAATGTGAGAGAAGAAAAATAGTGAAGATATAAAATGTTTGAGGTGAAAATTGTGATCTCCTCCTCCTCCTCCTCTTTTGATACAATTAGTCCCAACTTGATTTAAGCTCGGTTTTTCTTGGCTTGTTGTTAATCTGAGCGGATCCAATTGACTCAGTTAAATCCACGTTAAACTTTATCGAATCAAATTTAAGGGATTTTCTTATAATTTTATAAAAAAATTATGGTGTTTTGTTTTAAAAATATTAAAATAATATTATTTTAAGGTTTAGTCGACTAACCTAGAGCTGAGTAATATCTTAAACCGGTTCGATAACTATGGTTTGTTTGGATGAGAGATAATACGGGGGAGATTCGGAGAAAATAATGTTTATTTGCTTGAAAAGGGTGAAAAAGAATTATTGCCTCTGGAAAGTGGAAACTAGAAGCACGCCTCATTTTAAATGCTTTGAAAAAATAAGGATAATAATGTCTTTTTCCTTGTAAAATTCCCTCCCCTTTCCTACCCTTTCAGGAGAATGGTTTTGGTGGGCCCATTTGGGGAGATTTTGTCTCCACTCTCTAGTTTATTGCACCCAGTTTTCCATAGCGCTACAAAGGAAGGAAATGAACTTCCTCTTTCCATTCTCTCTCCAGCCCCTTTCTTTTCCTCCACGTCCCCTCCTCCCAAATAAGGCGTTATACTTTGTAGAATATCGCTGCATGTTTTTTTTTTTTAGTTGTAAAGTGTTTTTTTATAAAAAAATATTTAAAATAGTTATATTTTATATTATTTTAATATGTTGATATTAAAAATAAATTTAAAAAATAAAAAAATATTTTAATATATTTTCAAGCAAAAAATATTTTGAAAACTAAAAACTATCACAATACTAAATAAGGTGTTGTGATAAATTACACGGTTGTAAATTGAAAAAGTAAATTCAAAAAATAAAATATAAATTTTTTTAAACTAAAATTTTAAGAGATTTTTTCAATAAAATCTATGTAAAACTGTGATATATATTATAACTAAATACCTTCAAGAATATAATTAAGACAAATAACTCAATTAATAAATTAATTATACCTTTTGATAGTCTCTCTCACAATTTATAAGCATATCTTCAAAGATTCTAGATTAAGATAATTATTTAACAGTTTTAATTATTAAATAGTTACAAATTTAAAATTTATATTTTTTTTATAGTTAAAAATAATTAATAATATAAGATTGTATGAATTAATACAACTCCAAGCTTAAAAAACTTTGTGTCAGAGTAAGATACAAATCATATCTCCAATCTTCATCCTAGCAACTTAAATTTCAACACAAACAGTTGCTGCCTCGGGACTTGAAGGGTCAGCTTCGATTTTCACCAGTCTATCTTTCTGCTCCAAACTTGGAGGTGGCTCTTGGAGACGATCTTCATCCACCATGCTAGAACTTTCTTGTCCATCGATCTCTACTTTTATGGGCCTTCCACCAGTATTATGCACAGGAACATGCCTGTAACTTCTCCTACGTTTACTACCGCTACGTAACTCTAAATTGGGCATAAGTTTTTGGAGTTGCAGTAAGGTATTGGCAACTTCTTTTTCGTCATCGTTGAATAAACCAGGCCATATGACATTGTTGCTGTGCTTCATTGTTGCCAATCAACCCTTTGCGGAATGATTTTGGCACAGAGAAAATAAGCAAAGTGACTAGAAGCAACTAGTTTTTAGGGCTCAAACAATTTTTTGCCTGATTGGCACGGTTTTATTTTTTTTTTCTTTTTATGAACAATCGATACCGAATTAATACCCGCATTAGAAAGTTATCAGTGGTATGGTCTGATTTGTATGATTGGAATTAGAATTTGGAATGGACTGGGTGGCTGTGTTTCACTTCCAATCCATTCCAAATTCTAATTCCAGCAATACAAATCAGACCACAATACTAAAATTACATGGTAGTTTTTTTAATAAGATAATCAGAATTTCAGCATGAATCTGGAACGGATTGGATGTCTAATTTCAGCGAACTATTCTCTTCGTTTAAAAATCAGATTTGTGATATTCATTGCATTATAACTTGAAGATTTTAAATATATCCATAAAAACTAAATCTAAAATAACCCACAATCTAGGTTCAGAATCGAGTTAAGGGGTTAAATATATTAACTCGGACTAATTTATCAAGTTAAAATAACGTTGGTTTTTTTTTTAGTAAAAAACAAAACATTATTTTATATAAAAAGAGTCAATAAAATGATTTTGATAAGGTTTCAGCCAGTCAAATATTTTAACACCGAACCAAGGTCATGGAGATCCAAAGTCAACCCGCCATGCTAGGTTTAATATATGTGATAACGACCGTGAGAGTAATGACAATATATTATTTAAAGCCACGGTTCTCTATGCAAAATCCCCATATAGAAAGAAGGAAAAAAAAAATCCTCCAACTTGAACTGAAAATGACCCCATGGTACCTTCTCTTAAAATCCTGGATTGCTATCCAATGTTTAATAAAATCATGGGGACATAAATAATCACTGAAAATCCAGCACTGGCAACCACAAACTAGTCAAAACAATAAACGGTCCCCGAGAGAGTTAAAATGAGAAAATGCTGGTTAGTCTAAGATGTTTTCTGTTTCTTTGCGTTTTTCCTAGTAATTAAGAAGTCCTCATCAGAATCATCTTCGGAGCTTTCATCTCCAGCCTTGCGCTTCTTAGGCTGTTTTGATGCAACTTTGGAGTCTGTCGCCTTCGTTTTTGTTGAAGATACAACTTTGGAGCCTGTTGTCTTTGTTTTCGTTGAAGATACTGTAGAAGATGGTGTCTTTTTTGTAACAGTTGTAGACTGAGTCTTCTTTGTGACAGTAATTGTTTTCACTGGCGAAGTGAACTTGTTCTTTTTCTGTTTCTTCTCATGAACTTTCTTGGCCATCTCCAAAGGTAGCAAACCAGATTCCATCAACCTGCATATACATTCAGATGCAGCTTTGTTTAAAAAATGCATGATGATACTCAAAAAGATAAGTACAATCATGATCACAAGGCTGACAATTCAACAATTTATCACAAAGCAGACAACAGTTCCGAAGAAATGAACATGATCATTGCACTCCCAAAGTCCCAATAGCCACACAGATTAGTTTGCTGAAATTAACTAAATTCAAAAAGATCAAGTCATGCTATATGACATGATATGTATACTTGTTCTTGTTTGGCCTCAATTCTAAACAAGAAGTGCAGTCTTTAGAGACAGTCAACTTTCAAATCCTAAAAGGGTCAGTTGATATGCACGACACACAGACTCGTAGGATCACTCAAAAACCAATATTATCCCTTTCCACTTGATTGAAAGTTGAAACTAATGCATGTTTTCAAGATGGAGTCATTGCTGCAATAGATTACAGAAGGAAAAGGGTCATGATTAACCAGAGAATTCAATTGATCATCCTCTAAACTACACAAACAATCACACCCAAACTTTCAGTGGTGTGACAAAAGATGAAGCAGAGATAAAACCAAGGTGAACTACAACCTGGTGAACCAAGAGCAAATTCAAATTCTTTTCAGAAAACTGATATTGATGTTGAGTTCTTCAGTTCTATATTCCATACATGATAAATGCATTTCTCCCATGACCATTATGAGATTACCATGAACAGCTGGGTTTCCTCTTGCTGAACCTACGACTATTTTTGAGAAAAATGGAGTTGTGATTGCTCATTGACAAATTCCATATTTTGCGTGTCAAATTTGAGGGAGTTCAATAAAAAATGGCTATCCAACCATAAATGTCTATCATGAAAATTGCAGCATAACCTTTATAAAATATACATGGATCATAAAAATGCCATGTCCTAGAAATTACCAGTGAATTTATGCAAATAAACACTGATGTTATTTTAACTCAAGTATCAAAGAATTGATTGTGTTAGTGTACAACAGCAACAGAGTCTACACCATTCATCATATGGTTACATTGAGGGCACTTTAACTAGTCCACAATTTCTTATATGGCCTACACATCATAAGAACTGAACATCAAATCAGGGGCTCAATAGGGAATTAGATGCACTAATCCTTGTTGACCACATTAGAAAGAGGGAAAAAATAGGCCAAACGTAAGGTAACTACATATGTACACACTTGCAAAGTATGTTTATGTTTCTAAGTGGACATTTATGATTTCCATTTTGCATCAAAATAGCTGATTTTATGCACCGATGTTTTAAATACTTCTACACCATGGCAAGTGTTTTTTTGCAGATTCTCATCAACAGCCTTTGCACTTTCTAATTCCTGCATAAAACGTCAACATTTGCGAACATTGCAGTACTGGCTCACCAGGGGGCATGCCTTTATGTTTACCATCAAGAATATAATCTATCCAGGGCCATCCTTATCCCATATGTTCTAAAACTCCTGATTAAATTTGGTTTTGGTGCTGGTTTTATCACTCTCTTTATTATCAAAGCTCAACAATTCCATGGCTTGTTAAGCCAGCATGATACATTCAAATAATCCTAGATTAAGAGTTTGCAAGATCATGGTGAATGTACAAAGAATGGTTAAGGAGCGCATCATAGAAGATCAAGTACCGGCTCACCAGGGGGCATGCCTTTATGTTTACCATCAAGAATATAATCTATCCAGGGCCATCCTTATCCCATATGTTCTAAAACTCCTGATTAAATTTGGTTTTGGTGCTGGTTTTATCACTCTCTTTATTATCAAAGCTCAACAATTCCATGGCTTGTTAAGCCAGCATGATACATTCAAATAATCCTAGATTAAGAGTTTGCAAGATCATGGTGAATGTACAAAGAATGGTTAAGGAGCGCATCATAGAAGATCAAGCAAGTCCTTTAGTAACTATCAGCAAACTTCTTTTCCAATTACCAAGATAATGGTATGATAACAAAGAGACTGAACCCTAAAGACAAAACGACTCACCAGAATTGTGCCATTTCACTTTCGGGAATCTGCTCATACAGTGTCTCATAAAATATCCTCAATGGGTCTCTCTGCAACCATAGAATCCAACAAGCCCCTTAAAAATCAGGAAAATAAAAGGAAAACAACTTAAAGCAAATGAAACAAACTACATTACCTCCTCGGGAGGATCTCTCTTCTGTCCAGGAAAATCATAAACCTTTCTCTCCCTCTTCTTCACAATCTGCACAGCTGCCACATACACCTTTGTCTTCTTATTAACTTCCTCTTTTTTAACTTTCTTCTTGTTCAGCTCCTTTATCTCAAACCAATCCGCAAAATAAAACAAAACCACGCCCATCAATTAAAAAATCCATTCTTGCATCTAATTAAAAGCAGGAAAGTAAAATAATCCCACTATTTCAAACCAGAAATTTAACTCCCTCGCACTCTCTCTCTCTCTGTCAACAAGCCACAGGGACTAATAAAAACTAAACCTTTATAAAGTGCAAGACCAAAACTGTAACCTTTAGAAAAATAACACACTTGATAAAAGAAAGAAGGCCAAAACCAAAATACCTTATCAGTTTTGGAAGCAGGGATCTTTTTGAAGATGGGTTTATCATCATCATCATCACTATTAGGTTCTTCTTTCTTGACTTTAGCTGCTGGTTTAGAGCTAGAACCCGAAGAGCCCTTGCCCTTACCTTTAATGGGTTCATCAAAATCATCATCTTGAGGCTCTTCTTTCTTGACTTTGGTAGCTTTGGACCCAGATTTTGTGGTTAAAGTACCAGCATTTGTTGGGTTCTTTTTCCGGGCTTGGAGCATGGCACTCAAGCTCTTTTTCTCATCTTCTTCTTCTCCTGCTGGTGCTTTTTTTACTACCTCTTCTTTCTTCGCGAGTTTCGCATCCTCTGAAGGCATCTTTTAGAGAAAACCCAGAGAACGATTGATGGAGCTTCTATAGACGTTGTGATGATTGGTGAGGAAAAAAGCACTTCGTTTCAGGGGTAATATCTAGGCGATGTCGTATGGAGCTAGTAGCATTAGCAGTAGCGATCTAGACGCAACGACACCGTTTCCCATGCACCTTTAAATATTCAAATTTCTACATGGAAAATATTTTACTGATAACCCTTAAATCTTTTTACTCTATATTTATGAAAACTTAATTTATTGATTGAATAATAATATTTTATTTCATTTTATTAATTGATTTTTAATATTTTAAAATTAATTTAACTATTTGTTTTCACGATTATATATAAAGAAAGGAAAGAGATCCACTTACACACGTGTAACATTAATTATAGTTAATAAATCTTTTGATTTCTCTTTCTTAATTGCAATTCCTTATTTATTATCTTTCTATCTTTAACTTTTACTTGACTAATTTTTATCTTATTTACCTTATTGATTTTTGAATTGTTTTACAGGGATTTTATATTTTTGAAATTAGTTGTTGAATGATAAATTTCTTCATCAGCATGAACTAATTAGATTTTGTTTTTCAAAAAATAATTTTTTTAAGGAGGTGAACAGATTAATCTTTTGATTAAAAGGTCATAATCAAATTTCAGAACTAATTTATTTACAAAATCAAGATATTCAATAAAAGAAGTAATTTAATAATATGTATTATCAAGTCTTAAAATCTAGAAATCGTTTTTAATGGTGACTATAAAATCTCACTGAGTTTGGCATGATAATGTTATGGATTAATTTCTATGAAGTGATATTAGAGTGGAACGAAATAAAAATTAGGAATTAATTATTTCTATATTATATATTGTTTGAATATTTAAAGCCATGTTTGTTTTTGTATTTTAAAAACGATTTTGAAAATTTTAAAATTTTTTTATTTGCTTCAAATTAATATTTTTTATGTTTTTATTATTATTTTAATGTGCTGATGTCAAAATAAATTTTTTAAAAATAAAAAAATATATTATTTTAATATATTTATAAATAAAAAACACTTTGATGTTTGATGAAACACTTGAAGATAGTCCTTTGATTCTGGATACGCTGGTGTAGATTTCTTTTCTGTAATTGGATTAGAATAATATAAGTAGTGCTAAAGTCGAATATAAGCAGTGCTAAAGTTGATGTGCTAAATGAGAGTTCGAGATGAGAGTTCGAGGTGGGATGAGTAAATTAGCTCGAATTGATTAGTGTATCTGCTTCTATTTTCATAATGAATCAAAAGGAACTATAACCACATTATCAAAGATGCGACCTTCACACTTCCTAACACAAGCATCGTATGGCTTGGATGATAGAACCTGGAGCTTGCCTTGGGGATTGGTGGTGGTGCTTGCTGTGATGGTAAATTACAGGTCTTCTTTTCAGTCCATGTGGTCTCCAATTGTATGGAGGCCCGTTTAGTGGCTAGCTCTTTGCATCATCCATGTATTTTATAACATCTTGTATCGAGAAGATGAACAAGAAGGCTTTTGCTATCTTTTTTTCCATTTGGATTTTTTATGCTCCTAATGTTTTGGGGCATCCCGACAATTATATACAAGAGTATCTGTTGCAATGAAGGGGCATTACAAATTCTAACCAAATTCAGCACTACAGACTAAGCAGGACTACAGCTAACTTAAACTGCACAATAAGATCGAAGGAAAGCATGGCTTTCCTCAAGATATGACACAACTTAACTTACATCAGATCGACAATAATATAGAAAGAAAATTTTACAGAGCCAAACATCGGAGTTCAATAAGAAACTACACAGAGAAGCTGCTACTTTGTTAAGCTGAGAGGTTAAAGAATGGTGTGGTAAGGTCATTAGGCAGGAGTAGATGGGACCTTCACTTTAGGAACTTCAAAGGTAGAAGAGAACAGTTTCGGAGTTTCCAAAATGTCAATCCTTTTTTTCTTCAAGCTTCTGCTACCCTGACAACAAAAAAGGCGTTAATCACAATTAAGCTTTGCATGATCAAAGTAGATGTGATAACACGCATGTTTAACGTTCATTTTAACAGATCACAAACAAAAAATGTCCTGTATTTGCAACAAATCACAAAGAATCATGCAGATTGCAGATTCAACATTCGACTATCAATCTATATATGACTACAAGATAACATGAACAAACAAAAAAGAAGCAAGTTTTCCCCAGACACTTTTTAAGTTGCTATTGATGTGATAATCATATAATTTTTTAGCTCTAATGATGCATTTAATGGTCTTCCAACACAATAGTTCTTCTAAAAGCTGCTGTCTATTTTTGTTCTTTCATAAATGAAAAGATTATATAGTCCCTAGATATCCAATGATGCATAAGCCAAATTAGCCATCATCTTATACCGGGAAAAAAAAAACCCGACATGCCACCCTTTCTCACTTTGTATGTGCACTATTGATTCTTAAGTACCTTGTCAGAACCTTTTGAAGGAACAGTGGCCAGTATAGGTGCCGATACTTTCCTGTCAACGAGATTGCTAAAATTTCTGCCACAGCTTTTGACTCCCAAATTTGAAGATCTAGTTGGTGCACTGCAAGGTTTCATTATCGATGTAACTTGAGCACTTCTTGACTTTCTAATAAATTCCAACTCCTGGGAAAGTTTGGAAATTTCTCCCTTCCATTTTTCTGCATCAGCTTCCATCTTGGCCACCTTCATATTCAGTCTGCGAATAATTTCATCCTTCTCATCATTAGAGGATTGGAGCAATTCTGCGGTGGCAAGAACTTCTGCTATCTTCTCATTCGCCTTTTCAACTTCAGCTTCCTTACTCCTTAATTTACTGGTCAGATTGCTTTCTAGAATATTATATTGATTCCACACAAAAGTTTTCTCTTTCAGGAGTGCAGATACTTCAGAATTCTTTTCAGAAACAAGCTTCTCATTTTCAAGCTTTAGCCTTTCTACTTTGGCTTCCAACTTTTTAGCACCACCAGACTTCATATCACTACTCCCACCTCCCTTTCCATTGGCAGTTTCTTCAGAATTTGCCTGATAAATATCAAACAGAGAATTAAAATCCCACGATGGTATTTAAAGTAAAGTCCCCAAGAACCAAAAAATGAAACAAAACATACTTTTAAGTTTTGAGAGAGGTAGCTAAACCATGCTTGAAAATCTGCCAATTCATCTTCGGTTTCCTCTGCAATTACAAACACCAATCAAATGTAGCATAATTAAATACGTAAAGGAGTTGTTACAAAGCCATCCATGAACAAGTGCATTCCCAACAACATAATCTAGGTGAAATTCACCATGCGTTAACACCAAATAACAAACTAATAATTCTGAGTCAAGAGAATCAAACAAGAAAGTTAGCAGCAAGGATGAAACCTGTGAAGTGTTTTAATATGCAGTTAGACATAAAACTTGAATTCAACCACAGTTTTCAATGGAGAATCACTCCTACACCAATAAGATATCCAAAGTACTAGAGTGTCTTACCATATTCTATTACCCATTTTGTTTGTGCCATCGCCAAAATCATAGAAAGCATTCATTTTCTTAATATAACAAGGGGAAAAATTAAATAATCTAACCCTTGCTTCATCTTAAATTAAAAAAATCATCCAACAAACTCTAAATTCCAAAATTGCTTTTTTTTTCCCCATTTATATTCTACATATCACACAAAGAAGGCATAAAAACACTTGAAAAAAAAAAAACTATCACCTAATTTCCCCCTTTGTTCCTACCACAGACTCCACCATTAAAATGACATAATGCATTGCACATAAGGGAGAAAAAGAAAGGAGCAATCCTTTATCATTCAGTCCTAATTAGTGTTATCTCAAAATTAGAACTTGCAACCTGATACTAATTCTCCAAATTCCGTTTCTTTTCACATTAATCAAAACAAATCACAAAAAGAGTGCATAAAACCCTTGAAAAAGCCACTGACCTAATCTCGATTTGTGAAGAGATGCCTCTCTCTGCTTCAATCCCAACATCAAATCACTTTTCGCAGCCTCAAGCACACAGGCCATATCTTTCTCCACCGAATCCCCATTAATCTACACAAGAAATCACAAAAAACCCAAGTTTTCAAAACCCTAATTTTAAAATCCAAAAAGAACTAAACTTTTTGACAAGAAAGTAAACTTGCCTGTGAAATATGATCTTCATAGAGACGAATATCAGAAACCCATCTTTCGTGTTGTGTTTTAATGCGATCTTCAAGAAAGTGCCTCTCTTTTAAGAGGGTTTCGAGCTGTTCTTGTTGGCTCTTTAGTAATTTTACTAGGCCACCGAATACTTTATCCCATTTTTCACGATCTGAAGTTACTAATTGAGTGCAATTTGAAGTACCCATTATTGAATCGAATCGTTATAGAAGATGAAGGAGGATGAGGAGAAGAAAAGGAAGGTTTTTTGAATTAAAAAGGAATAATTGTGATTTTAGGGCTTTCACTGTTTGAGAGCGGATTCGACCGTTGTAAATTAAAAAAACGCAAAACAGGGGGGGTTTTCAGTGTAGTGATAGGGAGATTGGCTTCTTTACTGGAGTGATTCGGGCCATATTGGGCCTTAACTAAAATATTTTCTAAAAATAATAAAAATAAAAGCCATTGATGAATACTCCCTGGATGTTCAGACTTCAGATCATCCATTTTCAGAAATAATCCTCCACAAATTTTCATTATCCAATTTGGAATGAATAACATCGTTCCAAAGCAAATGGGCTTTATCATTGGGCTCGTAAAATTATCCATAATCAATTTGCCATTTATCAGTCAAGCTTACTTAAGGATGTATATTTTTACATTTCAAAGGTATTTTTAAAAAAACATTAAATTTTTTTTATTTTCTTAAATTTATTTTTTTTATATTTTCAGATTATTTTGATTTCAAAAATAATTTTAAAAAAATAAAAAAAAATATTATTTTAATATATTTTTGAACGAAAAACACTTTAAAAAACAATCGATACCATATTTTAAGGGACCCTCTTATAATAAATGTTATTAAATTTGACTCGACTTTATAGATCAACAAGGTGATTCATTGACCTAATTGTTATTTAAAATCAATTTTTTTTTTAAAAAAGTTATTTTAGATTTGATTTATTTTAACTCAGTTAATCTAATCAAAATATATTTTACATTTAAAAAAAATATTCAAAACTATATCATTTTAGCTTTTTTTTTTTTGTAATTTTGAAACAACACTTTTTAAATCAACCTAAATTAACTCATTCAACTCGTGACCTAGATAATAAATTTAATTGAGTTAAATAACTTTTCTTATAATCCACAATCAAAGAGAACGTTAGAGTGCAAAGAAAAGGATTAGCAAGTTCATTACCATGAGAATTGTTATAATTTGTATTTTAAGTCTTCAACACAGTTGTGATTATGCCAGTTATTAGCCTTTGTTAAGGTAAGCAAAAGGATAGAGTTTGAAAAGACAAGTTAATGGATGAAACTTCCCAAGTCATTACCGGATCTTACAAGATTTCCACGCAAGCCAACATTTTCACCTCTTGTACCAAATTCAAGTGCCAGACATGAATAAAGCATGTTCTTTTCATTAGTTGATGATGCGTACGAAGGCAGTGTAGGTTTCCTCGTGCACATCCTCGGCACTTCCTAAGCCTACTTCTATCCTTTATATATGTTTGTGTTATCTTAATGTTACTCTATTTAGGGTCGCTTTCCATTTGCTAATCATCAAAGTTAACGTTCATTGTTTCCCTCTCAACTGGTATGAATGCCTATTTTCTTTAATTTTCTGAATCTATGTTGCTATATTGATAACTATACTAAATCGTTGATGCCCATTTCTTTTGATCAATCGCAGGTGTTATTATACTATCAAGTCTAGATTGTTATTTCAGTGACTGGTTTGAGAATTTCAAGGATGTCTCCGATTGCTGCCATGGATGTGTGTCAAAATGCAAGTGTCAAAAACTTTGAGGCAGCAGGCTCTATTTTTGAAATTGATTCCGAATTCTTAAGATTGTCTGACAAGCCTAGACCTGTCAATGTGGAGAGAAAGAGATCCTTCGATGAAAGATCATTTAGTGAAAATTCCTTTCGCATAATAGACCATCTTGAGAATTTGTCTCCCGCAGGAAGAAGGTCTGGTTTTAATACACCAAGGTCATGTGGTTTTGAATCACACCCCATGGTAGTCGATGCGTGGGAATCGTTGAGAAGAACATTGGTTTACTTCCGGAGCCAACCTGTCGGGACTATCGCTGCATTGGACCATTCTGTCGAAGAACTCAACTATGATCAGGTAAATTCGATCCCCTTCAGTTTCTGTTTCCTTCGAGCCTTGTTCGACTATTCTTAATCCATAGTAGCTGTGCTGGTCTTCCTGTACTTGACAGGTATTTGTTAGAGATTTTGTACCGAGTGCTTTAGCTTTTCTGATGAATGGGGAGCACGAGGTAGTCAGGAATTTTCTTTTGAAAACCCTTCATCTCCAGTCACGTGAGAAAATGGTAGACCAGTTCAAGCTAGGAGCAGGAGTGATGCCAGCAAGTTTTAAAGTGCTCCATCATCCTGATAGAAATATTGAGACTTTAATGGCTGACTTTGGCGAGAGTGCGATAGGAAGAGTGGCTCCTGTTGATTCTGGATTTTGGTGGATTATATTGCTTCGTGCATATACCAAGTCCACAGGAGACTCTTCCTTGGCTGAAATGCCTGAATGTCAAAGGGGTATGCGCCTTATCCTGAATCTGTGTCTGTCAGAAGGCTTTGACACATTCCCAACTCTGCTCTGTGCCGATGGATGCTGTATGATCGACCGTCGAATGGTTGGTTTACAACACAAGTTGCTCTTGTTGTTTATCCTGGAGTAGACAAACTAATTGTACTGTTTTTCATGTTGTTGTTCAGGGTGTGTATGGATATCCTATTGAGATTCAAGCACTCTTCTTTATGGCACTAAGGTGTGCTTTGATTCTACTCAAGCAAGATGATGAAGGGAAGGAATTTGTGGATCGGGTAGCTACGCGGCTCCATGCTTTAAGCTATCACATGCGCAATTATTTTTGGCTAGACATGAAGCAACTCAACGACATATATCGGTATAAGACAGAGGAGTATTCTCATACTGCTGTTAACAAGTTCAATGTTATGCCTGATTCTCTTCCAGATTGGGTTTTCGATTTCATGCCGACTCGTGGTGGCTACTTCATTGGAAATGTTAGTCCTGCGAGAATGGACTTTCGTTGGTTCTGTTTAGGTAATTGTGTTGCAATTTTGTCATCTCTGGCAACTCCTGAGCAAGCTTCAGCAATAATGGATCTAATTGAATCTCGATGGGAAGAACTGGTTGGAGAAATGCCACTGAAAATCTGTTATCCAGCCCTAGAAAGTCATGAATGGCGTACTGTGACCGGCTGTGATCCGAAGAATACTAGGTGGAGTTACCACAATGGAGGGTCCTGGCCAGGTTAGCTTTTTATGCTTTCGAAATCTAGCTTAAGGGAGCGTTTGGCTCTGCTGTTCAACCTGCTTTTCAGCGAATTTTAAATTTTTTTTTTTTTTTTGCTAAAATTAAGTGCGGTTTGTACCTTTTGGATTGTTTTGATGTGCTGATATCAAAAATAATTTTTAAAAAATAAAAAAACATCATTGGCATGTATTTCGGCACGAAAAGCTATTTGAAAAGCAACCACTACCACACTCCCAAACACCCTCTAAGTCATGATACATTGCTTCCAAGATTGGAATGGATTGTAGTTCTTGGCTATGATCTCCAAGGGTATTTGAGATATTTACCTGTGTAATTGTTTCAATGCAGTCCTTTTATGGCTTCTAACAGCAGCTTGTATCAAGACTGGCCGTCCTCAAATTGCTAGGCGTGCCATTGAACTTGCTGAAAGCCGGTTATCAAAGGATCACTGGCCTGAATACTATGATGGCAAGCTTGGTTTATACGTTGGAAAGCAGGCTCGCAAATTCCAAACGTGGTCCATTGCCGGCTACTTGGTTGCCAAAATGATGCTTGAAGATCCATCTCATCTTGGCATGATTTCACTCGAGGAAGACAAACAAATGACGCACTTGGTGAAAAGATCTGCTTCGTGGACTTGTTGACATTTCCTACTATCATTTTCTATGTTTCAAGATTTGGTTATTTTTTGTTAGAATGTCAGATAGACAATGGAACTTTTACTGATTAATGATATTGGTTATCGATTGTAGCTTTTCATAGATCCAATTGCCATATGAAACTTTCTTTTTTGTGCTAAAACTGCAACAATGAACTGAGGACCCGAGCATCATATGGAAGTATGAAACCAATTAATCAAAGAGATAGTCCATCAATTGAACGTCAATATAGTAATCGTGGGATATAAAAAAATAATTATATATTACTAAATAATACATCAATTGAACATCGTATCAAAGCAATGCTATTAAATCCGGCCTTGCCTGGCAACGAAGAGGTCAAGGCAAACGCCAAAGATCAAGGCGTTTTTAGCGATGGTATCAGGGTTGGCAGCTTTGGTTTTTCTTAGAATGGTTGTTAATGATCATGGCAACCTCTTTGTTGCTGCTGAGACTGTTCATGCTATTGGACTCTATGTTCCTATTTATAAGCTCATGAAGGAGAATACATGTGCTGGTAATACATACGAAACATCTCTCTCAGCTTCTTCTTTTTTTTCCTTGTATAGGTTTATGTCAATCTTGCATTATGACTTGGAAAGGATTTCTTCTTGTTTTCTGTAAATGGTGATTCATCTTCTCATATGGGAAGACTGTGATGAGTGAAGAATTTGTGTTGAGGCTTGAGGTGTGAGGGTCTAATGTGCTAATCGAGGATAAGTAGCTTTTATTGAAGAAAGCAAGATCAATTTTCGTTGTGTCATGCATATATAATTGCTTGATAGATATCATTCATCTCTGTATTACGCACCAGCACAACTCTAGATTTTGTTTTGTGGTAAATCTCATGCTTGAAACTCCGGCCATAATTAGTCTCTCTGTTCCGATCTCTCTAATTTTAGTTTTTTTTGGCAGGACTTCCACTAAAATCACAGGAGCTAGCAGCTATATTTTAGCTGTTAGGCTCTATTGCAGTTTTGTCATGGAGTATGACATACACAATCTACTTGATTCAGCTACGTTGCTGACAAACCTCTGCATAATTTATGTGATCCGATTCAACTTGAGTTCCAGTTAAGTGGAAGACAAAGAAAAACTCTGCAAGTCACTATTTGTTGAGTCTTGTGCGTTCTTTGAGCTGAAATAATCCATTGATAGCACCCTTTTTTTTTCTTTCCGAAAATCCCATGGGATTTTAAAGATCATGGAGTGATCATATTTTAGCATGTAAGTTAAAGCATTAAATTGCAATGTTTCCATATGTATTTCATCAGTTAGCTAATCCTGTAGGTTAAAAATTCCTGATTTTATTATGCCCTCGGCAAGATTATCAATTGGCTTACAAGTCCTTCAATGAGTTTAACCAAAAACCATCATGGGATGAGATCTAACAGTCTTTGATCGGCTAGCTCATCCTGTAAGTCAAACATCCCTGATTGTAACCCTGCTAGGTTTTATCGGTTACTTGTGCTTGCAATACTTAAATGAGTTTAAACGTAACCATCCTGATCTGTGCCCACTGAAATGGTTGGTTAGCGTGTTATGTGAATTCTTGGATTCACTTTGGTGTTGCCATCAATTTGCGAGATTAAATGCACAAAGATAGCATTACTAATTCTGTTTATAATGTTGTTTGATCATGAGTTTTTTTTTCCCCTCTCCGTTTGCTGTATGTTGCTTTTTTCTTAATGTACTGTGAGCCTTTTCTCCTCTCAAACAGGTGATTCCATGTACTGTGCTAGCTTTGGTTACTCATCCAGGAACACAGCATCACATATTCAACAGGACACAAAGGTATGACTGAGAGTAACATGTGCATTCCTATTAGCCTTTTCAAAATGGAGCATGTATTTTGGAAATATGGGAACGATGACGGCAGATTTTCTTCTTGATTGATGCCTAAATGAAGCCTATTATAGTGTGTGTGTGTGGGGGGGAGAGGTGGTTTCCAAAACAAAGAAGCAGAAAAATAAGAGGAAAAACGACTCTCTTTTTTCAAGGGACCAAACAGAATATTTACTTTTAGCGCAAGTTTCAATTCATGAGCTCGTTACATCACAAGTTAACATTACAAGCCAATAGTCCCAGCACAGAAAAAACTCTTTTGTTGCTCACTTTCCGGGAACGAAGTTTGTGGCATATGCCCAGGCGTTGTTGTTTACTGGGTCAGAAAGGTGGTCAGCCAGGTTCTCCAGTGGTCCCTTTCCGGTCACAATGGCCTGGACAAAGAATCCGAACATTGAGAACATAGCCAACCTACCATTCTTGAGTTCCTTCACCTTCAACTCAGCGAATGCTTCGGGATCGTCAGCCAAGCCCAGTGGGTCGAAGCTTCCACCTGGGTAGATTGGGTCAGTTACCTCACCGAGTGGCCCGCCAGCAATTCTGTAACCCTCAACGGCACCCATCAAGACCACCTGTGTAGCCCAGATGG
>Ga0307516_10003920_pt1 | contig 18751 bp, 25 predicted proteins | sample 19_EM_MG_FD_203310 | JGI IMG/M metagenome (GOLD analysis project Ga0307516, IMG submission 203310) | Populus trichocarpa ectomycorrhiza microbial communities from riparian zone in the Pacific Northwest, United States - 19_EM | ecosystem: Host-associated > Plants > Roots > Unclassified | place... | reverse complement strand
AGGAATAGGAAACGGAGTCAGTCTCGCAACTTGTCAATGACATTCACCAGCTGATCCGTGGTGATAAACTGCACCCAGTTGTCCAGCTCCTTCTGCTCATCGTGGAACACAAACTTGACTCCGTTGTGCCCCCTGAAGTACGCAGAACAGCACTGGTACTCCTCTTTGATCACCTGGCCCTTCCGCTCGATCCCCACACAGGCCTTGTATAACCGAAACTCCCATCCGTTGAGCATTCGGCGGTCCCCTGTGGCAGAGCTTTCTGGTATGTTGAATTCGAGACGAGACCAATCGAAACCAAGGGGCTGGCCTACTGCCCGAATATATGCTTGCTTGAGCGTTAGGAGGATGCAAAGACGCCGTAGGATAACATCTTCAGCATTTTCGGGTCCAATGAATGATATCTCGAGCGCGGTCAACTAAATGGAGAGTCAGTCACAAAGAAGTTTCGATATGGACGGTTCTGTACCGACTTTATGATAGAACGACTGGGCGTAGGTCAGAACGGGGGCTTCTCGAGGTTCGACTTGCATCCTTTTGATGGCCATTCCGATATAGACGACGTCTCGTTGCCTCCCTTGAGTCATAGACATGGCGATGATGTTATGTTCCCAAGCGAGGTGGTAGCCTATCATTGCTCGGACGCGATTGGGTGGAACGGGAACATTTGGATCAAGGTCCTGCAGACGTTCGAGATGAAGTCACAAGGAGTGTCGTGAGTTACAAAGTGCGAACCTGCTCGATCCAGTGTTTCCCCGTTGGGGTTTGGTGGTCATGCCATCTTCTCCGGGAAATTCGACGATGACGCATCATGAGTAAGGGTAACATGTGAGCGAATAGTTGTCCTGTTTGTGGGTTAACCTTCCGAATCCTATACCGCCCATTAGATTGATAAGGGGAATGGGCGCACGCAGTGAATCAGCAGAGGTCGGGTCGTACGGGACGGTCGCATGAGGAACACACTCCTTCACGAGCTCCCAGGCGGCCTTGTACTCCTAAGCGTCCCATACCGAACGTTCGCCACGAAAACGACGTCGGACCCAGAAGGGCGGAGCAGCAAAGCGACTCTGATCAGCTGATCGAACTTGTCCAGCAAACACGGTTCCGCGGCGTACCTGGGTCGTCACCTCTCTCCCCAGAAAGAGGATCCAATTGAGGATCGGCGCGTCCATCAGGGACTAACAACACCGCAATCGTGTGTGTACTGTTGGAGGATACGCCTCGGAGGGTGTGCGAGGGGGTGAAGGGGTATCAGTCTTGATCGGGCCGTGATCATGGGGGAGGCGATTTATACACGTTGGATAGCGCTGAGCCGGGACCCTCTGCGGAGGCCAACGCGGCGATGGTCACTATAGTTCGCTGAAGGTGCGAGCGAATCGACTGGGCAACGGGGAGAGGACATTTGTCTCGCGCGTTCCTTGTCTGTCGTCCTTATTATCATCCTTATTATTTGCTTTCTTCTCCCTCTTTTGTCGCCTGCACCCGCATCATCCTGGAATCTCCGTGCTGTCTCCGATGGACCCGGCGTGTGGTCCTGGCCGGATGGACGCGTCGCGGACCTGCCCGCGAATCTCAACACCAGATTGCCCATCGCTTCTCCTCCATTCCTGATGGGCCAGATCTGGGGATACTTCCCCCGCCTGTCCGCCCGAAACATTGGACACCAACAGGGCGCTCAGATTTGGCAGGGGGACCCCTTCCGACACTGGTATACGTAACGCTCTACAACGCCATGCCCTTGACGACAGGCCAGTATTTCGACCGACTGATGCTCCACCACTCGTTCCTATTTCCTTCCATGACCCACATCCCATGTTGGCGTGGAGAGCTGTGAGGCCCGTGCATGACGAGAGTTGGCCTACCCACAGCTCCGCCTGGAAGAGAAAGTCGTCCAGTAAGGGGGGTCAGGCACTCGGTTCGCTTCCCCTGACGATGAAACCTGCAGCCGTTCCATCACGCCCCAAGAACCACCCAATGCATCCTAAAACCACGGTCTTCGGCTCATCTTCGGGCTCCCGGTCGCGTAATCGCGAAACTTCCGTGCTTCTGGCTAACAACCGGGCATAACGTAGGGTTCCGTCGGCTAGCCTCCCTGTCAAGCGTCAAACCCGGCAGAAGATCCACGGACGCATTGGAAACCCTCTGAGCCGTTGTACCTGTCACCGTTATATATGGAACGTCCATTCGCCGAGGTACCCCCCTTTGCGCTAGTCTTCCCCGTCTTCTCCGTCCTTCTCCCTCATTCAGGGCCTTCACCCCCTTGTGGCTCTTCCTTGTTGCTTCTCCGCCTAGGCTTGTTTTCACCTGAATCACAAGTCGAGTGCAACCATGACTGTCAAGAGCACCTACTACCCTCCCCAGGTCGAGGACTTGGATCCGCTGGCTTCACTTACCGCTCCACCGAAGAATGAAACCAGGGAACAGAAGTTCATGCGCGAACAGCGGGAACTATTTGCCAAGCGCACTAGCGATAGGATCGACGAGTCTCTGAATGGTGAGAAGGCAAAGGTTGCAAACCGCAATCCTACCAGGAAGCAAGTCCGAGTACTCGTCCTTGGACACCGCGCGAGTGGTAGGCTGTCCTATTTTTCCTAAAAGGTGCAGCGTTAACGGGTGTCATCCGCATCAGGGAAGTCGACCATTATTAAGCGTGCGTGAACGATCAACGCTGTTTGCACTGCGCGTAGGCGCGTCCCTGACACCCTTCCCTTCAGAGATTCAACTCACCTACGCCCCACGTGCCGCTAGATGCTTCTGGACCTCCGTCGTACAGCTCAATCTCATGCAGAATATCGCCGATATCCTCTGTATCGTCGATCAAGAGATGGCCACTCAACCGTCCTCATCTTCTGGAACACATTTCTCTCTGGAGTTCATACAAAAGTACTCGTCGATCAAGCTTCAACTGAATTTCCTAAACACTACCCGAACAAAATTGTCGAGACAACTGTCAGGTACCGTGGGAGTCTCCGGGGATTCGGACTTGAAGCAACCGGATAAACGGGCGAACGAGGAGATCGGGGCAACTCTTACCGGGTTCGTCAAGGTTGTCATGATGCTGTGGGACGATGAGACTGTACAGAAGACGCTTGGTGCTTCGTTGAAGTGGCAGGAAGTGGCCCTCTCCTCGCGCGGCTTGTAAGCACTGGGAGCCTCTTATCCGTCCACCTTTGTTGACCCCCGCCGCCTTCTAGCTTCCTTGAAGATATGGGGCGGATTGCTGTCAGAGACTATCAGGCGACCGATGACGATATTATGCGTGCTCGTTTGAGGCGTTCCGGTATCAAGGAATACAGGATGGTTTTCGAGAACGGCAAGTCCCCTTTCGTGCAATATTTGTGATTTCCGCTGATTGGTTTCTCCATCGACAGACAGATTTGAGGGAACAGAGTGGATCATGTACTCTTTCGATTCAACACGTTCTACGGTTGGGCTACATTACTACTCCCGCGTCGTCCTTGGTTCTGAATCATACCTTCTCTGATTTAGAAACTAGCTTGGGCATCATTCTTCGAACGTCTTGATGCCGTGTTCTTCGTCGCTCCACTCGACTGCTTCGATGAGTGGGACGATAATGAAAACGAACTCAAGCATTCGATGGACCTCTGGGGCGGTGTAGTGAGGAACGAGATGCTCGGGAGGTCCCCTCTAGTCCTTATCCACAACAGGATTGACTTGTTGCGGGAGAAGCTCGAGAGCGGGACGAGGGTTGTCGATCACGTAGTGTCGTTCAAGGACAGACCTAACGACGTCGAAACTGTCATACACTGTAAGTCGCTGTCCTGACAGTATGTTGAATACCTTGGGACTCACGCGGACCGGTTTAGATTTCAAGCACTACTTTAAGCAGGTCTACGAGTCTTCGATCAGCTCCGGCAAAGCATTGAAGAACCTCACCTCTAAACTTCGATCTGTCGGATCAACTTCGTTCGAGCCACAACCAGGTCCCCCGGTTGATCAACCCGAGAGGGTTTTCAAGGTTCATGTTGCGTACGACGTAAGTTACCCGACGCACCGTAATATTCTTGGGTGGCTGATACCCCCCGGCTTCTCTGATCTAGGACGCCCGGTTGGTGAAGTCACTTGCCAGCCTAATCCCTGATGCACCCGCTCCAGAGTCTCCAAAAGCTACAAGGGTCGCCTAGCTTTATGATATGTTCCTTCTTCCATCTTTCCTGTGTACGTGATCTGCTCTTGGCAAACTAATTCTCGCTCTTTTTCCTTTTCCCATGTCTCCACTTCTGTAGTTATAGCCTGTAATCGCGTAATACCACTTCGTTCTTCAAGCCTTCTTTGATAGATGCTATTCCCACACTTGCTTTATACCCACCAGTTTCTCTCCCGTTGCTACGTCGCCCTGGCTCCCTGGTCGTTACCAATGAAGCTGCGCTTTCTGGACAGGGTGCGATCGAGTTTGAAGGATGGAATTACGGTCGTTTGGGTACCGGGATCCTGGGACGCCACTTCGGCATAGCTCTACGTAAGGAAACCTCCCAAGGGTCGCCCCAGTTGGGGAAGATGTGCCAACCGCGGATGCTCGGATGCGCAAGGAACTACTGCCTACCTACTGGCGGACCAGACCTGAGGACACCCAGGTTTCTCCATTCTTCGATTCCACCTCCCGCCCATGTAACGGCTCGGAGGGCTTTTTTCGGTGCCTTACTTTGGGAGACGCATGGTATTAGCCACGCTGTGATTTAGTGGATTACGTGACCGGCCACTGCTCGCTTCTGCACACCGCCATGTCCTCACAAACCGTTTACGACCTCTCCATACCAGAGCTGCTCCGTGCACTGGACGAGAAACTCAGCCTGGCACATACTAGGCCGCCCACCCAGCAAACGGGGGATAGGGTCTTACAGTGAATCCTTCAGATCGAATGCCTCGAACCTAGAGCACGCGAGACCTTGAACCTTATCTCCTCTTTGCGGAACCTGTTGCAACCGGTCAACAGGTTGCCACCCGAGGTGCTCTCTCGCGTCGCCCAATGTCTCCTGTCCAAGAGTGCCACTCGGGACACGAGATCAATCATTCCACTGGCTCATGTGTGTCAGTACTGGTGCGAGTCCATCATTTCGACACCCGAAAATTGGACACTGATATCCGGCGAACGGAAGGGCTTAGCGACGCTGACCCTGGAGCGGCGCAAGGGAACTCCCTTGAAAATCGGTCTTAACATGATCACATCGGAGAAGACCCTTGGTTCTCGGTCTTGATTACACCGTACGCTCAAAACATCAAAATCCTGCATCTGCAGTGCGTCTCGTCCATCGAAAATGTGGCGCAAGCACTTCCGGACTTCCCCCAGTCATTACCCAACCTCCGATCACTGTCACTCCTCCCTGGGCGTGTCGACTGAGATTGGTCTATTGACCCGTTCGGACCATTCCCCCTCAGGTTGAGACATCTCTCGTTAACCCATGTCACTCTTTACCCCTCATTCCTGCATCTCAGGTCTCTTACCGACCTGACCATTTTCCATCACCAGTTCAATCTCCACTTGGATACCCTTTTGGGCTTTTTGGAGGAGAATCCTTCACTTGAACGTGCAACCATAGAGATACGGTTTAAACAGACCTTCCTCCAAGTTCACAACGTCGATTTGCAATCGGGTCCCGCCTTCGAAGCCTATCAATACATTCCCAGGATGCGATGGACTTGCATATCTGGAGGTTACCCTTTCCGACATAAACGTCTTTCGAACCTACAATCATCCACTTTCATGGAGCATCATCCCGACAAACGGAGCATCTGGCCGGCCGGACCAAATGGGAGCTTCTCATTGGGATAATCTCTTACTTCGGTCGCCTCCTCCCAGAGGTCCCTCGATTCCATTTTGCCAATGTTCGGGTGCTCCATATACGCCGCCATGCGCTGGAAACGGACTCCGTTATTTGGCCCCTCCCTGCTGCCCTCAAGAAGCTCGCCATCGAGGGTGAAATCTATCTACCATATCTCCTCTGCACTTTGTTCTCGGATTCGTCTTTATCTCCCTCATTGAAACCCCTCATTCTTGGATTGCGATATCACTGACTGCTATATGGGGAAACTAACACGATTTACTTCCAACCACAAGGACACCACTTCAGCCTGGTTGGATAGGGCCGTTATCATCAATTCCAACGGAAACCTTCCGAGCGGCGCCTTGGTCGACACGCTTCGGGGGGATGTCCCGGTTATTGAGGTCCAGCTGGGCAAGAGACTACCAATGGATCTGACACGCGATGGTGTTGTAGGCTGACGGATAGCCCTTCCTACTACATGCACAGATAATCTGTTTGTACACTAGGTCGATACCGCTTCTTTTACCACAGATTGAATCACATATAAGTCAAGGAATGTGACCGACCTGATACGCGCTAATTACCTGTTTATGGGATGCACATGAGTACGATCAACTCTGCCTTCCATGACTACGGGTCGACGCTCTGTGGAAATAATCCGAAGAAATTCAACACGGGGTGGTTTCCTTCATGAGGCGGCGAGGGAGCCCCAACGACGGCCGCACCACTTCCTCACTCCCCGCCGTCGGTGGTGTTCGTCTTGAGCTACGGGCGGGCTGACTTCCGAAAAAGGGAGGGAGATGGGCTCACGGATTCGTCGGACTCCTCGACGAGGTCGTCTTCCTGACCAATGCTGGAGTGGGACCCAATGGGTATACGCTGTGAGTGGTCCAGAGCTGGGATACGTTTGGTAGTTACACGAGTTGAGAAATCTACCACGACCTGCCGTCTATCACTAAACCATCCGACCACGAAGCCGTCCTCTCTAGATCCTGAATATTGTTCTTCCATTGATCCAAGAGCTTTGGGACAATGTCGTGACCGATCGGGAGTCGGAGAGGAGGATTCTGGTCAGGGAGAAGTTTTGAGTAGAGCACCCTGACCGCCTTATCCACATCACCAATGTGTGTGTCTCCCTTGGCCCTTGCACGGCTCTGAGATGACGGCGTAGATGGATCGGCGTATGCTGGGTGAGGCGGCGAGTCAACCATCGATTCCAAGGACCTGGCCCTCGTACGGAAGGCACCATATTCGATGAGGGTGATCTACGCTTCAGGGTAAGATTCACCGTACCCGGAAATGCGGGCGAGGGTCTCACTTTAATGTTCCACTTGGGATCTATTTCGGCTGCCAACGTCGAGATGGCACCTTCGTGGGCTGGGTAAAAGAGGTCACCACCGAGCCTTTGTAAAACATCCCCTGGCCCACCAAATTTGCTCGCACAGTAGTAACAAAAAGCTGGCGTGGGGAGCAACCCAGCTGCGGAAGTAACAGACCACAACCTCCCGCCTTGGGGCTCGTTGACGTCCCGGAAGAATCGAATGGCCTCCCGTGCAACATTGATGGCACCCCAGATGTTCACGTCAAACATCTTCCGCGCCTCTTCCTCTGGAGTGGACTCGAGTTCACCCATCACGGAGGACCCAGCGCTGTTATAAACAACATCAATGCGACCGAATCGGATTTCCGCGGTCCTAAAAGCGTCGTTGATATCGTCAGGGTTGGATACATCGACCTTGAGGATAAGGAGTTGGCCCTGTGTCCACGTCTGAAGGAGGGAGGTACTGAAGCTTTTCTGGCTTTCGCACAGCGGCAATAACGATATCGCCCTGCTCCAACGTGTGCGTGGTGAGGGACAGGCCAAAGCCGGAGGATGCACCGGTAACTGTGTTCCGTGGTGAGGGAAACATTACGCCCAGAAAAACCACAGGAGACTCACTGAACCAAACTCGCTGGGTTGACATTGTCTCGAGTACTACGTGGGAGTGGAAGGGTTCTTGCTGCCCCCAGGTGCGACGGGACCAACTTTAAACCCCTCCGGCAGGATAAGGGCTTGCATCGGGTGGGTGGGACTACCTTGTTCCTTCTCACCGCGATGCGGTGATACGGTCGAGGCGGATACCGATCAACCCGTCCTCCAGTCGAGGTGTGATGGGCACTCGACATGGTTGGGGGGAGCTGTCGATGTGAATCGGTGGGTCAAGCCGCCTAAGTTTCCCACGTCCGCTCGTCATATGATCTACGTAGGCGGACTCTGGCTGGCAACTACGGAAGACGCGGAAAAGGAAATGGGGTGCGATTGAAAACTAAGAGACATCGCGTTGTCGGACAAGCGAGAGTCGGGTTGGAACACCAGCAGTGCGGGGTGTCCACATCCGCCGGGGATAGGGCGCGGTTCCCCTTCATTACCGTGGTACCTAACGCGCGGACGAACAACGAACACCCTATCTTAGACCCCCACCAGATGAATACAGCAGTTTCGAGCGGAGGACCTGCGGACTTAAGTTCGCAGCAGCACTTTTTGTTTGATGATATATGAGGCATTTGGGGGTTGAAGAGGAGCATGAGTGGCTTTGGTGAAGGACATCTGATCGATGTCCAAACGAGGCACCCCTTCCCTGAAGTTCAGCACCCAAAAAAAAAACATTTCAATATTGCCGCTTCCTCCAGCTGTGATTCAAGGGAGAGGCGCACTCACCATTCCGGAGAGCACCTGACTTGGCCGCCCTTCTCCAGTTTTGCCTACCCGACATCATCTCCGGAGAACGGCCGCAGGTGAACGGTGGATGATTGAGGAAGCGGCAGAACCGGGGTGCGGTCGAGGCTGGACCTGGCTACACTGGCTACACAGCCTACATAACAAACCGGGAAAACAGATTCGTGAGGAGCATGTCCCTGCATGTCAGCGGCTCGGTGCAGACTCATGAACTCACGGAGTTCTGATGGAGATTAATTGGGGGTGTTAGCGGATCTCCCAGAACGCGGACGGAACCCGGTTTGAGAGCGCCTACAAGTTATATAATTACCACTCACTCGAATACCGTATTGTCGATTGGGAATAGGCATTTGTGAACTGGTGATATCACGGTGATCAACCAACTTGTGTCTGCGAACCCTATCAGGGCCGCGGGGGGTAGTGACCAGTGGCGTATGCTCAAAAGGCGACGGCATGTTGGGGGTTGAACGTGGATGGCAATGCTGAGGAATCTCGTCACCCGCACATTGTACTCGCTCGATATTCGTTTCCCACACATTATAAGGATCTCTTCCGGCCGGGGCCTCACGATGGCCAGGTCTGTGTTTGCAGTCCTTCTGTACGTCGAATCGTACCGATTGGCTCCCATTCTCTCTCGGTCGAATTTCGGTCCTCCCTTGGTGATCAGAGGTCTAGAATCCGTACGTTACGCATCAAGGTGGTAGGTAGTTCCCACCCAAGCTGTGACCCACTTTCCCTGTATTCATTGGAAACCGATCCAGGGAGGAGTAGAGGAACGACCCGAAAGTTCTGAGGTGAGGCTACCATTCGCGGTGTGAGTCGTGGTGAACCGGCGCCTGGCGGACAAGGTGACTCGGAGAGCCGCCGAGGCTTACTGCGTGGAGAAAAGGCGGTCATGCCACGCAGACTCAGGACACCGGGTGTTTCGGGTCAAGGGCTAGCTTACTATCCAAACAGAATCGTACGGTGGACTATTGACCAATGACTTGTCGCGTTGGTGAGGGGGCGTGTGGTGGTTTGAGACCCTGAGAGTCGGGTCTGCATCTGTCGGAACACTCCCAGTCCCATCCCCAAGTGCCCGCATCTTGATGGAAGAAAAGAGACGCTTGCAGGGACCGAACCATATACATTACTACAGATATACTACGTATACGTACAAATAACAGGCTATAGTACACACCGCCCAGAAATATATAGACCTCACTTCACGCTTCTCGGCTAACCTACATTGTTTACGCTTTCACTGTTCTCTGGTGATTTAATTTCAGTGAAACCGGACCACGAACCGCCGCCCCCGTCGACCCAGATATCTGGCTGAATTGATCCCTTAGACACCCAAGTAATGCTAACCAAGTACATCTTCTCGAGCCTCATGCAACCCTGTCCAATTTTCCACCGAGCATTGCCAGATCGGTTTATCGGAGTGGTCTGATTTCGTTCGTAAGAACCAAAAAGGTGAGAGGGGTATGGTAACTAACGGCGAACATATCGAGGTGTCGCTCAACGCGTTTCGCGATCTCGTAGGCCAGTTTGCTCTTCGTGATAGGGCCAGGTTCTTTCCTCCAGTTTTTCACGGCGATCTGGAAACACATCAATGGGTGTACAGATGGCGAACCACGATAAATTCGCACTTGACCGAGTTGAGCGTTGGTTGGGTACCCGGGGAACTGGTGAGCGGTCGGACGAACTTTAGTCGGGCGTTCTCCATAAGGACAAGATCAATCGACGTACCAATAGCCGACACGAGACAGGGCCCTTAGCGTCTTCCAGGACGTGATCGTCTCTACCATCTAAGCCCGTGAAGTGCTCAGCGAGGGCATGTCGCATGTTGAAGCCACGGAAGCTGTTGACGCTGAAGGTGACCCCTTCCCGTCGCGAAAGAGATCTGTCCTTCGTTCCCGAGGTATACCTCTTCTGTGGCAGTCTAGTCCAGTTGATTGGGAGCACCTGCGGCGGAAAGGAAGGGGGAGCTGTAGCTGCGCCGAGGGTTGGGGTACCATCAGCAGGTCGTGATTCCAATGCGGTTTCCTCATCTTCTGGGGTGCTCTCAATCTGCCGGGTACACGTTATTGCCTAAATCGAAGGTGGGTGCTGTGGGAAGTATTTCTTACCGATCTACGAGGTGGCGCGACTTCGGGGGGGTGTGGCAGGAGACCAAGAAAATCACTTTCGGAGTGGCCCGAGGTTGAGCATATGTGGTCGGGTCTAGACCATGCTGGAGGGCCATCACGATCCGAGAAGGCGCTAAACGGCCGAGACGGCGATCGACCCGTGAATATCATCTCCGGAACTGATTGCCGTGCTGGTTCCATTTCCCCGAACGCGCCATATGAGCTGCCCCCTGCCTCTGGGTTGGCCGACTGCTCAGGAGAATAAGGTACAGATTCGCCCGCGGTATGGCGGAGGTCAAGATACGTGCCCTCAGATGTAACACGAAGAACGGGGGGGTATGCGGGAGTGTGGGGGCCCACCGAATATGTTGGATAGGTAGCTGAAACGGCATCAAACACATCCATAACCCCCAGAACCTCTTGAGACAAAGGATTGGTCACTTCCGGTGTCTGGGTGGTGGTGATTTCCCACAAGGCGTTCGGTTGATGGGGGTCCTGACCCGGGTGGTGGGTATCGAACAGGGAACCGGCAGTCCCGGAGGGTGTGTCCGCCTCTAAATCCGACAAGTGGTTCTCGCCGATGTGGTGGGTACCTTGCAAAAGGCCTGAAGTGCTATAGTCATAGGGCAGGTAGTGAAGGGCAGGGAAGTCAGTGCTGTTGGGCATCGCTGTGGAGGGCGGAAGGTTGGAGGGAGGGGAGGGGAGGAGAAGAGAGAAGAAGGGGAAAGAATAAAAGAAAGGAAAGGAAAGGAAAAGAGAAGAGAAGAAACGAGTGAGACCAGGGCCGCCTTTATAGTGGGGGGTGTCTGGTTTGCGGGACTGCGAGGATCATGCGGCCCGCGAGCCCTAGCGTCCGTGAGTGCGCCGAAAAGCAACAACCTGATAGAACGAAGTATGTTAAACGCGTTGCGGGGTGGCGCTGAGATTGAATGCCCATCGCGGAAACACTTCTGATCGAGGTTTGTCCATTCCACCCCAGGCGAGTTATGGACGGCAAACTCTTAGGATCTTCCCTACTCCTCGATCCCAGATATGTACATCGCCCAGCTTCGGCCCGTGATAGCATGCATAGCCACCAAACCGTGGTGACGGATATGGCAAACGGATGCAAAACTCAGCCGACTTGGTGGGAGGACTAACCTAGACCGGAGCCGTCATAAGCTATTGCTTTCTGATGGGGGGCTCCCAGAGCTCTGGGACCCTCCAATGCCCCGTGCCTGTCCCTCGATGGTGCCAATTCGCCGACCGAAATTAACATTCAGCCTCCACGGGCTGTGTCCTTGCCCTGCGATACGGGAGTTTCACACAAGTCCGTGACATAGGCGTCCGAATAAATCTATCCAGACAAATGCCGGACGCAATGAAAATCAGCATGAGTTGATCAAGCACACCTCTGACGGTCGCCGCGAGAGTCTGAGACGGACCCGTGCCGAAGACGGTGGCGAAAGTTTATCAGGTTTCATCAGAACTCGCAAGGATGTGGAAAGGGATCCAATAAACGATCGGATTCCCACGGCAGATCTCTCTGTTGCCTCGTCACATGTCGGCCCTGACGGATTGTTTGAGTTCCGCAAATGATCTCCTCGCCGCGCATGCGTCGCTCGTCTCCCGTGTCCGTACCTCCCAGAAATACCACCGTCGACAGCTCGCAGCGCTCCCATCGCCACCGCAATCCCTGCTCAAGCTCGATCTCCTCCCTTCGCCACCACGGTCACCCTCACTTTCTCCACCCAGCAGTCCGGTGTTACAACCCAAGCAAAGAGTGGTGAGGCCTGACCTACCCCCCGCAAAGAAAGCACGTGTCGCAAAGTATCAGAATTACGTACCCGAGGAAGAGACGATCAGGAACGATTACAGCCAAAGATACGTTGACGGCGGGGAGTGGCCGCAGAATTGGGTTCTGGGTGCGGATCCAGCGCGTCGGTTCGAGGAGTAAGCCCTGTTGGTTTTCTAGGCGTCACTATCGTTTTCTTGACACGTTCGCCGTTCCAGGTATCCCAAGCAACAACGTTTGTTGGGGCTCAAGAAGGCTTCAGTCAACACGCACGCACATCCTCCGACTTATCTCCCAATATCCCAGCTCCCTTCGTTACAACAAGCCAAATTCGATGTCATACTGATCGATCCGCCATTCTCTTCATCCTTCTCATGGACGGACCTGCAAGATCTACCCATACCCGCCCTCTCTGCCGATCCCTCTTTCGTTCTGCTGTGGGTGGGGAGTGGCGCCGGAGACGGCTTGGAGAGAGGGCGAGAGGTCCTTGCGAGATGGGGGTTCCGAAGGTGTGAAGACATCGTATGGGTGAAGACCAACACTATCAGTAACAGTGGACCTGGGGTACGTCCCTCCTTCGGGGACGAAGGCTAGGCGCTTATCGTTGTATTACAGACGGATCCGCCGACAACGTCTTTGCTCGTACGCACGAAGCAGCACTGTCTTATGGGGATCCGTGGTACAGTCCGTAGGTCTACGGATAGTTGGTTTGTACACTGTAACGTTGGTATGCACGCACTCAGCCCGCCTATTCCCCTTCCTCATCATCTCGTTGCATTTAGATACGGACGTTGTGATATGGGAAGGCGATCCAGATGATCCCACTCTCAAACCACCGGAAATGTATACGCTCGTCGAGAACTTCTGTCTCGGCCTTCGGCGGCTCGAGCTCTTCGCCCGTGGAAAGACCCTCCGGCGTGGCTGGGTGTCAGTCCTAGCTGAAGGCGAGGAGGAACGCGTGCAGGATGTCGTTGTGGAGGACGATGGGGATGTCATCACTCAGACGAGGATATGGGATAAAGAGGTGTGGGAGAGAGAGGTCAAGGAGCTGGCAAAGGGATCCGGCGGAAGGATGGTCGTGCCTATGACGTCAGGTGAAGCTTTCGTCAGCCGATCCCGTCGTGAATTCACTGACACAGTCCCCCATGCCGCCTCGCTTTGTAGAAATCGAAGCGCTACGGCCAAAATCCCCAGTCCGCGGCGGTTCTTCCAATGTGTCTACAAATCCCACGCCAAACCCATCCGTCCAATCCCGTCAGGGACACCTTCAACACCAACGGCAGGGACCAGGTGGCCACCTCACGCCTGACCTCGTGCAACAGGTCATCAACCAACAGACAATGGCTGCGATGGGAGGAGGCCCCGGTGGGTTACCAAGCATGCCCGCTATGCCGAACATGTCCGGTGTTGTCACCATGTCCCACGTACCGGGGATGGGTGGGATGCCAGGGATGAATGGAATGGGTGGGATGGGAGGGCCACCGTTCGGAGGTGGAATGATGGTCCCAGGAATGAACCAGATGGGACAACTTGGACTGATGGGCGGAATGGGTCAGATGGGGAACATGGGAGGTATGGGACAAATTGGCAATATGGGACAGATGGGCGGGATGGGAGGAATGATGGGTATGGATCCGATGGGGGTGGGTCTCCCTGGTATGGGTGGAATGGGCGGCCCTGGCGGACAGCTCCATGGGCACGTTGGTCTGTCTAATCTCCCGAATGTGGCTAACCTTCAGAATCTGCCCGGAATGCCGGGCATGGGGGGGATGCATGGGATACCTGGGATGATGGGTCCGATGAGTATGAATATGGGCGGAATGCAAGGGATGGGGGGTTTACCCGGAATGATGGGCGGAATGGAGGGGATGATGGGGATGAACCATGGTATGGGAAACATGGGGAATATGGGGAATATGGGGAACGTGGGGAACATGGGTAACCTCGGTGGTCAGAATGGGATGGGTGGACAGTGGGGAGGTCCTGGGCCGTTCGGGTTCCAATGAGTGTTTCGCTGGCGATAAAATCCTTCTCCGGGCATCTACAGGACATTGAGCTCGCGGACTCTTCTGTTCGTACACGACGCATCACATACGATAATACACATATAATCGTCGTGCATCCTCGATTTCATTTTCAGGATTCCGTAAGTATTTCATTTCGGCGGGAGCGCAGCTGCAAGCACGCAACTGTCGTCCCCAATTTGTGAGAGATCCAAGGCCGGGATCTCGGTTCTGGAACACAGTTGATCTCTCCGACGCGCCGGCTCACACAGGTTGGGCGGTGAAGGGGGGTTACATATCGTGCATTCATGTGAGGTGTGGAGGGTTGGAGTGGTGGTGATCGTAGGTGAATCACTAAAAACTATAAGGAACAAGTGTGACGTCGCATGTCCTATGTACCAATGACTATGAACCCAAAGGGGACCTGGGACTTGGAACTACAAGACTATAAACTGGATTAAGGAAATCGCTGTACGGCTTTAAAACAGGTGGTGACTCCCTTACTTAGCGAAGGCCGTATCGGGTCCGAAAGGGCACCCATGGACCCCGTTGATGGACCGGGCGAATAGAGAGGGATGTAGGGGAGTGCCAAAGGAAGCAGGAAGAAGAAATGGAGAAGGGGGCGGTTGGAAAAGGGGAGGAATGAAGTGGGAAGAAAACAGGTGGGGGAGGGAGGAAGGAAGAGTAAGGGGAAGGGGAGAAGGAAGGGGAAGGGGAAGGGGAGAAGGAAGAGTAAGGGGAAGGGGGGAAGGAAGAGAAGGGGGGAAGAAAGAGGAAAGAAGAGGGAAAGAAGGAAAAAAGAGCGAAGGAGAAGTAGCGGAAAAGGGGGGAAGGATGAAGAGAAAAAAAGAAAGAGAAAGAAACGGAGGTCGCCCCGAGGGAGTGACAGCGGGGGTGAACCGATGGGGAGGGAGACGGGTGCCAGCAAACTAAGGACCAGCGATAAACATCAGCATTCAAAATTCGAAGGCACGCGCACGACCCACTTACAGACCGCGGAACGGTTTTAAACTGCCCTTCAGAGACCCTGTAGCGATCGTTGTCGGTCAGCTTCATTCTCGAGGTACCCACCGCGCACGATGAAAAGCGCGAGGGTTATCTCACCGTCCCGATCACCTCATCCAGTGCGGATCCGATCAACGTCTTGTGCAATGGGCAGTACGGGATCCGAAAGGGTAGGGTTATCGATTCCGCTCACTGGGGGACAGCCTGTTTCGCGCAGCAGGCGTAGCCGCCCCCTTCTGCAGCGCATGGGTGGGAATACTGGTGATTGGTGCCTCGCAGTGCTACAAGGCCGCTTCAGCGAAACCCTCTTCAGTTTCGGAACCGGATATGCCGGGATTTGCAGGTGGGTGCGAGCAGGTGAGTGTAGGCGTTATGGTAAGTGGCTCCGGATGCGGTTGGTGAGGAAGATCAAACCTACCAGCTTTTATACCAGAACCCGGCTGAGTATATGGCCAAAGAGTGTGGCGGTCGTGGGGCAATGGAACCGACTCGGGGGACGTTCCACACAAAGGGGTAGGGCACCAACCGCCACACTTTGGAAGCAAAGTACGATGGGACCGTAGCCAACAGTCGCCTATGCAAAGACATCACACCTAGTCCGGAGTGGGTTACCAGGGTGTGGCTGTTCTGACACGATAAATGAGAATATAATCGGAGTACTTGGACATGCGACCGCGGGACCTGTGCCACCATCTAATTTGAGGTCAAAGGTGTACAAAGGAAACAGTGAATCCAACTCCAGTTGCGCGCCGAGTGCATAGCGCCGCACGTACGTAGAATCGTGGCCGGGGGCAAGTCCGCCACACCAGGTAGGGCGATGCGATTGTGTGGCCGTATTTAGTCGGCTTGTGACTGGTACCAAGGTACACCAAGGGTGATGAACAATGGGTGGATTCCTTGGAATCGCACGTTCCGCCCTATCCCCGAACTAAGGGACGGCGGAGGTACATCCACACCCGGCAGAGTGGCCAAAGATGCAGCCAAAGCTCAAGTCCCCATGAAACCCGCCACGATGCTCGATAGTACATTACATACTATCGTGCGCGCTTTCCCGGCAAAGGCCTGGTAGCACTTATGTACCTGATGAGTTGGGAATCCGGATGATGAATTGGATCAACAAGTCAGAGGAATTGGGGTTGTCCTGGGGCAGGAATGTCTGGCGTAGCTGGTAGTACTTCAGGTAAGTCCTTCTGAATACGTGTTGTAGCTTGAAGGAGTTAGGTGCTGCACATCATTGTCTCGCATTCGGATCTCGAGGGAGAACTAGTCGCTCACTCACTCACTCATTCACTTAGTACTCATCGGGTTTACGTGAGACACGAATGACGCCCAGTGAACGCCCGCACTCAGAAGGCTGACAGGCATCTGGTGCGTAGTGGTTTTCGAGTGTGGTACTGTATCGGCAAACCCCGAAATACCCTTCTTAACTTTCCCATCATCGACGTCAGAGTGGCTGAACGCCCAGAGGACTAGGTAATCCTCCGTTCTTCAAGGGCCAAGGGGCACACGCTGCGACCCCAAAAATACCGTCTAACGCTCCCTGTAACACCCTGGCCTTCTAACTTCACTTGGGGTGATTGATCCGTGTCCGTTTCTGCGTCTCCATCTGATGTGGAATGACGGCCTGGTTTCGGTACAGATTCCTACGTTCCGGCGGACACCTACGAATCATGACCGACGCTTCAAAGTATGCCGATTGGACTCGGGAGGATCTCATCACGAGGGTCTTGGACCTCGAGAGTTCCCTTCTCCCCGGCGACGGTAGCGGGTCAAGGGTGGCCACCCAACCCCCACCTCCTTCCCTCTCCCAACCTCCACCTCCAGGGGTACAACCGACACTTAACCTGCTCCGGGGCACACCGGTGACGAGGATCCCAAGTTCCGAAACCCCTCAACAGCCAGCCAAATCTAAATCCAAGGCGAAGGTGAAAGACCTCTCCGAACAAAAACCGTTCGACTTCTCCCTCCACCCACGACGGAAGATCGCTCTACGGTTCACTTATGCCGGATGGGAGTACGGGGGGTTAGCCTATCAGGCACGTCCGACTCCCTTGCCGACTGTCGAAGGCGTGTTGTTCGACGCCCTGGTCCAAACTAAGCTTGTCGATGGGACCAAGGGATTCGAAGGTTGTGGGTGGGAGCGGTGCGGGAGGACGGATAGAGGAGTGAGTGGGGCTGGAAACGTAGTCAGCCTTTGGGTACGGAGCGCGATACCTCAGGACACCCCCGCCGACGGTCCTTCATCACCTTCGAACTCTCTGGGCACATTCCCAGATGCTACACCCACGCCAAGCGTTACGACGAAGGAACTACGATACATTTCGATGCTCAACCGAGTACTGCCACCCACGATTAGGGTTGTGGCGTGGTCTCCGGTCGCACCGACGTTCTCTTCCAGATTCGCGTGTAAATACCGACACTACAAGTACTTCTTCCACTCTCGGAACCTCGATATCTCACGGATGCAAGACGCTGCCTCGCGGTTATTGGGCGAGCACGACTTTCGAAATCTGTGCAAGCTGGATGCGTCTAAACAGATTACGAACTTTCGGCGGACGATTCTCCAAGCGTCCATCTCCCCGGCACGGCTGAAGGGCAAAGCGGATTTGGACGGTGTATGGGTGTTTGATCTGAAAGGGACGGCGTTCTTGTACAATCAAGTTAGGCACATCGTGGCCATCCTCTTCCTTATCGGTGCCGGGCTCGAGCATCCATCGCTCATGACGGCGCTAGTCAACGTTGACAAGGAGAGCCCGTATCCCGCGTTTAAAGAGGGCGAGCCGGTGCCACCAATCGTGGAGAGGAAACCGGAAACCCAGATGGCAGACGGGTTACCTCTGGTCTTGTGGGACTGCGCCTACTCAGATGAAGACGTGCGATGGCAGATCGATGAGGGTGATGGGGAGGATGTGGGCGCGGGTGGAGCTGGCGGGGTATACGGACAGTTGAGGTCGATCTATGAAAGGTCGACGATCCATTCTGCGCTGGACGCGTATTTTTTGGAGAGCGCATCAAAACACCACCCGGCACCGATGAACGCGTTCCCACTACGTCCGAACCCCTCTGGGTCTGGTGGGCTTATACCAGGTGGTTCGGGGGTTTTACAGATACCATTAGGTGGTGGCGCGCATCAACGAACTGGCAGGTATGTACCAGTATTGTCTCGCAAACGGCTGGAGGACGTATTTGTGGTGAATGAGAGGTGGAAGGCGGGCAAAGGAGCACGGAAAGAGGTATCTTTCTATCTTTGTATTCCTCTTGCCATCTGTCTGACTGGTTCCGTCCAACGCTTATAGCCTCCATCTTGATGTTTTGCATCGATTGGACCCTGGGTGGCTAGTCTTGAACCGTGCGCGGGG
>Ga0307516_10003919_pt1 | contig 18754 bp, 16 predicted proteins | sample 19_EM_MG_FD_203310 | JGI IMG/M metagenome (GOLD analysis project Ga0307516, IMG submission 203310) | Populus trichocarpa ectomycorrhiza microbial communities from riparian zone in the Pacific Northwest, United States - 19_EM | ecosystem: Host-associated > Plants > Roots > Unclassified | place... | reverse complement strand
ACTTTTGCCCCCGGGTGTGGTGGGCCGGTTGTGGGTGGAACGCCCCCCCCCCCCCCCCCCAACCACTCTTCAGACGGTTCTGCATCTCTCCAGTTCGACACTGGATCCCTCCAGTTCGACGCTAGATAGATCTCTCCAGTTCGACGCCAGATCCCAGTGCATCGGTCTTGTCCTTCCGGAACCAGGTTTCGCGGTGCGCACGGCGGTAGCTCGGGAGCTCTCTGCCCGATCCGAAGGGAAAAATGGCAGCGGCGACGACGAACCTGACAACCGCGCCGCACGGACTCGGCATCGCCACGTCCGACGACGGACACTCGACCGCATCGACCCCGATTGACGACTCGCCACCGGATACCCCGCCCGCCGAGGAGCCGAAACCGCGCGATCGGATAATCGTCGGCATCGACTTTGGGTAACCCCCCATCCATCACCGCCTCTCGCGGCTCGGCAGCGTTGCTAACCAAGCCCAGAACTACCCACAGCGCCATCGCCTGGGCCCATACCAGCACCCCTGACGAGTACGAGGTGATCACTCAATGGCCGGGGCAGTCGGGCAAAGACTGGGGCAAGGTCCCCTCGGACATCTCGTACAACACTGGCCGCTCGCCGACACCGTCGACTGCCAATCCCGCCGCCTCCACCTCCTCCCTCGCCCACGACCCGGATGCGCTCGCGTTCAGATGGGGCTTCGAAGTGCCGGCCACCGACCCGCAGAAGCTGAGCTGGGTCAAGATCCTCCTCGATCCCTCCCAGCCCAGACCGACTTTCGTCCAGCCGAAGAAGTCCACCCTGCCGAGAGGGAAGACCCCCGTCTCGATCGTCACCGACTATCTCCGCGCCTTGCGCGCCTACACGTTGCTCACGCTCGAACGACGACTCGGCGCAGAGGTCGTGGAGAGAACGCCGGTGGAATATGTCCTCACCGTTCCGGCTGTCTGGAGCGACAAAGCCCGGGCCACGACGCTGGAGGCCGCCGTAGATGCCGGCCTGGGCGGCAAGGAGGAGGACGGGGAACACGGTGGACTGCGGCTCATCACGGAGCCCGAGGGGGCGGCAGAATACGCACTGCGGAGCCTGCAGCCGAACACACTCAAAGAGGGCGACTGCTTCACTGTATGCGACGCGGGCGGTGGAACAGTAGATCTGATAACCTACACCATCACCTCACTGCACTCCTTGCAGCTGCAGGAAGTCGCGGTGGGCACCGGCGCGCTCTGCGGCGCTGTGTATCTCGACCGCAGGTTCGAGGAATTTGTAGCGGAGAAGATCGGACGGGACAGGTTCGAGGCGATGGATCACCGGGTGAAGTTCCAGATGGGCCAGTACTGGGAGACCTACATGAAGCGAGAGTTCGCAGAGACGGCCGCCGGGGATGCCGCCGCCGACGACGACTATTTCTGGGTCCCCGTTATGGGCGTGCCTGACACGGAGGACGGCCGGATGCGCGGCGGATTTCTGCGGGTATCGAGGTAAGCTCCCGCGCAGCGCCTCTAGCTATCGGGGATGCTGAGTCGCAGCAGGGACGAGGTCCGCGACATCTTCTCTCCCATCGTCAACCAAGTGCTCGATCTGCTCGGCGCGCAGGTGCTACAAGTGCTCAAGACGGCCAAGAAGCCCGTCGGCGCGATCCTGCTAGTGGGCGGCTTCGGCAGCAGCGAGTACCTGTACCGCCGGATCCTCGCGTGGTCCAGCGGCAGCATCCCAGTCCTGCAGCCGCGCAACGCCTGGACGGCCGTCGTGCGCGGCGCGATCATCCGCGGCCTGCAGGGCGACACCATCAAGGCGCGTCTTAGCCGCCGCTACTACGGCGTCGTCCACGACGCGAAATACGATCCCCAGATGCACGAGGAGAGCGAGAAGCAGTGGCACCCGCTGCGGTGCGAGTGGGTTGTGCGGAACCGGATCCAGTGGTACATCCGACGTGTATGTCCTGCCCCCCCCCCCCCGTGGACGATCTCCTCCTTCTGACGCTTTCCCGACAGGGCGACGTGACGACATCAACGCGCACGCTCTCCTTCGCCTTCTACCGCACCATCGCGGCGACGGAGATCGTCGGCTCGGCGCACGCGCTCAGAACGGAGCTGTGGGTCTGCGACGCTGAGACCGCGCCCGCCAAGCGCGACAGCACGGTCAGGAAGCTATGCGTCATGCAGAGCGAGCCGGTGCCCGTCGAGCGGTTCGTGAAGATGAGGAACGAGAAGGGCGAGGTCTTCTACCGCGTCGACTACAGCCTCGACATGACCGTCACCGGCGGCGCGGTCATCTACGAGATGAGCATGGCCAAGAAGGGGGGCAAGGGGGGCATGGCGGATACGAGAGGGCAGGCGGGGGAGCGGGAGAAGGTCGGACGCGTCGAGGTCAGGTACGAGTAGGCGGGGGAGCGCATCCGAGTCGTGTCGTCCCCCTGGGGGGGGGGGTTATTGTTCGTTTACTAGTAATACATGAATGAAAGTCTACTACGCCTTCCGCGCGCTGGCCGTCCAAAGCTTACGTTCTCTCTCACACACACGGTGGGCGCGATGCGCCAGTGAGCCCGACGCATTCACATCATCTGGTGTCACCAACCACCATGGCGCACCACAGTTCATCACTCTCATCTTCACCCGCAGCGAGCTGTCAGCGGGAGCGATGTGCAGATGTGATAGTTATCTATTCTAGGACTGACGCTGCTTTTGTTTCTTCATTACACGCATACGACCTATTTAGATCATGGCGATATACACACTCCACGTCCCATCCACCGTCCGGAGGCTCGTTGGGTCTCCCCGCCCCTCACCCCGGCCTTTTCGCCCCGGAAAGTAAAATGCGCACCTAGGAAAGCACATAGGAAAGACAAAAGAAATCGTGCCCCTCGTCCCCCCCCTTCATGCCTCACTTCCTGCCTCCGCCTCCGTCCTTCTCTCCCCGTCCCGCTGCCTGCTCTCTTCTTCCCTCTCCTCTCGCTCTCCGAGCTCCCACTCCGACACCTCGCTCTGGGCGTCCTTCTCTTCTGGCTTCGGCACCCTTCTTCCCACAGCGTCCTCTGTTGCAGCTTCCACTTGGGGCACCACCTGAAGAGGTGGTCCCGGGTTTGGCATGCGTAATGGCACCATCCGCACCCAGCGGCCGGGCGGCTCTTGATCCATTTCAGGTACTGGCCGATGAGTGCATGGCTCGTCTTCAGCTGGTAAAAGCGTGAGGCACTCATCTTGCCACAGCTGGCAACAGTCGGGTCTGGTCGCTGTCCATTGGAAGGCTTATATTTTGCTACCAGGCAGTGCTCGCCATGGTTCCGTCCAAGGAATTTCTCGGACCGTGTAGTCAGTCCGCCCAGCCAAAAGACCACGGTCCATCGGGTTGACCGCGGTCGACCGCGGTCTTTGACGCTCAAATCACTCGGCTGCCACATCCAAGTTTGTTACCAAAACTCCGATCGATCTCACCTTTCTCGCTGCCACATCCAACAATCCTGCCACTACTCAATCCATAAGCCGTTGCGAGCGCAAACGCAGGGCGCGAATGGCACAGGCGGGAGATGAAAGAGATGCGATGGACCTGTTCCAGAATGAAGACTTTCCATTAAATGAGGTTAAGGATGTCATTGGATTCTGGTCAACAAGGCGTTTAGACCCCAGATGGAAGGATCTCGCACAGATGGCGCTCGAATATCTTAGCATACTTCAATGCCAGCTGGGCCAGAGAGAGTCTTGAGTGGTGCAAAGATAACACTCTCTAATAGGAGATGCATTTGGATAACGAAGCTATCAATGCTTTGTGGTGTCTTAAGAGTTGGTACCGTGATGGTCTGATTTCGGCTCATCACGAGGAGATTCAACAACTGGAGAACACGCTTGATGCTTTGTGTCAGGCAGAGATGGAGCGGACGTATGAGCAGCTTGATGGATAGTGCTGGAAGGTACTGAAGTAGTAATTGGCGGTATTAATTTACATAATTTACATAATTTCTGGCAGTCATCCGTAGTCGACCACGGTCCGTCCCGTCCAAGGCTGTGAAAAGACTGCCGGTCCTGGTCTTACAGAAGGACTGGACCGGCCCCCGTAGTCCAGTCCGGTCCTACCTAAATGACGGACCGGACGGACCATGGCGAGCACTGCTACCAAGATCCTGGCCTCTGCCCACTACCTTGCCTCAGCCCACATCTCCTGAGAGGATTTGCGTTTGAGGTTCGCCAGCGACCCGGGGCAGTGGTATTGCCCTTGATCCTCTTCCGTCCACATAGGTGAGCCACTCGACGCCATGAGCATCGGGCTTGTCTGCTGCTAGCTTTGCCCACTCATCCGCCTTTTCATTTCCAGGGACATCCCTGTGTGCTGGACACTGTCTGGTCTCGATTCGGATGTCAGGTTTTGCCTTCCGCAGTGTGGTAATGTGTTTTCGGGCTTCGATCGCATGCTTCTGCCCTGGGCCGGGCTCATCTGTGGCCATACGCCCGGATGGCAGCTTGGGCGCTCCGCCCCCGGCTTTCGCCTCCCGCTTCGTCTTCCACTACCGTGGTAGCATCAAGGGATTCTAGGGCATCCAGCAGAATAACGGGTTCCGTCCGGCCAGAGTATCCGATTGTCGTTTGTAGTCGTCTGCTGATCGCGGACCCAGAGCCCACCAGTTCCTTAGCACGGTCACTTTCTGGTAGGCTGAGGAGCCGGATGCTATACCGTCGCTGCCTGTTCTCCAACTGTGCCGCAGCAGGCCGGAGACCGGATTCGACGGAGAGGGCCCCCGCATTAGTTGTACGGAAACATCCCGTAACTGCACGGGACTCTTCATTGACCAGCACCTGTATTTGTATTTCATCTGCCCTTCCCTTCGACTGTCTGCTCAGTTTCCACCTGAGTTCCCGATCCGTAGAGTGCTACTGGCTGGACGCTGGCCGTCATTATCTTGCGGCAGTTGGTGGGGGATAGTCCCATCTGGCCAGTAAGACGTCGGAGCCGGGCCGTAGCTTTCCTCCCATCCCAGTCTTCATCCTGTATGTGTCGTGTCCCTTCGGGGTGAGTTGCGAATCTAGCCACACCCCCAGCCAGCGGGTTGCCTCTTTGCGGAAGGGGACACTCTGGTTACCGACCTTGACAGTTGCTGTGGGCCTCAGTCTTGCCTTGGTCGAAGGCTACCCCATTGTTTGCTGCCCAGTTTAGGGATGCTTTGGCAGCCTTCTCAAGCTTCCGGGCTACTGGAAATCCCTGTGGGATTCAGGACTGACGCTGCTGCTCTAGGTGTACGGGCAGCACGGCATGTGCTCTTACTAAACATACAGTATGTATGGCACGGCAACACCGTCGCACATTCGCATCGTCCGCCATGATCCGACAACGCCGCATGCGATCAACGAATCATCATCACCGCCATCACTCGCGTCGTCCAGCGCGATGCAAAGCCGTACCAGCGCCCCGGCGAGGCACCGGACTGTATATAATATCGTCATGATCCAATAGGGTCGCACACGATTAATGAATCATCATCATCACCCGGCGAGGCACCCGACACACATGCACCCTCGCTCTCCGCGGAGAAGCGGTGCGCCGATCACCGAGCCGGGACAAACCCAACCGACTATCCAACGCGGCGGTTGAGCGGCGCCCGGCGCGACGCACGGGACTGGGGCTGCAGCCGACCGGTTTTGCCGATCCAACCGGTTCGGCTCGACAGCCACGGGAAGTTGCCCACCGCGCATTGTCAGCGGGAGTGATGTGTGGGTGTGGTGGCTATCTATTTCTGCGACAGACGCCGCTGCTCTAGGTGTATATACGGGTGGCACGGCACATGCTCTGACCAAGCATACAGTGACACGGCCGCGCTCGCGCGAGTGAGGCTCCGTGACCACCACCACCACCACCACCACCACCACCACCACCACCCTGTCGCCGGACGTTCGCTCCAGGAAGCGGCGGAGTGCGTACGCGCTCTTGGCGGAATAGCGGCTGCTCTAGCCCAGTCCAGTCCGCTCCGCTCCGTCAACAGCCCCCGCTCGCGTGTGCCCCGACGGCACGATACATGGACCATCTCCGGTCCGCCGTCCACGGGCCCGGCTATATACATCCGCCCATCCGTCCGTCCATCCGCCCCACAGCCGGAGCCCACGGGGCCACGCCACTCACGCTTCTTCTTCCCCCGTCCCGCCCGTCCGCTGCCCGAGTACCGCACGTGGCGCGGAGCGCGGCACCCGCCACGACATATCTCCGCGTGCAGCTATCCCCTCCGTCTCATCCTGCGGGTGGTAACGACGGCGAGAGGGGATACATATCTACAGGGCCGGTTCTGTCCTGGTGGCTGCGGATCGCCCTTGCTTTATGCATCCTACCGTACCCTACCCTACCCACGACCTCTATATACGCCGAAGATCCGTGGATCCGTGGGAACCGACCTCCTCTCCCCCCGTCCGACCCGTTCCCCGGAGTCGCTCTGTCGCGCAGCCTGTCCACTTGCCTTGCCTTGCCTCGCCGTCCTTTATGATATGTATGTGGATACATCATACTCTACATAAACTACTAGCGCCACCGGCTACTGGTGCTGGCAACTGGGGATGAAATCGCCGAGCTCGTGCACCGCTTACCGGATTTCTGCGGCGGCGTCGGCGTCTAAGGACGGAGGTTTCGGGCGGGGCCGTCACCACCGTCCCTCCGCTCACCCACACACGCAGCCACTCCGCATGCGAGCACGACAATCTCTCCCTCGTTCCATACTCCGATCTTGTACGCGTACGATTCGCCGCAACGATCTGGGGTGGTTGGTTGGGGGGTTCTTGCATTTCGAGATTGAGATTGAGATTTAGGACGTTCGGCACGTCTTTTGCCCTGTGCAACGGAAGGCTAATAACTACCCTCCGGTTAGGGGAGTGTTACAGTCCATATGTTTCGTGGTCGCCGAGCTGCGAACCCTTTTTTCTTTCTTTTTTTCTTTCTCTTTACCCGCCGGGATCTGCCGGGCCTGGGAGAAGTTGCAGACTGCAGGACTGTTGGGCTGGAGGCAAATTCCCCACGTTTTTTTTTTCTTTCGCGGGTGCGCTCGAAACTCCTTCTGCAGCTCAACTCAAACTCCAGAGTGGTGGTGGGGGTGGTGGTCGCCGAGAGTGGGGTGCTGGAATGATGCCCTTGTGGCGTTCGGCGTGGGCTGCCTTGGGGCCTGCATCTGCATGCCAGCTGCCTTGCCTGCATGTCCACCACGGCATTGGTACGGTAGATAGCTGCTGCGGCGGCGGGAACGACAGATCCGGGTACATACAAATTTCTGTCCATCTCGATAAGATGTGTGTGCTGGAATTGGAGGCGCCGACTCGATCGAACGGGCGTCCAGGAGTCTCGTGCTATGCGCGAGTAAGCTGGCACTGGAGAGCAGCCGGGTACGACGGCGGCGGCGGAATCGGCATCGGCTGGGCCGAACCACCAGCCGGAGCAACGACGGGCAACGCCGCAGTCGCAGTCGCAGCCGCAGTCGGCGGTATTCGGATGGACGACAGCGCAGCTAGCTAGTCGGGTGTCTGGGCTCTCGTGAACACAGGCAGCCAAGAGGCGGGCGCGCGGTCGACGAGACAGCGACAGCGGAGGGCGCCCGTCGGACCGACCGAGCGCAGGATGTCCGAGTCGTACGAGATGACGGAGCCAGGGCACAGTCCGCAGCGCGGAGGTCATTTATCCGGCGCGACTCGCTCTTCGCGCACCAACCGATAAGCGTTCCCGTCCACCTCCGCCTCCGCCTCCGCCAGTCGTCCTCCTCCTCCTCGTATCGGCTGGAGGCGACGGTCTTCCTTTTTGGGCGTCCGGTCGACCGCATGATCTCACTCACGACCGCCAAGAAATCCTTATCTCCAGGGCTCCGGGCGTGAAATCATCGAGTACAGTCAGTACATGTATGTGTGCTCTGCTCCGCCTGTCAGGACGGGGCGCTTTAGCGAGGAGCAAGAACCGTCCGCACGCCCATTATTGGACGTCTGCTAACCAAAGCGGCAGGTATCCGGAACCGTGGTACTGTCAGCGCTCGCCACGCCAGTCAGCATCTATCTCTGTGGGACGGCGACTATGATACACACTCACATCGACACTCCTACCACCTGGGGGAGATCAACAGACCTGGCTGGTTGTCAGGAGCACCATCTCGTATGCCCCGTGGAGAAGCTGCAGCAAGGTTGCTCCACGCGACTCCACTGTATGCGGTGTATGCTCTGCTCTGGAGAGTCTGTGATTCATGTCGTCAACGCAAGCGAGAAAAGTAAGATACGAAGATGGGGGCGGGCGGGACATGCGTACACGCTCCACCTGTCCGCCGGCGTTTGGATTCGGGGTTCCTTCCGCTGCGGGGAGATGCGGATGCCCTCTATTATTTTGGGGTTTCTGTCTGGTGTCGAATCAGCATCGTCGTCGTCAACGGCGGCATGCCCCCACGTCGGCGATCTGCGTTGCCAAAGAAAAAGTGCGAGGGCCGACCGGCTTACATGAGCAAGCCAAGCAGCATTGCAGGACTCCAGCTTACCAGTATGTATGTATGTATCTTCTCGCGCTGGGTACTCGGCGATTGAACGCCCAGGATTTATCTGGAAGAGGTTGTGAATGCGGAGATTTGAACGCCGTGAATTAGGGGCCGGCGTTAGCGTCACGAACACCACCAACACCGCCACTATCTATGTACCACCAGCACGACTTCGGCCCGACGGCACCAGAGAGCGGGCCGAGAAGAGGGGAGAGCTGTGGGGAGGGAGCTGCGCGAGTATGTATAGTCACCCCGTTGCCGACAGAGGTTGAACATAGATTGCTAACTGGTGGTCGGTATGAAGATATGGCATTCACTGTGCGGCTCAACTAACCAGTTACACGCTAGCCGATCATTGTGTTTGCACTGGCGTTAACTATTTCTGGTGCACTGGCCAGCGTTCAATCTTTGATCTTGTCTAAAAGCCAATTGTCTTACTAAAGCGTTCAATCGCCGATAACCCTGTGCGAGTATGTAGGTGCATTCATCGCGATCCGAAACGTCGCCGTTGACGACATGCTGGCACAAGCGCCCTCCGCTCTCATTCGTGTTCCGTCGGGAGTCTCCGTGCCAACATCTCCTGAGGGATCTGCGGCTGTTCCGGTTGTCCAGCCTATCCGGATGCTGTGGCTGCGCCATGGCGTCTGGGTGGCTGGCGTCTCGCTCGTGTGTGGCTGGAGATGCAAGTTCAGCAGGGGAACGAGAGTCTTGGCGAGAGGGACTCGTCCTAGCGTTTTGGCAGGACGGAAGGAGCCTTGGATCGAGAGCAGATACACAAATGTATCTAGGCTGGAGAATATGGTATGTAGCACCTCTCCCGCTCGCTCGCTCAGACAGGCTGGCCATGTCGTTGGCGTTCGCCACCCGTGCTCGCCCAACGGAGAAGGAACAAGATCCTGAGCGTGGATGGGGCCCAGACGGGTCCGCCGATGTTGCCCTCGATTTTGGCTCTCTCCTTCTGCTCCGGCTTCTTCCCTTATCTCTGCGTGTGTGGCAGCCAGGTTGGCGCTAGTGGCGATGTCGATAGATAGATATTCGCCGCCCTGGACTTTCCCATGGTCTTCTCGAATGCCGAGTGTGTGTGCCCAAGGCTGGCGAACCAACGCTGGATTGGCCTGGTGGATATATATCCCTTAGCTGGCCCCCGCCCTCCGGCCGCCGTCCGATAGGATGCAACTGCAACATTGCATATTTAGCGCGGTTTAGAGAAAAGGTATGCATGCACACGATGCCCGTCGTTTTTACTGAAGTGGCACACACAATACCCACCAAAGCAGAGCACAGTGTTGCCCGCACCACAAGTAGATGGAAATAAAAAAGAGATTGCCAAGAGAGAAAAAAAGAAGTGGCTGCGGCGCCGGCAGCGGAGTTGCAGGGTGGTCCCGATGCGCAGGAACCTCACAACAATAATGGTTTGTCCAACCCCGCACGAAATAGGTGCTTATATTTGAATGCAAAACCGACTGTGGGGATACATAGATTGCTCGTATATGTGTACGAAGAGAGAGGGGAAGTAACACAACGGCCTCTCTGCCTGCCCATAACCCCGCCCGTGCCCCATGCCTGGTCGCCTTCGCCCGGCGATTGAGGTTTCGGTATCGCTGCGCAAAGATGCAAAGAAGCCAACCGCCACGATGACTCTGATTCCCCCTTCAACGGAGCCCAGGCACTCGCTGCCGCATGGCCGCCGGCATCAACAGATGTGGCCAAAAGAACAGTGGGACTGGGGATCTCCTCTGCGAAGGTACCGTCCAATGCGGGGGAAGAAACGACAGTATCTATCTACATGCCGACTCGATTGCGTTGCAGCTGACGCCAGGGCAAGCAAAGAAGCGATGGAAGCGACGCACACCTCCACAGTCCTCCGCACACAGGCAATATACCAGCCACCCTTCTCTTTTGCTTTCTTGGCACTCTCTTTTTTCTCTTCATTTGATTGTGGTGTGGGCACACTGCACATAGATACATATAAGTAGCTGCATACTTTGGCGGGTATTATTGTGTACCACTTCGGCAAAACGACGGGGCATTGTGCATCTACTGACCTTTACTCGTTTGCGACAGCACTGTTATCTGCGACAGCCCTCACCTGAGGGAAGTGCTCTTGTGGTCGTGGCCGTTGCAAGAAGGGCATGATAAGCGACTTCGATCGTCCGGGCGAACGAAGGACCTGCGATAACACGGCCATGGGCGATTCACCACTCCGCCTCCTCCTGCTCGCCTCCGCCAAGGCTGGCATCCCACGCCAAGGGATGCAGACGTGCATCATCGCCACCGGTCGCACGCACGCACGAAGGCTCAAACACGCGAGAGCAGGTCCCGGGATAAACATTCCTGGACGCCCGTGTTACATATGTACCGAGTGTGGTGTGCTGACTGTAGGCGGGGGGGGGGGGGGTGGAGTGTTTTGTTTTATGCGTTCGGTATTGGGCGCTCCCGCAATGCGGTCCGGTGGCCAACCACCCCCGCCCGGCGAGAAAAAAGGTGCTTACGCGCAGAGTTGGTGGTGAAGCGTGCTCGGATGAAGCATGGCGTGGCGTGGAGTGGGACGAAATGCCGAGATAGAGTTAGATGGTACATACTGGACGCACCTTGGCCCCCCCTCCCCCCCCCAGCCAACGCCCGCGCTGCCAGTTCGGCGACGTGCCAGGTTGTCCGAACGGGGAATTGTGCGACGAGATCCTGGGACCCAGAGTACATTTTTCGCTAGCGGCTGTCGGGCTGTCCCTGATTCGTCAGGCTGACTCCCCCGGCGCAGACTGCAGGCTTGCCAACTGTGGCAAGCAACAAAAATATGGAATATGTATATAGAGTATCGAGAGCAAAATAAAAATAAAATAAAAATAAAACCGAACAAAATAATAACAGAATAGAATAAAACAAAACAAGCCCAGAGACGATTGTCGTCTACCCCACGAACGGACTAGCTGGTCGGCCGTCGCGGCAAGCAATGGGATCCGGAAATCAATCGGGTCCCTAGATAGATACAATACACACACACCACCCCACAAGCCTTGTCGCCGCCATCGACGGGGGGAGGCTTGAGCGAAAACAGCATCGCCGTGGTTATCTGCCTGCTGTTGACATGCCTAACACCAATTACAACATCCGTCTCGAGATAGAGTGGAATACGGCTCGCTCCCTCCCCAGAAAGGAAAAAAAAAAAGAAAAGAAATGACATGTATGCTGCTTGCTTGTGGAATGCAGGACCCGAGGTTCTCGCAAGCGGATCGTCGCTATCCCTAGACTGTACCAGCACCGATCCTCAATGTGTCAGAGACCTGTGTATCTATGTATGTACTCCCGGAGCTGCTGGCAGGATCGGATTCCTTTAATTGCTCATACCCGCCCCCCCCCCCCCCACCACCGACATCGGACACTCTTCCGCCTCAATCTCATCGTAACGCCGCCCAGCACCTTCTACAGCACATCTACGCAGTGCCCGTAATTATACGACTCCGCGTCGATTGAGTGAGCCTTCTCCGACGCCTCGAAGCTTCCCTCTTGCCCACCACACCCTCAGGACGACCCGACTCGAACGTATTCTTCAACTCAGCAGTTTTGGAGCCTTTGATCGCCAGTCATGTCGTACGCCCATACCGGTGCGCCGACCGAATTCAACGGCACGAACCCGTTGACGGGTGGTGATTCGCGTGAGCATTGCCCCTTCCCAGTTCCCCCGCTAGGATCGCCTCGGTCTCGGCGTGGGAACTATGGTTTTTAGGCTCTGGCGGAGCTGACGGATCCCTTCTTTTCTCTTTCTTGCCGTTTCCAGGAACCGAGAATCTGAACCAGTGGTTTACTCATGGTGACGTCTCGTACATCCTGATCGCTTCGGCGATGGTGATGGTCATGGTCCCCGGGCTCGGCTTCCTCTACTCGGGTCTCGCCCGCCGCAAGTCGGCGCTGTCCCTGATCTGGGCGTGCATAGGATCGTCCGCGGTGGTGACGTTCCAGTGGTATTTCTGGGGATACTCGCTCGCGCTCTCGTCGAGTGCGACGAACGGATTCATTGGAGACCTCAAGCACTTTGCGCTTCAGAACACGTTGGGCGCGCCGTCACCGGGCTCGCCTCTCGTCCCCGAGCTGGTATACAGCTTCTACCAGATGCAGTTTGCCGCCGTCACCGTTGCCATCGTCATGGGCGCCATCGCGGAGCGCGGTAGGCTCCTGCCCGCGATGGTCTTCACCTTCTTCTTCACCACCCTCGTGTACTGCCCCGTCTCCTGCTGGGTGTGGAACATCAACGGATGGGCCTTCCAGTACGGTGTCCTGGACTACGCCGGTATGTTTTGCTCACCGACGGGAAGGGAGGAGCCAGAGACGCTCGCAGATGCTGATTATAATACCCCGGTACAGGCGGCGGCCCCGTCGAGATCGTTTCTGGAGTCGGTGCTCTCGCGTACTCGATGGTCCTCGGCAAGCGCCAGGAGAAGATGCTCCTCAACTTCCGCCCCCACAACGTCTCGCTGATCACCCTCGGAACGATCCTCCTCTGGTTCGGCTGGCTCGGGTTCAACGGAGGCTCCGCCTTCGGTGCTAACCTTCGCGCCGCCATCGCCTGCTGGAACTCCAACCTGACGGCGATCATGTCTGGAATGGCCTGGGTGCTCCTCGATTTCCGACTGGCCAGGAAGTGGTCGATGGTCGGTCTCTGCTCCGGCTTGATTTCTGGACTCGTCGCCGCCACTCCCGCGTCCGGTTTCCTGCCGATGCACGCTTCGATCCTGCTGGGTGTCTGCTCTGGCGTCATCTGCAACTACGCGACCAAGATCAAGTACATGATCCACATCGACGATACCATGGATGTGTTCGCCGAGCACGCAGTCGCCGGAATTCTCGGGCTCATCTTCAACGGACTCTTCGCGGCTGACTACGTGATCGGACTCGACGGTGTCAACAACGGCATCACCGGAGGATGGCTCAACCACAACTGGAAGCAGCTGTACATCCAGATCGCTTACATCGTCGCCTGCTCGGTCTACACGTTCGTCGTCACGGCGGTGATCTGCTATGCTATCAACATGGTCCCTGGTCTCCAGCTCCGGGCGACCGAGGAGGCCGAGCTCCTCGGCATGGACGACGACCAACTCGGCGAGTTCGCGTACGACTACGTCGAGGTCCGCCGCGACTACCTGGCGTGGACGCCGGCCAAGGAGCACCACAACCAGCCGACTCCTATTGCGGGTGAGCTCCCCGGTTCTTCTTCTTCTTCTTCTTCTTCTTCTTCTTCTTTTTTGTTCGGCGCGGTCGCTGTGCCCGCCGCAGAGCGGGAATAGCAGGCCGGATCGCACGTCTTTTCCTATTCACTTTCCCCCTATACCCGCCCTCGCCAGACCAACCAACCAAACCAAACCAAACCAAACCCCAACCCACCACCACCAATTGAAACTAACGGCCATCTCTCCTGCTAGTTGGCGACCGACACGGCATCGCTGTCCACAGCCAGATGATCGAAGGCTCGTCACCGCAACAACAGTCGCCGCCGTCTGTGGAGCTCAACGAGAAGAAGGACTAGAGGACTTTCCCTCTTCTCCCTCCTATCGATTTTACGACTGCCTTTTTTTTAGGGGCCCAGGAGGGGGGGGATGGCCTTTGGGGGGGTTTCCTGCGAAATGGTTACAAGCGGGTGGTTGGTTTTTTTTTTCTCGCCTGCCCTTCTAATTTGTTCCCTTTTGCACCCATGGTTTTCTATAATACCGATCATATCAAGCTTTTTTTCTCTTTTTCTTTTTCATTTTTTTTTCGTTTCTGTATTTATTTGGTCCTTTAGGGGAGAGGGTTGTTGTCTGTCGTTGCATACGCAGGGGGTTCCAGTCTTGCAATCGGTGGGTTTTCGATCTTTTTTCTTCTTCGAAATTGGAGGATCTAGCGGTACGTCATGTGGGATTTGTGGTCGGGGGGGGGGGGGCATTATTCTTTTGTTTTTGTTTTTGTTTTCGCTATAAATAAGCCTTTATACAAATGCGCATGGCGGGTTGCTTCATGCCTTCTTCGATTGAAGCTCAGTGACATGTCTACATCTATCAGGAGAGCAGCTACATACGCGCCCCGGGAGTCTCTCCGGGGAGGGGGGGGGGGTTGCCGGTGGTGGGCCGATCTGGGACGCAGGGCACGTGTCGACATACCGTACCAAGCCATCTATCTACGGGTCCAGAGTTTCTTCTATCTATATGTAGGTATCTGCACATCGACGCGACGGGAGGCGGGCAGGAACGGAATCACGGAGGTCATGCACGAAGGTCAACGCCTCCCCGCCGTCCTCTACGTGTCTACATATGTGTGTAACCATGCTGGGGGCATCCCCATCTATATGCCCGCGCCCGCAGCCGAGAGACAGCCAGACAGCCAGACCCTTCCACGTCGGCGACCGGGGGAGCCAGTCCTAGGCCGTCCAATGCGGGGGGGGAGGGGGGGGGGCTGGGGTGGGTTATCCGGAGATTTGTCGTCGACGTTATGTAACTCCCTTTTAATATTCTTGCTTTGGGACGGGGACGGCGGGGGGGGGTGTGGCAAGGTGGGTGACATCGGGGTTGGGTGACATCAGGCCGGGTGGGGGCTTGGCGGCGACCGGGTCGGATCGGATCGGACCGCATCGGGCAGCTGCCTCTGCCCCCGTCGTCGTTCGCGATCCACTGTCGTCACGCGTCGTCACTCGCTCTCGTCGGAGACATCGATCGGAGCATCGCTCGCCACCGGAATATCGCCAAGTGCTGGGTAGCCGTGAGCAAGGAGTCAGACTGCAGGGTGGCAGAGCTGCAGGAGGAAACGGTCCTGGAAGTGGCCAGACCGGGACAGGAGAAAGTCACTCTGGTGAATGTGTATGATCAGAGGAGGGGAACGGAGAGGCCGGCCCAGAAGGCAGGGTGGAAGAAAATACTGGCAAGGGACAGGGTGATAGTGGCAGGAGACATGAACGCACACAGTGGAATATGGAATCCGAGGGCAAAGGCGAGGAGGAATGCAGCCTTCTGGGAAGAGCTAATAGAGCAGTACGACCTGGTGGTCTGGAACTCAGAAGAAGCCACAAGAGCGGGGCCAGGAGCGACGAACATCTCGATTATCGACCTCACGCTGTCCAGGACGCTCCGGACCGGGGCGGCGGGGTTTCTTGTCACGGAGGAGGCGGAGAGGCGGAGGGGTGTCGCGACGGTAAACAACTATTCTGCCTGGCTGTTGCCATTGCGCGTGCATCCTGCTTACTTGCCCGCACAGCACCTCGGGCCGCCCGCGGCACGGATGGCCACGGCCCGGCTCACTGCTCGCGGCGCCACGTCGTCGCCGTGATGTGCGGCAGCGCCTTGTCGCCGGGGCGCGCGGCCGGTAAGCGCGCCGGCGAGGAGCTCGCGCGCGGCCGCGTAGAAGTCGTCGACCGGCGTGCAGACGTCGTCGTCGAGCCGCACGATCGCGGCGTACTCGCGCGCCACGGCGTGCGCGTCCAGCGCGGCGCCGCGCACGCCCGCCCACGTGCAGCCGCCGCCGCCGTCGCCGCCGCTGTCCACGCGAAGAGCCAGACGCTGCAGCGGAACGCCTCGTTGCCCCACAGCGCGTGCGCGCGTTCGCCGACCGTCCACAGCGCGCTCCACATCCGCCGCCCGATCGTCGGCGTGAGCGACGGCGCCTCGGCGCGCACGTGCCCGTCCACCGCCGCCACGCCCGCCACCAGCACCGCAGGCTGCACCGCCACCGCCGCCAGCACCAGCGCTGTCGCCGCCCCAAGCGCTATCCCGACGGCGTGCCAGACGGCCGTCAGAAACACGTACGAGGTCGCGACCCACTGCAGCCTCCGCACGCCGAAGCCCACGCCGCCGCCAGCGGCTCCTAGCAGGTCGAGGAGTGTCGAGGAGTCCGAGGGAATACCAGCTAGCAGCCAGCCGAACATGTTTTGGTTTGCAGGACGTTTGTTTGCGGCCAGCCCCCCGTCGTCGCCGCGGTCGGCGGTGCGCGGCCGATGTATGCTCGCTGGCCGCGACTCAGCATGAACCGGCCGCGGCTCAGGCTGATCGCGGGTCGCAGGCGGGATGTGGCGAAGACGGACCGGGGAAACGGCGTCTTTTTTTTTTCTTTTTTTCCGCTGCTGGCGGGCGAGCGGCACGAACGGCAACTCTCCCCGGGCACATCTAGAGCTGTGGGCTGTGAGGCGATCGGATTTATTTTCCTTTTTTTTTTCTTTCTTTTTTTTTCCCCCGCGACGTTGTGAGCCCCAACGAGTGCGTTGCCATGAGGTAATGGAGATGTAGTCCCAGCGTCGACTGCAACACCACCTCCCTATGCGCTCTACGACGCGGACGGCACCGGACAGCAGCACTCCGCGTGCAGGTGGCCAGCACAGGCGGGTGCGGGAGTAGGCATCAGTGGGCGTTGACGGGCTGGGTTTTCGCGGCGCAGTCAGCGGTCATGCCACAGCCCAGCCGTAAAGCCACACACTGCGCCACCGAAGCATTCTTGCGCTTCACGCAACAAGGGCCAGGCCATGGAAATCGAAAGAGAGTCGGGCGGGAAAAAAACAAACAAAAACAAAAGCAAAAACAGCAGCCTCTCCCGCTTGCACTCGAGGAGCTCGATCGGGCTCGGTTGGCTTCGAACATTCCAGAAACTGTGTCTACAAGTGTTGTAGGTATCTACAACTGACGATATCTTTTCTGTTTCCCCCAACTGCCCGTGGGAATCTCTGCGTGAGAGTCATCGGTTCGCACGCACCACGTGATATCGATTACATAATCGCCCGGCGATCCAGCCGTGACCCCGCGTTACCTGGGCCCAGACTTGCCAACGCCCGCATCGCAGCAAACGCTCAGCGTCGACCACCCGCTCCGCTTCTGTCCGTTGTCTCTCCCGCATCGAGGATAACTCTCGCCTCTTCGCACGTTTTCCTGCGCCTCACGTCCCGATCCCGTTCGCGGCGCTTCGAGACCAGCTGTCCGTCGGTACCCACCACTAGCAGACGCCACGATGGGAAACGAACTGTCGGCGCAGCCGTTCAACGCGTCGATCCCGCCGGCGAGGCTTGCGCGGCGCGACCTCCTCGCCGTCGCCGAGTACATCCGATCGGGCGACTGCAAGAACGTCGTGTTCATGGTGAGTAACTACCTTCCCCCCCCCCCGCCGTGAAGAACCCGCGAAACTGACCCCGTCGCAGGTCGGCGCCGGGATCTCAACGGCCGCGGGCATCCCGGACTTCCGCAGTCCCGACACGGGGCTCTACAGCAACCTCGCGCGGCTCGATCTCCCCCGTCCCGAGGCCGTCTTCGACATCAGCTACTTCCGCGAGGACCCGCGGCCGTTCTACGCGCTCGCGCAGGAGCTGTGGCCGGGCAAGTACAAGCCGACGCTGACGCACGTGTTCATGCGCATGTTCGCGGACCGCGGGCTGCTGCTGCGCTGCTTCACGCAGAACATCGACACGCTCGAGCTCGCGGCCGGGATCCCGCGCGACCGCATCGTGTTCGCGCACGGCAGCTTTGCGGGCCAGCACTGCATCGACTGCCGGCAGGAGTACGACCGTGCCGAGCTCGAGCAGCACGTCAAGTTGGGCAAGCCCGCGTTCTGCGCGTGCGGAGGGCTCGTCAAGCCGGACATCACGTTCTTCGGCGAGGCCCTGCCCGCCGAGTTCCACGAGAGCCTGTACCTGCTGGGCGGCGCCGACCTCGCCGTCGTCATCGGCAGCTCGCTGTCGGTGTTCCCGTTCGCGTCGCTGCCGCAGCGCATTGCCGACGGCGTGCCGCGCGTGCTGATGAACATGGAGAGCGTCGGCGAGATCGGCAGCCGCCGCGACGACGTCGTGTGGCTGGGCGAGTGCGACGACGGCATCCGGGAGCTGGCGGAGGAGCTCGGCTGGTGGGACGAGATCGTGGCCATCTGGAGTGGCTTCAGGGACGACGGCAGGCCCGAGAACGCGGCGGGAGGAGGCGCGCTCTCGAAGGAGACGCTCGAGGCGGAAGTCACGAAGCTCACCGACGACGTCGAGAAGAGCCTCCGGGTCGCGGACGAGCACGCGCGGTGGGTGGCCAAGGGGCTGGAGAAGATGGACGAGGACGGGAGGGAGAAGCAGGCGGCGCTCGGCGCTGACGACGCCCGCGAAGCCGCGCCGCAGAAGCAGTGACATGGCTCGGGGAGAAACCCGTCCGGCCCGTGCCAGCTATCGCTTTTCGTTCCGTCCGTCTAATTACGAGGTTGCGCTGGGTGGGGGCTGTAGATGTCTGTTTCTGTTGGGGGTTGCTCCTGTTTGCGTGCTAGATAGCACGTAGGTACATCCGGGGGGGGGGGGGGGGGGGGTCCCCAATTTTCCTTTTTTTT
>Ga0307516_10003918_pt1 | contig 18769 bp, 22 predicted proteins | sample 19_EM_MG_FD_203310 | JGI IMG/M metagenome (GOLD analysis project Ga0307516, IMG submission 203310) | Populus trichocarpa ectomycorrhiza microbial communities from riparian zone in the Pacific Northwest, United States - 19_EM | ecosystem: Host-associated > Plants > Roots > Unclassified | place... | reverse complement strand
TGGGGCTGGAATATCTAACCAACCGCCGCCGACGACCCAAGCACAGCCGCCGGAAGGTCCGCTGTACATACGTGCCCTATCACAGCACTTACTGCAACGGTCGAATATGTATTCTGCGGGGCAACCTCGCACCGTGAATATCTCAAGCACCACCCGTGCAGATCCGCAGGATATCTGCACCATCGGTACGTATCAATTCCAAGTACCCCGTCCTACATGTGTACCCTGAACACGCACGGTGTCCGCCCTGCTGCTCCCTACCTATACTGAGTCAGACCCTGATCCGTGCGCGCTCGCTCCAGGGACTACAGCAACCCAGAGCGCTGTTGCGTTCGCATGACTTCTCGCGGCAGGGAGGCACGTATAGCCCTGGAGGAACCGTTCGATTGCGTACCGATTCGTTCGTCGGCGTGTTTGCCTACCATGAATGCACTATCAAGATGCGGATAGTGACAATCCGCCCGGCCACGACCATCGGTGGCGACAATCGTCCGAGTGAGACCGCGTGCAGTCTCCCCCAAACTGCCCGAGGCAAATGCAGAAAACATGGCAAACGCACGATATGAGCGGACAGGGCGACGAGAAACAGAGGGGCGGGTGGGGGAGACGATGCGCTGGTTTCGTAGTCTCGGTCTTGCATGTCGTGAGTGCATGCGTGCGTCTGTGGTGGTGGAGAGATCGATGCTCCGAGATGTCTCGGAGGTCTCGGAGGGATCGGGCTTGCATGCCGGATGTGGACTCGGCCGCCAACAGCAGCCGCAGCCGCAGCTGCAAACAGGATGGATTCCCCGATGCGAAGGGCGAGGGCGGGGAAGGAGGAAAGCAGAGGAGTGGTGGGCTGTGTTGTGTGCGTTCGGACCCGGACTGTCGGGAGCGGGGAAGGGAACTGTTGGCTGCATTGGGGTCAGGCATGGTTGGGCGCCGAGGAAGCTTGTTTTGCCATCCGAGCACGACGTCTCCACTCCACTCGATCATGCGAGGGATTTTCGGCGGCCGCCATTGGCAGAGCCGAGTGTGTACCCACCATGGCTTTGTTGACTCAGGTGCCGAGTTTTCCAGTCCCGCTGCTCGAGTTGTCGCTGCGGAAAAGTTATCAGGAATCGCTCTCTGGCTTCTCCGCTGCGTACTAGAGACTTTGCGATTGCAGCTCCGAGGTGATACTTGTGCAATGATGACACGGGATAACTTCTGGGCTCGGTGGCCTGCCATGTGCTGTCCAAGTTTCCGGCAGCGGACCCCAGCTCTTTACGCCGCAAAAATCTTGCAGGACAGACCCTTGATTTCGGTGAAGTAGGCGTCAATACATTTAGGAAACACGGATCAAATCGAGGGGTAGAGTCGAGTTCGGGGGCACAACGCTGTAGTTCGGCCGTAAATAATCATTGATACACCGTCTTACAGGGTGCCCCCGCCGCTGTGGATCACTGAGGCCCTGCTTACGGATGGTAACCAAGCACCCGCCTCAACGGCAAAGGAGAAGCAGCCACCGTTGACAGTGTGTTTCAGCGGCAGATCTCGATTGATAAGATCCCGCAGTTTCCACGACAATTCGCGGGAGCTAATCGTTTTAGGACAGATTTGACACGAGGGCCAGTTACGTGAAACATGCGCTAAAGCCGAACGAGCCTCTAACTATGTACTTCTCTACATACCTAAGATAGTTAGTGGGCATCCACATGGGTGAATTCCTGCCCGACTGGGAGTAGTGTTCACTGAGGTAGATCGAAAATGGCCACAGATAGCCTTACCTAAGCACCAAAAACTCTCGAAGAAATGAACATTTATATGCTCTTTTTTAGATTCAATCGAAAAGCTAGGCTCAAACTATACTGGAAGAGCACGTCATGTGTACTGGCGTGTGCGCAGTCAACGCGTGGCAGGCCTCACGTTAGCTGGTTGTTTCTGTTCCTACCACCCACCAGCCACAGCGAGTTTAGTTTCACCAACGAACGACGACCTCTCGCGGACGTTTCCCTCCATTGGATTCTTCACCGCCATTACCTTAGCTTCGCACCGTCCATGCGATTACGAGCCTCTCGAATGGTACGGATCTGGTTACCCTCACCGCGATTACGGCTGACACTGCCCCCAGCAGACCCGAGGGTCTCGACAGCTACATTCAAGTCGTAAAAGCAACGCATCTTCGATGGGATAGACGTGGAGAATCGGACACGCCTGCAAGACACCCAGACGTGCTGTGGATAATGTACCACTCGAGCATTTGACCTACTGCAGCTCCGTGAGGTCTATCACGTCTTAACGGCCTTATTTTTTCCCGATGGTGGGCAGTCAGGAAATCCCGACACAACCTCCAACACCCGAGGAGTGCCGGATCAAGCAGCTCCGGGAGCAGGATACCGAAGATAGGACTGGCGCAATTACCGAGCGATCCTTGCCGCCTACGAGACCAAGGAGATCCGCCATCCAGCGCCAGGCCACGCATACTACTACTACCGAGCCGTCCGCGTCTCCAGGCATTGTGCGAGCACTTGCTGCGCCAGAGTGCAGACGTAGGCTACCCCCCCAAACCCCCGATTGTCCGAACCGTTCGTTCGTCCGGGCTTTTCACTGCTCAACCGATAGGGTTACCATGAACCCGCGCATCATGATGGCAGTGGGCACAATTCCGGCGTTTAATCGTGGACACCAGCATATGGTCTGACCTGCCTCTCCTGTTCTTCGCCCGGTTGGATGTGTGCGATCGCCGGACGGACCGTTTCTGCGCGCGCGTTGTCTGCTGCGATGTGTGATCAGCTCGCCGCCCGTGTGACCACAGTCCTAGGCGATTCCGGCGTTTCTGGACGACACGGGCTCGCCGTTCTCGTCGCTCTACGAAGAGGACAACCTGCCGCTGCCCGGGCTCTCTTCCGCAGACGCGTAGGGTCCCTGGATCCCGCTGCCCACCGCCGCGGGCGTGGTGGCGGCCAGGAGAACCATCGCCATCCGCACGCGCTGGAGGTTCGGACTGGGCGAGTTCCTGTCTGGGCGATCCGATCTCCCATCGGGCGTGCGTCTCCCCTGGACCCGTCGACCGACGTACACAGCTTGCGGCTGTCCGGCAGTTTAATCCTTGAGGATGCAGTCCTTCACCGCCACCGTGCCCGACGGTGCCGGAGCCTTGCATCTGGCCGACAGGAAGCATAGCGTGGTCGCCTACTGCCTGTTGTTTGATGTGCTGCACGGATCGGCAGCCTACGCCCCTTCCTTCTTTCTCTCTCTCTCGCCGTTTTGGCAACGACGTCGTGTTCTGGTGCCATGCAGGGACTGGCCGCGCGGTGGTGTTGTGGCTGGGGTGGTCGGTGTACGCGGACATCTGGCTTTCGCGATGCTAATATCTCCACAGGGAATTCCCACGGAAGGTGGTCGTCGCGTAGATTGCTGGGGTTTAGGCGTCGATCTCCTTCCATGATACTTGCATATGTACAAAATTATACACAAAGTGCCAAAATCGTACGTATGTATGTATCTATGTATATACATAGATAGAAACCTTGTGAGACGTGGTGTCGAAGTCGTTCTGTAGTTTGCAGATTGGAGCCGCGCCATCTCCAGCCCTGCAATTTGTTACGGCTACAGGACAGGGGAGGCATGCAACCAGTAGATATCTAATTACTCTGCAGACAACGCATGCATGTCTAGGTATCTATTCGACTGCCCAAGTATGTTTGTACGAAAGACTTGGGTCCCACAAAACACCCATCGCTCCGGCTTCCCTTCCAGCCAGTAAAGACGCCCGGACGTCTGCACTTGTGCCGGCGACAGGAGGCGGATGGCAGCGCCATACGCATCAGCCCCTCCGTCCACGTGGGGTATTTCTGGTCTCCGAGTCTCGCTCCCGTCCACGCTGTCCCCCCCACCCCCTCCTTCGATTCATCAGCACGTCGAAAAGCCCGAAGGCGACGCACCCAGTTGCACAGTTGCGAGCGGGGTCCGCCGCTGCGGCGCACATACAATAGGCAGCGGCTGGACTGTAGATAGCTACGATTCGGTCTTCAGACATATCACTAATCCGTCCCGCCCCGACCCGATGCCAGCGGAACAGGTATGTACTCCGTCATCAATTTCATCAAGCATTATTGTATCGTAGCCAAGTAGCCAATGAGCTCCAATCCATGACGACCAGTTCGTCATATCAAAATCCTTCCCTCCATCCATCCGTCCATCCGTCCATCCTTCCATCTGTCCACAATCCATTAAAGTTCCAGTAAAATCTCATATCCCTTCAATCATCCCATCGCCATTCAGCCGTAGTTGTGGAAAAAAAAAAGCCCCCCCGTCAAAAATAATAATATGCAAGCTCTGGGCTGTCCCCGCAGTCGAGCTACCACACCGTGGTGCTTCCTTCCCCCCCACCCAATAAACGTCGTCCGCCTCATCAGCCAACCAAGTTAGCTAACCCTTCCTTTCCATCCTTCATTAGGGCGGTCGTTTCTCGCACTGTGACCGTATTTGTTGCTAAAATCAAAACACCACCCCCCCACCGTTGAAAACGTAAGAAAAAAAAGAAAACCCAGAAAAAGTCCTTAGTAGTTAGTATCGTGGAAAACAAAACATGAAAATATATATATCGTAAATGGGAATTTCTCCCCCCTCCTCAGAAAGCACAGTCGCACAACCGATCATCGTTCCTTTCGCAGCACAATGTCCTTGAGGCGTCTGCATTTCATCCTGAAGATGCGCCACTTCGCCTTGATCCGATCCTCCCTGGTCAATCTAGCAGGCTCGGGCGCCGGCGGTGGCTGCGTAGGTGATGGTGTTGAATCTGTGGTGCTGATGGGAAGCGGCTCGCTCAAGACCGTCTCCTTTGGGTCCCGATGGGGCTGGACCGGGTGCGGCGATGGTCGTACCGCTCGATCCCTAACGGCGGAGATATCATCCGCTGCTGGGGCGGGTGCGACGGGATCGGGATTGGGCACAGGTTCCACTGGTGTCTTTGCATGCTGTGGAGGGGTCTCGGGCGGACTCGGTTCTGCCGGCCGCGGGATGTAGGGTTGCGGGGGCGTGTCCGTGAAGCTTTGCGGTGGAGTCGGTTCGGGGGCTGCCGAGAGCTTGGATGCGTTTGGGTGGACAGCGGGCGTGTTGCCAGTGGTGCCCGGAATCATCGGACCCATCGCTGCGGAGGATTGGTTTTCTCGGTTCTTCAAAATGGACTTTTCCGCAACCGATCGCTTTCTCTGCATGCTTCCGGTGGAACTCTTCCTGGGCACCACCCGGTCAGCCAGCGACTTGGAGGAGGCGAGACGAAGCATCTTCTTCGCCGTTCGGGGCTCGTCGTGCGCCGGTAGAAGCGGGGCTTCCCATTCTCCGCTCTCGCTCTTGATCACGACCTCTCCGAATCCCACGACCGGACCTTGCGACCTTGAGGGGCGCGGACGCTCGCTCTCCTCGCGGGCCAGGTCCGTCGTCCACTCAGCTATGATCTGGTTGATCTCCGTGTTCTTCTTGATCAGTGGATCGGAGTCCCTGTCGTAGTTCTTGGGGAGAGGACCCGGAACCTCGTCTGGGTCTTCCTCGAAGTCGTCGAGCAGGGAGCGATAGCGAGGGACAGGAGGCGGAGGTGGTGGCGACCTGGAACGGCCTGGATGGCGTGCTTTGCTGTCGGAATGGGAAGGGATGGATCTACGCCGCCAGACGGGGGTTGGGGGCGGATTGAAATCCGGCAGACTGAGGTCGGATGAGTCCAAACTTGGCAGTGGAGACATGTCCTCGGAAGTCGTAGATTCCGTATCCTCCTCGGAAGCGGTACGGACAGAAGCCTGGGAAGGAGTCGGAGAGAGGCTGATAAAATCCTCCTCGGGAACATCCCTTGGCCTCAAGGTACTGTAGTCGTACTCCGGGAGCGGGCTAAGATCTACCGGGGGAGCCGACAGTTGGAGCGTGGTAGCAGTCAAGAACGAAGACCACTGGGCAGTCGAGGCGGCTCGCGTCCGGTATTCGGTCGAGATGACCTTGATGTCGTCCTCCTTCCCGGAGGGTCCTCGGACAGTGAACGGTCTCTTCTGGTAGTCGGTTGGGTCGCTTAGGGCCTTGCTCGCCCTCCGTATGATCACGTTGGGGAAGGTCAGCGGATCGAATGCCATGTTGAATCGCTAGCGACATTAGTTTCTGTTGTGGATATCGGCGAGAGAGAAAGAGGGTAGGATTTCAGCTTACCGGTCAGTACTGCGTTCCTGCCTAGCGGATATGTATAAACACTGTTCTCTGCACTTGTCTGCAATGGGCGACAACAAACAGAAGGCTGTGTAGATATGGATAGCAGATAGAAGGTGCGCAAATTGTTAGATTGAAGGATGTTCGAGAATTTGAATTTCGAGTTAGAGATGGGTTGAAGGAGGGAGGTGGAGGAGAAGAGGAGAAGAGGAGGGAGAGGAGGGAGAGGAGGGAGAGGAGGGAGAGGAGCAGAGACGGATGGGGGGAGAAATATAGAGTAGCTACGTAACGGGGGGGCACATAGCGTCACTCGAAAAGGCCCAGAATGGAAACAACCCGCATCACCAGGGCCACAATCGATCGAACCACAATGGCGCCAGCTGCATGGCCACCAGCACCCCGACCACCGGCGCACCACGGGCACACCCACCAACAGCCACGAAAACGACATGGCCATATTCCCTCGCTTTCCGCTGCAGAAAGCCGTGAGCGTTGGGAGACCAGATAGGACTTCCGATGCTTCCTGGCTAGATCTTCCGTCTGCTGCTGGCAGCCTTCGCGCGCGTGTGTTGGTGTTGTGGCTGCGATCCGGCGATGCTGGTCAACGTCGCTCCACGCAGCCTTCTTCTTCCCTTTTTTTTCCCCGTGGAGGGCGGGTGTGCGTCGTGGGACGTTGTGGCCCGGCGTGGACATGCTCTCCTCTTCTCGCCTTCTCTTCCTCTCCCGCTAAGCAGACATCTACCGTCGATGCGGACCACCCATCAGCCCACGCTAACAGCAGAGTTAGGTATTGGGCATCGGTTCGCTCGGTAACTACCACGGGCCCGCCGCCGACCACGCTGCTGCCATCCGCCATCACCACCACCGCGACCACCGCTAACCACCGCGACCGCTTCACCACGACCCGACCGAGACGGACACCAAGCCTCGAGGAGCCGTCTGTCCCGCCGTCCCCGCCGAGCGATCCGCTCCCATCCACCAGTCCGCCCCGCCGCGTCCCGATGCGCGCCCTCTGGCCGTCCCCTGCTAGCCACTCTGCATCTCCACCGGCACGGAGCGACAGGCTTACGCTCGTCCGGCGGTATTGCCGGGTATGTGCAACCACTGCCCATCCGACCAGCACGCCTCGGTCCCATGTGGGGAATGTTTCATGGGCATATGTACTCTACATGTCTGTATCTAGTGGCGCCGAAATGAACCAAAACGCTCCGTGCGTGCGTCACGCCAGGGGGGTGGGGGCCTGCTAGTCTGCGGATCAAAAGCTTGTTTGTGGATTGCGCGCGTGCTGCGCGCGTGCCGTGGATCTACTTCCTGTCTAGTGGGATCCACCTCGAGCACATGGAGAATTTCACCTACGCCGCTCTAGGAACGACGTCCTGACGCGTCGGAGCTGAGCCGTAACTAGCTAGTTGGAGTGCATCGCCTCTTCTCGGCAGAGAGACAGGAAGGGAGTGGGTGTGGAGTGATGGAGCGACAGCTGGCAGCACTGGCACGACGAGGGGCGGCTGTCGCTGGCCCGCGACCCGTGGAGCGCTGTCTGCTTACATACTCGTATATCGACTCGCTTTGATACACCGAGCTGGCACCCACGGCAAGAGTCGAGGGGCACCTGACTGACGACTCATCCACTCCGCTGAGCGACGCTTCGGTCGGCATCCAACTATCCCGGCTCTGTCGCGGGACCCTGACAAATCGGGCTTCGACCAGCGCGACGCGAACGAACGGATCCACGGCCACCCCAGAGCCAACAGAGATGTGGCGCGATAGTGATGGCACTGCTGCTCCTCGCTATGACGGTATCGTGCAGTGCATTCGATGACGATGGCCGCTAGTTGCCTATACACGCACTCTCTATGTATGTACGAGCAATCTAGATACCTATTTTTGTTTTTGGTGGGGTGGCGCATGCGCAATCCCGTGGCCGTGCGGAATTTCACGGCTTCTGGCTTCGGAACTCTCGGAGCCGTAATTACATAACTAGTTAGTTAGGGGCTTCAGGAGCCGCACACGTGACCCTACACTCACCGGCCCGCTTTTGGCCCCAAAAAAAACCTCCCCACTCTGCCGGACCCCGCTATTTCATCGAACCCTGTCCCACACCGCCAGCAATTCGATGAATGTCACTTCCAATCTTTAATTCTGCCCTCGGACGGTTCCTTTGCCGACGACCTTTGTGCTTTCAGACGCTCAATTGCCTCCTCGCTGGCACTTTCGCTCGTCCACCGCCGTGTAGACCTCGAAGGTCTTATTCTGACGCCACCTGCAAGGCCGTACTCCCGGGCGAAACCCCCGTCGTACCAGCAACGGCACCCATCGAACGCCTCGAAGGAGAGAACCAAAATGAGGGGAAAGCTGGTGCAACCAGTGGACGCCGTGTGTACTTCTTCAATCCGGCGACCCGTCTCAACCCACTACTGCGCGCGACCGGCGTTGAAGTCAGACAGTTCGTACCGGGTAAAAGGAACACCTCGAATAGCGACCCCCTCACGGCACGGAAGCTCTCGCGTCGCCGTCGCCCCGCCAAGGAAGGGAGGTACAGTCGCTACTCGTTGAAGGAGATCACCACGCTGTTTATACACCATTGTGTCCAGGCTGGGGGTTTCCGGACGGTCGCTCCGGAGGACGCCGAGGACGTCGAGGACACAAACCAGCGCATCGTGGAGAATTCATTTACACCCGAGATCAGGGAATATCTGCGCGGGAAAGGGTGCGAAGAGCCGGACGTGTTGGTCTGGGGGTGGATATTGACGGCAAGGGATTCGAGGACAGCGGGCTTCAGGCTAGAGGCTCTCAAAGAATCTGCCCAGCGGACTGGGGATATGAGACCGGTCATCCCCCCGTTCGTGGTGTTGGCCTTGTTGCGGAGGGAACAATTACCGAGGTCGACGCTGCGTACTCTTTTCCCGATCATCGAAGAACTTCTTACGCCCTGTGACGGAGTATGTTTCCGCGACCACAAGTCGGTGATCGTACTTGCCGTTAGGCTGCTACGGCAGTGTCGTGATTCATGGCCAGAAGGGCTGCCACATGCCGTCGACTTGATCGTCGAGAAGTTCCAGCGGCCCGGATGGGTGCACCAAGGACTTCCCGCGTGGGTAACCCGTGCATTCAACCGTCTGTTGGCGCTGCTATCGCTTCCGACGCCCATCGGACCATACCGCAATGTACCGCTGCTCCAGAGATGTCAGTTCGCCCTGATCCAGAAGATGGCGGCCATGGATGCGCCGATGACGAGGGAGGGGTACCGCGCCGTTATAGCAGTGCAGATTGCGCACCCCAAGACGGCCGAGGAGGCCGAAAAGGCGAGGGGCATGGGGAAGAACTGGCCGCCGTGGTTCGAAGAGAGGGATGGGTGGGCGGAGGCGCATAGAAAGGCCTACGAGGACGTCGTTTCTCGTGGTGGTCAGGTCATCCAGCAAATGATGGAGGCGGGATACAAACCGGCCAACTGGGAGAGAGAGGCCGCCGTCCTGGCAGGAAAGGATACCGATACTTCGCCGACCATTCAGACGAGGAGCTTTTGGAGGGAGGGGATCCTCAAAGCTGCTGATAGTGTGGATGAGAGCTCTCGTATCTGGGCTGCGCGCGTGCGTGCTACCAGGACACTGGATGAGGCTTGGTGGAACTTTCAGCAGTCCCGCGAGCACGGCACTCCCCACCCCATCGTCTGGGAGGAGATGTTTGAGAAGCTCTTGTGGGATCACAAGCTCCAATGGGAAACGCATAGGGAGGGGCTCGTCAGACAGGAAATCGCCAAAAGGGAACACCTGACGAGTTACGATTTCTGGCTTCGTGGCGTTATGGAGAGGAAGAGTAGGATCGTTCCCGGAGACGGCAAGGAGCTTGTCCACCCGCCGTTGAATCCACGAGACGGCGTCTACAATGCCGAGCCACCACTCGACGTCGAGGGACTCTTCGATCAGATGATCCGCGAAGACATCAGACCCGGAAACCGTTTGACCACCCTGCTGGTCGGCAAAGCCCACCGCTCAACCTTTGCTATGAAAGTCTTGAGACATTGGGACGAGGGAATAGCAAACCAACTGACCAAGGCGATGAACACGTTCCCCCTCTCAGACCCTCCGAAAAAAGTCAACACCAAAGTTCTTACTGCTTTCCTGCAACAACTGTCGAACGCCCGTGCAACATACCGCGCTCTGCGCCTCATCCGCTACCACCGGCCGAGATATCGGCCCGCCTGGAATACTGTAATCGCGGGCTTCGTTCATATACTCTCCCCGAATGCCCCCGACGCGTTCCAAGCCCCCGAGCTCCGGGTCCAGTCCGCTCGCACGGTCTGGATGCTATACAAGGAAATGCGGCGGCTCGTCGATTTAGACAGCGAAACTCTCCGTTTGCTCGCCATTGCTGCAGAGCGCTGGACCACCCTGCGCACCGGCGACGCAATCCACTGGGACGGCCTCCCTCCGCCAGACCGGCTCGTCAAGATCTTCACTTACGAGCTTGGTCTGAACACTTCCAAGGACACAACGCCGATGGTTACCCCCGAACAAGCAGCACTGCACGTTTATGTCCGCGCACTTGGCTTTGCACAGCGCTACGACGCACTCGAGCAAGTAATTCACTACCTTGACCGACGAGAGATGAGGCTGGAAACCCCACTTGGACGGCGCGTGTTGGTTGCTATCAGGATTTTCTTGGAGGGCGCAGGCTACGGCACGCCCGTGGTGGATTGGCGGGTCAGTAGGGATGGATGGGGTAGGATCGATCGGCTGGAGGAGGTTGTAAATCGGAGGTGGGGGGGCTGGCCAGAAGACAATGAGTGCGCAGTTTACCTCATCACGGCGGGGTTGGTAAGGGGATGGCGCGTAGAGCCGCCGCAAGTGGACGAGGAGAATGGAGCGGGCGTTGAACTGGATGAGGATAGTGGATGGGGGAGATAGAGCTAGTGATGTGAAAGAACAGATGATCGTCATTATCACGCTCATTCGTGAGACTATGCATTCGCGATTCCTTAACTACCACTACTAGCAGATGTCACTAAGTCGACTTCTTCACGGTGGAAGGAACAGGACTTCACCCACATTCTCCTAGTTACTCCCGTGGCTTCACCCACACCTCTTAGATGTCCTACAGCACACCGAGTATATATCTCCATTTCTCCCCTGCCCGATCACCGCCTCTGACTCTCGCCGCCCCCTAATACAGTAAAACGAGTGATATTTAATGTTGGCATTCTTGATAAGTTAACATCCCATAACCACATGACTAATATACTAGACCAGTTGCCAGACGTCGAAGTAGTTGCCATCACATCGAATCACTCGAAGAGACATAGGGTTTAGCGGTCACAGTTCCCAAGAACACGTGCTGAAATCGTGGCAGCCCCACTGCCGTCTACACTTCCCCTTCTTCCGGCGTATCCGCGCAGATGCCCAATTCGGCGCGTATGGCGCGCGTATCTGTTCTCGTCGACGGGGGCCTTCTCGCGCTCGCTTCATATATTGTCACTCGTTGTAGTATTATGTCGACACAAAAAAAAACAGTAGTGCGGGGCTAAATAGCCGTAGTTGTAAATATGTAGGACAGGGTAGGGTAGATACACTTACTGAACCACTGCTGAAAGTTGCTGTGGGAGTGAGCCTCCCTGCAGCAAATGTGTCTGCTGGGATACCGTGGTGGTTTGGGAAGAACGTCACCAGGGCGAATGTAACAGGCGAATATCTGCAGGGGGGTTGATGCCAGTGTGGTTGAAATCCAGGTTTAGAAGAAAGTTTGGTGCAGGCTATCAATCATCGATACCGGCTTGCATGTATCTCCGAATTAGTCCGGTGTCAATTTTATCCCCCCCCCCCGTTTTCACTCCTGTACGCCCAACCCCGAATGATGTCTTCATCCACGCCGACAAGTGCGCGTAGGCCCCAGTCGACGCCGGGTGCCAAGATGACCGGTCTGTCGGAATTCCGTTCGGCTGATTTATGTACCATGTTCGTCTCCCCTGCGCATTGGCGTTCTCGGCTACCCAGGTGTAGCGGGGATGGGAACTTGGGTGATTTCCCGTGCAGGTTGAGTGTAAGCGCCACCTGGACGAAGGGTCCTCGTCCAGAGAGAGAGAGCTGAAAGTCGCCGAGTTCGACGGCAGCAGCTCCCGCGAACAGGCTAGCGATGATGGCTTCGAGGGTATGACGGTCTTCGGCCATGTGCGTAGGATGATCCATGGGAAGGCCTTGAGCCTCCTGCGAGCGGAGTGTGAAGACAGTCGACGACGGGAATCAGCTTGTGTCTTCTCCTTTTGTAACCCAGAGTGTATATGTAAGAGATGGACAAAGACACATTAAACTGGACAGCCATTTGGACCACGTTTGGAGTGAGCAATGGTCAAGATAGGTGGAACACTGAAGGAAGTACTGGCGGCGATTGCGCAGTAGACGAGAAATCGTCCATGCCATGCCGGTGTTTACCAGTACTGATGCGGCTGAAGTGTAGAAGGAGTAAGATAGGGGATACTAACGTGGCAAAGGCCACTGATAACATCTCTGTTTCTCTTCCCTGGCATTGAGGCGGGACGGTGGAAGAATCGGGCCAAAAAAAAACGGTCTGAGGAATCAAACAATCGGGCCAACGGTCTGTCAAAGGGCACTCTTTGCGGTGACGGAAACGATCTGGACTAACGGCATGCTGAGATGTGTGGGGCGGAGGAGATCGGTCAAGTGTTGTCCAGCTCTTGCTCAGGAAGATATGTCGGGCAATGAATAGAACGGCCTCGAAAGGCGGCAGCGAAAACAAACCTGCGAAACAAACCGGCACCACAAACCTTCCAAAGAAACCCGAAGAACAAAAGGTGTCGCCGCCAGGGTCCCGGTGGTGGCCCTTAATAGCAATATGTAGGTGTGGAATCAAGGTGGTTCCAGCCGCACGGACGCGGCGAGTAGGAGCCTAGTGCAGAAAGTGTGACTACCTAGCTGCTATCTATAGTATCTATATGTGTATGGAGACATGTATAACTGCCCGCAGCTGCGGATCGCGGATCTCGCCCGGTTGAGACCCACACTACGTTACGTAAGGTGTGACTCTGCGGATACATATCTAGATATCTAGGCTCCGCGGTGCATGCGGCGGGGGCCTGGCACCGCCGCAGGATACACAGCTATATATACTATGGTCATCACCTGCATCACCGTTCCCCGTCGACGCCCCCCAATTCTTGCTGTCCCCATCCGTGACCACCAGCAGAAGCGATGTCGGGCATCAACTACTCCATCCCCTCTGAGGCGCACAAGCTGCTCCACGACGGCATCGTCGGCAACCCGCTGCACAAGCAGTTTCCCGCCGAGCTCGCCGCGGCCGCGCAACGCATCTCGTTCACGGGCTCCGCGCTGCCGACGCTGCCCGTCAACTGGCGGTTCGCCGAGAGCATTGCCGCGATCAAGGGGTTCCAGGGGGCGATGCTGAGCGTGCTCCTCCAGCGCAAGAACGGACTGGCCGAGTATCCCGCGATCGCCATCAACACGTGCGTCTCCCCTCGTCCTTCAGGTTCCGATATCCGGGCTGACCGTGCGAGGAACTGCCAGCGACCACGCGCAGCTGTTCATCATGTCCGTGGGCATGACGCAGATCCTGGACCCGAGCACGGGCGCGCTGCTGTGCGGCTTTCCATTCAGAGCGCCCGGGGCCGCGGCGTACTTCCCGGACTGCGACCTGCACGAAATGGCGGGCGACTGGCACCGGCGCGCGGCAACGAACATCTACCGCACGCGCGACGGCCGCTACTACCACATCCACGCCTGCATGAATCCGGCTGCGACGCAGACGGCGCTCGGGCTGCCCGAGCACGCGGCGGTGCCGGCGGCATCGCTCGCGGAGGCGGCCAAGCCGTACGCCGCGAAGGTCGCGCAGATGGAGGCGGCGCCGCTCGACCGGCTTATCAACGAGCACTACCGCCAGGCCGGCACCGTCTGCTACAGCGTGGACGAGTACCGCGCGTCTGAGCACGGACGCGCCAACGCCCATGTCGGGCTGTACGAGGTGCACAGCCGCGCGAACCCGCGCCAGTCCGCGGCGTGGTGGCCGACGCCGCCCGGCGCGGATCCGAAGAGGCCGCTCTTCGGTCTCAAGGTCGTCGAGCTCGCGCGCGTGATCGCCGGGCCGTGTGCGACGCGCGAGCTGGCGGAGATGGGCGCCAGCGTCATGCGCGTGGCCGCGCCGCACATCGCCGATGTCAGCACGCTGTTCCCGGACTTGAGCTGGGGGAAGTGGAATTCGCACCTGGATCTGCGGGAGGAGGCGGACAGGGCGACGCTGCGGGCGCTGGTCATGGACGCCGACGTCGTCCTGGACGGCTATCGCCCCGGGGTGATGGAGAAGTGGGGCTTCGGCCAGGATGACGTCCTGCGGATGCGCGAGAGCTCGGAGAGGGGGATCGTCCACGTGCGCGCAAACTGCTACGGCTGGCACGGCCCGTGGGCAGGCCGCTCGGGCTTGCAGCAGATCAGCGACGCCGTAAGTCGCGCCGTCACTGTCCGCCCCGCGCGATGCTAAAAGAAACCCGTGCTCGATGCAGTGCTGCGGCGTCTCGCTCGCGTTCGGCCGCGCCATGGGAAACGACGAGCCCGTGACGCCGGTGCTTCCCAACTCGGACTACTGTTCGGGGGCCGTTGGCGCGACGGCGGTGCTCCACGCGCTGATCGAGCGCGGCGCGAAGGGCGGCTCGTACGCCGTCGACGTAAGCGCCATCCATTCCGCATGTACTGCCCCTTGGAGACTGCTGACCCGTGCAGATCGCGCTCAACTACTACTCGCAGTGGCTCTTCAACAGCTGCGGCGAGTACCCGGCGGCGGTGTTCGACGACGTCCGGCGCCGCACGGGCAACATCGTGCTGCGCTACGACGACAACATGTACCAGTCGGTCCCGCTGCTCTTCCCGATCGTCCAGCGCAGCCCGCTCGCCAACCCGGATTTCTTCGAGGTGCGCGAGAGCAAGGCCGTCGGCGCGCGGCTACGCACGCCGAAGCCTGTGCTGGCCTTCCCGGGCGGGGAGGTCGAGCTGCGCTTCAACGTCGGCGCGAGGGGGAACGGCGTCGACCGGCCCGTGTGGCCCACGGATCTGCTGACAGAGGTCATCGCGTGAGATGGCGTCGTGGGGAAGACGGGAGCACCGTCATCCGCGTCGATAGTTAGAGCTCCATATATAGAATACCACGCTGCACCGATAGTGGACTCGAGCGTTAACCATCGCAAAGCCGTGCAGCTGCCATCTTACCACCGTGGCCTTGTTCTCACTGTCTCGTCGAACTCAGGTCATTCGAGACGAGTGGCCGGTCACAGCGCCCGCAGCAAACGACCGTGCCGACGCAAAGACATGTGCCCGACCTTTAGGCGCAGCATTACGAGCACTATTCTCATCGACAGTCCACAGCTGCGCGATCAAGCCTCTACAGTCCGTGCGCATTTCTTGGGTCCAAACAGTTCTACACTGTTCTGCGCGTCTGCCCGGCTGGTGGCGACTCGAGGAGGATCCCGCGCGGCTGCGTGCGGTCGATCTCGGGCCTGGTGCGGCCTTCGCGGTCCTGTCGATGACCAGCCGCGCGCGCTTGCCGCCCCGCCGGAAGCGCGCATCGCCTCCTCGAAGCGCGCGAAGAGCCTCGCTGCCGACAATGGCGATTCTGGGAGTAGGAGTGGTAGGCGAAATGGCCATGGTGTTGGTTCCGGTACGGTATGCGACTGAAGCCGGCGTACCAGGATTCCAGCCTTGCCCGCTATGTACCGCCTTCGACACCCCCGGGAAACCGGAGACCGCCGAGCCGCCCACTGTGATCACCACGGCTGCTGCACAACTACTGGACACGTCCTGGACGGCTTCACTGGCGCTTGTTAAGTGAGACGGGAACCAGTCAACCTGAAAATCTGATCGCTGGCCGCCTGGCCACCTGGTCGGCGAAATGTCGCCCCGGGTCGGAGCCACGGCAGTCCTAGGGACATCGAGGCTGCAATCCGAGCGACAACGGCACAGCTCGACAACCGGAAAAGACGGCCCGGCCTCAGCCTCCTCAGCCTCCCTGAGGGCGACCAGAGGCCAGGGAACCGACAGTCACGGACGGCATCTATCCCAAGATACTCCGGGCGGGCGGAAGGGCTGGTCCTGGAAGCGACCCCGCCGAGGGCGTCCGTCGTGGCCGGCGGCGAAGCCACAGCCAAGCGGACAGCGGAGGGCCCCCAGCCCCCGGGGCCCCATCCTCTCGGACGGCTCACGGCCGGACACTGACGCGACGGGCTACACGGCCACTCGGCGTCGGAGAGAGCAATGGAAATAGCTACAAAGTTCGCATGGGCTCCTACCAGGAAGCCTATGGTGCTGAGTGCGCAGCCATCCCTCGAGCCCGACGACCATGGAGGAACTCCTTGGCTACGGAGACAGGTACGGGGAAAGACGCCTCCCCCCAGGAAGCGCACGATCACCGAGAGATCAAGTGGAAGGAAGCATGGACGGGCGTGAACGTCACCCACAAGAAATACCAGTACAACTGGAATGCGCACCAGAGGCCAGACTCGGCGCCAGCTATTGCAAACAAGCGCCTCGCCTTGAGGCTCTACCAGCTGAAGACGGGTCACCGTCTCACTGGTCAGCCGGGGCGGTGCCGCAACTAGCAATCTGCGGGGTTGGTTTGGATTGTGAACGGGCATGCATTGAATAATTAAGCAAAATAATAATAATCAAGTACTTCCGGCTCCTTCTTCCGTCCCCGAATGCCTCTATTCATCTCCCAGGTGAAGATTCCCCCCTTGTTCCAACTCGCTCGAGCGCACTCAGCCTCGCCGCATACATACATACACAAGGGGACCCCACACGGACTACCCAACCATGTCCACAATCCTATACCGAGCCCGCGGGCATGCGTTCTTACTGGTTGTTTTCTGAGATATTGCATATCGTCTTATCCAGACTGGTGAGGATAAGATCCGACGAGTGTGGACGTGAAAATATTTTTGTTTAATCATTAATTGCGCGATATACACCCAAAGAAACAGTCCCGTCCACCAAACTCGACGCTGTTACTGTCTCGTTGCCCCGCTTCGACCGGCACCCGCCGCCCCCCCCGGGCTGCTCCCCCAGCCCCGTCACAAGGTGACATATATAGCGTCCCAAGGAAATAACAAAGGAAAGACAAAGGAAAGGATAAAAGAAACCGCTTTCCTCCCCCCCTACTCGTCTGAGGATACACGAATGAGAACAAAAAAATAATTGTTTTTTCATTAATCGCATGCGACCTATCTAGTCATGGTAAGACCAAACCCCGTCCCAATAAAACGTTGGAAATCCTCATACGTGCTTAACCAAAGAGTTCCCGCTCAGCTTCTTGTCAACCTCCGCCCCCGCGTCAATTAGCTTTTCGCCGCCTCCGCCCCCGCGTCAATTAGCTTTTCGCCACCTTCCGCTTCGTCGATCCATCTCACGACTCCGGCAGAGGGCCAGGGGCGCCGACAGATCTACATACGGCGTGGCGAACCCGTGCGGCGACCGAGCCGGTGGAGGCTGGACATCATCCACATTTCCGTACGGCCTGGACGCATCGACTACTCGTCCGGTTTCTTCTGGGACTGGAGCGGATAGATCGCCGGTCTCGGTTATCCGACGCTTTCCATTTTTTTCTTTCTTCGATGCTCCGTTCCCGTTGGCGGTTCCGATTTCCCCGACCGACAGCCGACCTGCTGGGGTTGATCGTTGGCCCGAGCAGGATCATCCGAAGGTCCTCACGGACAGCCCCTCCCAAACTCCCGGTGCGGATAGATCGTCGGTCGCGGTGATCCGTCGGCGTCCGGCCGGATGGCCTCCGCCGGGGCTACGTGCGTCCATCGTCTGTCTCGACGGACGGCGCTGGCGAGGACGGGAGATTGTGTGGCGGACGAGATGGATCAGGCGTCCGGCAGCTGAGGAGTGGTTTGCAGCGTCTGTGGGCGTGGGAGAGAGATAGGTGGATAGCCCGGCCAAGTATGGGCTGGAGAAAGGATGGAGCAATGTAAAATAGTAGAATGGAGGAATGGATGGCTGGATGGAGGGATGGGTGGCTGGGTGGCTGGATGGCTGGATGGAGGGATAGGCAGCAGGGTGGATTGCTGCTGAGGAACTCTCTGGCGAGGGCGAAGACGCAGCTTTTATGCTCGCCCCTCCGACGCCGCAAGACGCCCAACTCGTCCACCGCGCTGTCCCTCCTCTCGAGCGTGGTGGGGCCACCTCGCCCAGTCGATGGCACTCTCCGTCCAGCTTCCGCATCCGGCGACCACTGGCTGTCATCGGTCCCACACCATGCCCCAGGAGGGTGGGTATGTATGGCTGAACGCTCCACCGTTACATTTTTTGTGCCTTTTTTTTTCTTTTACCTTTTCGAGCATCCGCGAGGCTACCCCCTCCAGCAGTGACAGGTTAGCTAATGGAAATGCTAGATCTGGAATTGTCATTGTCTTCGTTTCTTTTCCGGCGTTGGACACGGCAGTACATAGCAGTACATAACAGCTCCCAGTTGTCGTAGGGCAGCTAAAGTACTAGGCCAAAAGTTTCCATACACCCAGGTACAACTGCCCATGATGCCCTCACTCAACCTTCTCGATCCCCACAACCACAATTTAGAAAGTCTCAGTAGTTGGCATACATCATGAATATAT
>Ga0307516_10003917_pt1 | contig 18769 bp, 25 predicted proteins | sample 19_EM_MG_FD_203310 | JGI IMG/M metagenome (GOLD analysis project Ga0307516, IMG submission 203310) | Populus trichocarpa ectomycorrhiza microbial communities from riparian zone in the Pacific Northwest, United States - 19_EM | ecosystem: Host-associated > Plants > Roots > Unclassified | place... | reverse complement strand
CGATCGGCAACCAGTCAGCCCAATCATCTTGCAGGTAGTTCACGTACGACCACAAGTATTGTTCCATTACGGCGTTCATTCGTTCGGTCTGACCATCGGTCTGTGGATGGAAAGCAGTAGACAGCCATGGTTCGATTCCCAGTCGTGCACAGAGATGATGCCAGAATGCAGAGGCAAATTGAGGCCCTCAGTCCGAAGTTATTGTTCGCAGAAGTCCATGTAATCGGAAGACGTGTTGGAGGAACAGGTCAGCCAGATCACGGGCATTGACGGTAGTGCTGCACGGGACAAGATGCCGCTGTTTCGTGAGCCGATCCACTACCACCCAGATAGCATCGTGATCCTTTGATCGTGGTAGGCCTGTGACAAAGTCCATCGAAATGTCCTGCCATGGCTGCTGGGGAATCGCCAATGGGTGGAGGACACCAAAGGGTGCGTGTCGCCTGGTTTTCAATCGCCAGCAAGTGTGACAGTTCCTTACAAACCTTTCCATATCTTGCTGCATTTTCGGCCAGTGGTAGTTCCTTGAGAGCAATTCGAGTGTTTTCGATCGTCCGGGGTGGCCCGCTACCGGTACTTCGTGATGCGTTTGGATCAGATATAATCTCAGAGGGCCGTAGGCAGGGACATAAAACTTTCCTCGATACAGTAATCTGCCCGTTGGGCTCCGGGAGTACTCCGCTAGAGTAATATCCTTACAATAGCGGACCTTCTTCTCTACTATAGCCAGTACCTGCATGGGAAACGGATCCCAGTGGTAGGCTTCAGAGAATAGTTCGGTGATCTTGGCGTTGGTGAGTCCGAGTCCGAGTCTGGCGCCGCGTTCCTCGAGTCCTTCGAGTTTGGCGCCACATTCCTCGAGTCCGTATGCGAGTCTGGTGCCGCGTTCCTCGAGTCCGTGTGCGAGCCAGGTGGCGCGTTCCTCGAGTCCGAGTCCAGCACCATGTTCCTCAAGTCCGAGTCCGATGCCGCGTTCCTCGAGTCCGAGTCCGGTGGCGCGTTCCTCGACTCCGAGTCCAGCGCCACGTTCCTCGAGTCTGAGTCCGGCACCGCGTTCCTCGAGTTCGAGTCCGCGTCCGAGTCTGGCTTCGAGTCGTAGGATTTAGTGTGGTTTTATGACGGCATGGAAGTTTTCGGTCAGTCGTTTATCCCCCTCCTTAGGAAGATCTCCGGATCTTCGAGTCAAGGAGTCCGGTTTGGCTCCCGCTTTCTCCGGTTGGTAGACGATTTTGAAGTTGAATTGGGAGAGAAACTGCGCCCATCTCGCTTGCTGGCGGTTGAGCAGTTTGGTCGTCGTGAAATATTCCAAGTTCTTGTGATCCGTTAAGACCGATATCGGGTTTTCCACTGATTGCAACTCTGCGTGCCACTCCTCAAACGCCTGGACAATTGCCATCAGTTCCTTGTCATAAATTTCATAGTTGCACTCAGCGGGGGAATGTGACTTTGAAAAGAAGGCCACAGGGTGTAGGGTTCCCTCGTCGTCGTATTGCGACAAGACTGCGGCGGAGACGAAGTCAGAGGCGTCGGTTTCCACCACAATGTCGCGGTCGTGATCAAACCGACGCAGAATGGGTGCCGTTGTAAAGGAGGTTTTCAGTCCGTCGAACGATTCCTGTTGCTTTGTCTCCCACTTGAACGGCTGGCCTTTTCTTGTCAGCCGTGTCAGTGGCTCAACTACCTTTGAGTATCCTTTGACGAATCGGCGGTAGAAATTTGCGAATCCCAAGAACGCTCGCACATCTCGTAGATTTTCGGGAGGGGGCCACGCCTTCACTGTTTCAACCTTGGACGGATCCATCTTGATGCCATCCGCACCAATGATTAGTCCCAGATACTTAACTTCCGTTTTGTGGAATTCGCATTTTTCCGGTTTGAGGTGGAGGCCGGCATCGGTCAGTCGTTCCAATACTCGGTGGACATGCCGAGTATGTTCTTCCATCGTATCCGAATAAATCAATATATCATCGAGGTAGGCTGACGTAAAGTGATCGAGGAAAGGAGCCAAGGTTTCGTTGATGAATCGTTGGAAATCTGCTGGCGCGTTGGTCAGGCCAAACGGCATTACCAATGATTCGAATAGGCCATAACGGGTTCGGAAGGCGGTTTTCCATTCTTCTCCTTCTGCCATTCGAATGAGATTGTACGCTCCACGAACATCCAATTTCGTGAAAAACTGAGCCTTCGATATTCGCATCAGTGTTTCCTGAATCAGCGGAAGGGGGTAACGATTTTTGACGGTTCCTTCGTTGATGCCTCGGTAATCCACCACCAATCGCAACGATCCGTCACCCTTCTTGACAAACAGGATCGGGGCTCCGGCCGGGGATGAAGAGGCCCGGATAAATCCCTTATCCAAATTTTCCTCGATCCATTTCTTGCAGGCTTCCAACTCGTGACGGGCAAGGGAATATAGCGGTCCAAAGGGCGGTTCGAATCCCTCTTTCAAGGGAATGCGGTGGTCGTAGGGGCGGTGTGGAGGTAACTTATTTGCAATGGATTCGCAGAACAGGGGAAGGAACGAGTGATATTCGGGAGGGATTAGGGATTTCAATCGCTCATAGTCTGGAGGCTCTGCCTGCTCAGTGTCTTGCGGGTTCGGTGTAGGCGTTTCAAGAGCTTTGTTGATGTCGTACAAGCTCATAGCAAAGATTTGAACCGATTCCTTTCGTCGGATTAGTTTCTTCAAGGAAGCCGAAGAGATTACGCAAATCGCAGGAGACTTAGATTTGAGGTTCGATGCCACGTCCGGTGGCTTCGGTGCCACGCCCGGGCGTGGCGTTGTAGTTCCTTTCGGCGTTTCTGTTGCCATGTTTGTCGTCTTCGGCGCCACGCCTATTGTCTGTAATGCCACTCGAGGTGCCGCCGGTGGATTTTGGTGGTCGGGGCACTGAAATCGGACCGAATTACTGACAAAATCGGTAACGACGGCATGTCTTCGGAGCCAAGGAATCCCGAGAACCAGCGAGAAGTGTCCTAACTTGGTGATGAAAGCGGGTAACATTTCGGTGTGATCCTGTATTTGACAGGAAATCTTGGTGAGATGGGTGATTTGGCCGGATTCGATGGGTCATCCATCGATTACTTCGAGATCTCGGGGAGGGTTTAGTCTATAGCGGGGAAATTTGTGTTGGCGTACAAAGTTTTCGTCGATAAATGTAAAGCCCGTTGTGCCTGTGTCAATCATTGCAGGAGTTTGGATAGAATGGTCACCATTACGGAGAGTAGCTGCAACAAAAAGATGCTCTCCTTCTAATTCACATTCTTCCACCTCTCGACCAACTACAGCAGGCAATTGCAAATGGGGAAACGACGAAACCAATGGGGAATGTCCTATACCAGTGCCAACCGGTTGGCATGGGACAGCTAGTTTTCCAACTGCTTGTTCGGAACGGCAGCGTCAGGTTCGGCAGTCGTATTGACGGTGGCTGCCATAGCCAGACGGCGGTTCCGAGAGGCAGCGCATTCGGGGCATTCGTGGAGGAAGTGACCAACTGTTCCGCAATACAGACATTCGCACCGGGCCATGCGTTCTTGTCTGATACGATTTTTCTCAACAGTCCTCTGCGTGGCCGATAAGTCCATAGGCGCCACACCATAATGTCTACTGTTGGTGCCCGTCGGATTCGCTGGATCCAGGGTGGGGGTGCTGGCTGAGGATGGCCCGGAGTGGGACAGTCGCTGGGTACAGCCAGGCTGGACCCATTTGGTGGCACGAGCGCGAATCCGGTTGTCCAACTTCCGACAGATCTGGATCAAATGACCCAGACTATTGGATCGGGGACGGGAGGTGACCAAGGCATCTTTTATTTCATCCGAGAGGCCTTCGTAAAATTGTTCTCTCTGGGCCTCTTCGTTCCAGTTTAGGTCTCCCATGATCCGACCAAACTCAGCGAAATAGGCGGCAAAGGTGCTGCGCTTTTGCTTGAGTTTTCGAATCTCACAGTTGGCGGTGCGGATTCTGTCGGAGTCTTCGAACGCCTGGCGGAGGAGGTCGAGGAGTGTGTTCAGGGATTCGAGCCGGATTCGTCCAGTATTCTCAGATACATAGTCGCGAATCAGGTAGAGGGCGGCCCCCGAGAGGCGGTTGACCGCATATCAGAGGCACGCTTGGTCGTCGGGGTAACGATGGGGTTGTGCGGCCAACTTGTTGCGCAGCTGGATAATCCAGGTGCGCAATTCTTCGACCTTACCACCGTTGAAAATTGGCGCATCAGGAAACCCCTTCTGGGCGGCGTTGGCACCACCCTGAGCTGTAGCCATGGCCACCACCTGGGCCTGCAGCAGAGTGAACCGCTGTTTGAGGGTGGAGCTGGAAGCGTTCGTGTCCATGGGTTCCGAACTCATTACAAGTAGGTTAGAATAAAAGATGCAACCTAGTGTAACGGCGGCGGTTCTCCAAGGTACTCGAGTGAGTTCTGGTGACGCAAGTGGGAGCGGGAGCGGAAGCGGGGGGGGGGGGAACGGGAACGGGAACGGGAATGGAATGGGAACGGGAACGGGAATGGGAATGGGAAGGGAATGGGAACGGGAACGGGAACGGGAACGGGAACGGGAGACAGAGACGGACAGCGTCAGGCAGACGTGTCGGACAAGAACGGACAACGTCAGACAGACGTGTCGGACAGGAAGACGGACAGCGTCGGATGGACGTGTCGGACAGAGAGACAGACAGCGTTGGACGGACGTGTCGGACAGGGACGGGTGGCGCTAGACCAGCGTCGCCGATACCGAGATACGGTGGAAACGGAGGAAACGGAGGAAACGGAGATGAGGTTGATATTCTGAATAGAATACAAGTGGTTGCATGAAGAGAAGAAGAAGACAAAACACGGGAGACAGCCCTCCTTATATACACAGTTCTCGCAACTCCCATACGTCCCCCTACTCATACCCGCGCAACTCAGATATGTACTCATACTTACATATGTGCTCATAACCACGCAACTCATACAACCTTCTCTTATGCAGCCGGGACCCATAACCGACACCCTTTCCAAGATCGAGACATCCGGAGCGAGGTGACGACACTCTTTCCAAGATCAAGACATCTGGAGCGAGGTGACGACACTCTTTCCAAGATCGAGACATCCGCAGTGAGGTGCCGGCATCAACAATAAAATCAAACAACCAAACCCAAATCGAGCGCCGGGACCTGCACCGTGACAACTAGCTATTTCTTCAGATAAAAAGGAAAAGTTTTTTCTCAGAAAAGAAGAACAACTCTGGCACGAACCTCGATAAACACCAACACCCACGAACCCACCGAGGCCACACACAAGATCTAAGATTATTCCATTGTGAATTATCGAAAGTAGCCTGATTACCTTTGATTCTACCTACACTCTGATTACGAAACAACACCAGTGTCACACTATAATCTTCAATCCAAAATCACCCTACTTTCTCAAAGAAGGCCAACGGATGCCCTCCTTTGAACAAGATCATCAATATCTTCTCAAACTCTGGAACATATTCGAACCAACATTCCAATACTCACTCGACTACACATTCAACACAATTGACAACGAAATCACAAATTACAAATGGTAGGAAGAATATATCGATGGACCAATCCCCTCCACTGCAAAACAATCAATTGCACCCCTGAAAACTGGTACACTCAGTACTGGTTCAACTGTACTGTACACCAACTAAGCGCCGACCTTGACGGACACGAATTCCGGGAAATCTGTGATTATAACTTCGAAGACGACAAAACAATCTACAGCGGCCACCCCTTGGACTTCTATTAAGCAATGACTACTTCCTCGGACTTCAACATGCTCCACCTTGAGGTGTCCAGAGACATGCTCCAAGTCACCAAGGGAAAAAACCCCCCAGACGGAGCCCTCAAAATAACCAACCCAGCGACGTAGGTCAGGGCCATGGTACAGCAGCAAAAACAGGCCAAGAACAACCTAAGACAACTTGCAGATATTTGTGGTGACACGATCGACTGAACTGACCGTCGGTTCAGAGATATCGAGCAGGCCTATCACACTCTGGTCCAAGGAACTCGGTATGTATATGACCGAGTAGCCACTAACAAAGAAATAGCCGAGTCTGGATCTGCAGCAAACTAGTAAATGCCGCAAACACCTACCAAATCTTTGCACAGAAAGTATGGCAGGCTATCATCAAGGGAACCCAGGAGACTGACCAGCGGTAAATATGCGTGGCTACACAGCTAACCAGGGTGAACAACATACTATCCTTTCTGACAGAAGCTAATGTAGCCTGAAGCCAACACCTGGTCAACTTCCAGGGAAATGTCAAGCTATGGGCTGCTGACCACCAGAACTGAGTAGCAACCCTGAAAAGACAGTTATGAGAAGCACAGAAAGAAATACAATCGATTGCAATATGGGTACTGCTTCTTCAAATACCACCCAGGCCAAGTTACCCCCTAATGACGACCCTGCCACTCTGGCGAAGTCCGGTTCAACCAACAACTACCACAGTAACAGAAAACCTGAGAAGACCACCAGTGGCCCCAATGACCTGGCTTCCTCGACTGGAAAGTCCCCTCTTCTTGGCTCCTACCCCACCCCAGCGATGAACGTGGCCCATCAGCAAAAACTCGAAAAATGCTCCTGGTGCTCCCAGTGCTCCTGTAAGCTTTATTAAGCTTTATTAAGCTTCTGTAAGAGAGAAGTTATATTTTGCTTCCGTAAGGATTTGGAAAAAAATAATCTCATTTATTTCAACTAAAACACTGAGAAACGAAATTTAAAATTTGTGTCTCACTTGGAAAAAAAGCAATATACCTCAACTTTTCATTTTTTTGCTGATGGGCCACCAGTGGTCCCAGCAATGCCTCCACCACTCTAAGGACCGTTAACAGGAGGAGCATCAGGGTCTCCTTTGAGCCCACTATTAGGACCATCTACCCTACCTCTTCCACCATTACCAACGCCTCCACCACTATATCCGCCAAGAAACCTACAGCCAACACTAACCCCACAAGAACTGGTACAGCTAGTGGCAGAAGGAGTGGCACGAGCTTATCAGTACACAGAACCAAGACCGGAGCGAATCAACACCTCCCACCTTAAAATGAAGAATCCAGACAACTTCGATGGGAAAAGCACATCCGTCTTCAAACAGTGGTGAAAAGCAGTCACCATGTATCTGGGATTCTACCCAGAAACCATAGACCAATAAAAGATTGTCTGGATCGGAACACTACACATAGACATGGTGCAGACATGGCACCTGCATCGATACTGGAAGTTAAGAGACAACGACATGTGGACCAACTACTCAGTGACCATAAGAGCAGAGTACTATAACGAACAAGAAGCTGACGATGCCCAGCTAAAGCTAGGACAGCTTAAGTACTAAGGATCCATCTGTGCATATAGGACGGAATTCTGGGCGCTCAACAACTTCGCACGAGCCACCGGAGAGGGCCTGAGGGAAAAAATAGACCTGGCAATGTTGGACAGCATACTGGATATGTGGTTTAACCAGAATCTGGATGATCCAGTGGACAATGAGCCTTTCCTACAGGCCACGTACCGAGCAGGCTTGCAGGTTGAAAAGAAGAAAACCTCAAAGCAAGCCAAGGAACAAATGAGGAACAGTGGAGGTTCCGGTGGATCATCTGGCTGTCATGAATCTGTCGTAACAGGCTCCTGGGAGCTGCGGCAGGTGCTGCCATCACCTTCGCCAGCCTATGGCTCCTCCTCGTCTCCGCAGCCGCAGCCGCGGTCATCCTCCACGCCTAGGCGCCTCGCTTGATCATATCGCTCTGGTAGCGATATCCCTCAAACCCGACCGACGGCCAGTCTAGATCCTTCTCCTTGTTTCCGTTTGGGTATGCTTGCGCGTCCTTTCCCCTGTTGTCTCTGTTATGTTGCTTGCGTGTCCTTTCCCCTATTGTCTCTGTTATGTTGCTTGCACATCCTTTCCCCTGTTGTCTCTGTCATGTTGCTTGCGCGTCCTTTCTCCTGTTGTCGCCGTTATGTTGCTTGCGTGTCCTTCCTCCTGTCATCGTTACGTATGTTGTTTCCCTTTGGTTATGCTTGCGCGTCCTTTCTCTGTTCCTTACTGCTTGCGTGTTTTTTCTCCTGTTGCCGCAGATAGAGTGTTGGCTGCGCGGCAGCCAAGTGCGATCATGTGTTTCCCTTGGGCACAGCGATGGAGTCATGATGAGGAGGAACTGTGTCAGTCTTGCGGGCAAGCTGTGATTCCACAGAGGGAAGGAAAAGTATAAAGGAAGGGTGTGGTAGCTAGTCTGGAGATTCTTCTCCACACAATATATTATCTATCTACCTTGACCTACCTTCATACATCTCTGAGTAGCATAACGGGATCATCGCCAGGATCTCAGATCACTCGTGCCGATGACCACCGGGTCATCTGGCAGCGTGACGAGTAACCCGCGACCACCTATGATGAACCCGCAACACCGCCGCGCACACCGGGCCGTGCCAGACAGAATGGAACACCGCTGCGTATGCCGTGCTGGGCAGAACGGAACACCGCTACGTATGCTGCGTCGAGCGGAACGGAAGACTGCCATGCATACCAACGGCTGCGCCAGACAGAATGGAACCCTGCTGCGTATGCCGCACTGGGCAGAATGGAAGAACACCGTACATGCTGCACCGAGTGTAACAGAGGACCGCCGCGCATATCGAAGGCCATGCCAGACAGGACAGAACACCACCGCATATGCCGCACCGGGCAGAACGAAACACTGCTGCATATGCTGTACTGAGCGGAATGGAAGACCGCCACACATACAGATGGCTGCACCGGGCAGAACGAAACACCGCCGCGTATGCTGCACCGAGCGGGATGGAAGACCGCTATGCATACCAATGGCCACACCAGACAAAACAGAACCCCGCCGCGTATGCTACACCGAGCGGAACAGATGACCGCCACCCATACCGATGGCCGCATCAGACAGAATGGAACCCTGCCACGTATGCCACACCGAGCATAATAGAAGACCACCGCGTATACCGAAGGCCACACCAGGCAGAGCAGAACACTGCCGCGTATGCCACGCCGAGCGGAACGGAAGACCAACCCGCATACCGAAGGCCGCACCGGGCAGAACGGAACCCTGCCGTTCACACTGACAGCCGCAGTGAGCAGAACCGAAGAATGCCATATACGCTACGATGGGTGTGAGAAGACAATAAGACCACGTAGAGCATGTGAGTACAGACGTGACAGAGAGCACGCTGGGCGTGACGGATACCATGAGGACAACGAACCCCCGCAAGGTGTGTGAGTACGAGCGGCGTGTGAGTACACCAGAAGTGTGAGTAGGAGCGCCCGCTCCGAAGAACGAAGTCTACGTAGCCTGTCGAGCTGCATGGAGTAGTCGAGGCAGGATCTTGACACTCGTCAACGGAGATGCCATGCCGGACATGAGGAAGACGACAATAGAGATGCCACCCTGGGCATGAGGAAGATGACAAGCGACGATGCCACGACGGGCGTGAGGAAGACAACAACGACGATGCCACGCCAGGCATGAGGAAGACGACAACAGAGAAGCCACACTGGGCATGAGGAAGATGACAAGCGACGATGCCATGGCGGGTGTGAGGAAGATGACAACAACGATGCCACCAGGCATGAGGAAGACTGGGAGCACGACGACACGCCAGCACCGAAAGAATGACACTGTGCTATAGTAAAGACTACCGGGTAGCAGTAGACGAAGACGGCGTAAGACCTCGAAGGCTGCACGGAAGGCTGGGAGCATGATGCCTCACCAGCACTAAAGGCTACGCCGAGGGACATCCTTAGACTTCACCTGAAACAGTGGGAAGTACTTACCTATGCCAGTGAGCTGAACGAATACGGCCCGAGAGCTGAACGAACTAAGGACCTACCGAGTAGACATGACAAGGAGCTTCATTGCCTGTCGAGCCCAAAAGACAGAGAACGGAAGTTGGGGTGAGGGTTCTTGACACTGGCAGCCAAGCTGAGAAAAAAAAGGATGGTTGGAACAAAGAGGGTTCCGACAACACCCAAAAGGGTAAGGAAAACAAAAGGGAAAAAAAGAAGGAAGGAACCAGGACCAATAAACCCTGAACGTTCTTTGGAGGAAAAGAAGCATGGACCACAAAGGATGAGACCCTTCGAGGGGTTCCTGCCAAGAAATGAGAAGAATGCTGGAAAAGCAGGTAGGACTGCTGGCGATGTGGAAGAAGCGGACATAAAACGTTCAAATGCTTCTCCTTCAATACAAAAAAAGGAACCGTCCTACCCACTGCCACATGGAACATGGGTGCCATGACCAGTGAGAAGCGGAAGTGGGAAGAAGAACCAGAAGAAACACCCACTGCCAAAACACCTTGATGATGTCTGCCGAAATCTGATCGTCTCCCGGGGCCGAGGTGTTGGCTGCCTTCCTCAAGAGTGATCCGACCAATTGAGCATCGACCCTCTCAAAGGCCTTGCCCCCTTGTGCCGCGTTGAAATTTTCCGGTGGCCCCTGTGGAAAGTGTGCCTGGAGAATCGCCTGTTCCCGCTACTGGTGGTCTTCAGCGATGGACCCATCTTCCCAGACGAGTGTCTGGCCAGTGTTGTCGATCCTGGGCATTGTGTACCTCGCTGCTGTCCATACCTTATTCCTGTCTGCCTCCTGTAGGAACCGGTTTCAGCAGTCTCTCTTTGCCTTTCGTATTGCCCGTCGGAATTCCCGCCTCGCCGCCTTTACTCGCGACATTCCAGCCACCCTCCATTTCCTTCTTGCTCTTCCCAGATCCTTTCTCAGCTCCCTGAGGTCTGCATTCCACCATGGTTTTGTCCGTGAGCACCCCTCTTCTTCCTTGCATGTTCATCCAATGTCACGGTCATCATCTCCCTCAGAGCCCCTGCCTCTTTCACCACATCGTCGGTTGTGCTGTCATCAGATAGGATTGGGGTCCGGCTCACCATGCCCATGTAGCACTCCCTCGCCTTTGCCTTCCTTTCTTCTGCCTTTTTCTTTTCCTCTTCCTCATTTTCTTTCGTGGGATCCCATCCACTAATGTCCCATCCTGTCGTTTCCGTACTCATGTCGGGCTTTAGGTGAGGGTTTCCCAGCACCTCTCACATGATGACTTCGTGGTCTGACCCGGTTGCCTCTTCGTCAAGGAGGTACCAGTTCAGCTCCATATTAGGTGAGGACAGGGTAAGGTCGATAACTGAGTGGTTCATCGCCCCTGGTCCCATTCTTGTGGCTTCCCCAGTGTTCCACACGATCAGGTCCTCCTCTTTAATCAGCCGTTCCCAGAAGACATTGTTTCTGCTTCATGTCAACCTGAGATTCCACAGCCTGCTGTGGGCGTTCATATCTCCAGCAATGATCACCCTCCGCTGCTTGGTGATCTCGCCCCACTGGCCTCTTGGACAGGCCGTTTGCTCTGACTACCCTCATGTTGGTCGTATACATTGGCAATGACAATTGCATCCCCACCTGGGGGAACAACCTCCACCACCTGCATGTAGTTTCCACACTCCTGTGCCATCTCTTTCAGCTCTGTCACCCAGCACCTTGATGCCCAGTTAACTGCTATCCAACACTTCGCTGCCACCCCCTCCTCCCCTTTGATGAAGGTGAAGCTGGGGTGTGAGCATGTGCCATCCTTCTCGTTTCCTCCTCTTGGCTCCTGAATGAGCACTAAATCTGCTCCTCTTCTGACTGCCATTTCCAATACCGTTTCCAACACCTGACCACCCCTGGCACAGTTATGCTGCAGTGCCAGCAGCCTCCAGGGTTCTCGTGGAGCCGCTATCATACAGCCATGGGTGGGGCAGTGCCACTTGTTTCCGCTTCGATAACCATTTCCATCTCATTGGGGTCTTCCATTCTTTCCGCAGACTGCCTGGCCCCTCGTGCGATCGCAACTGCTTCGACCTTCACTTGGTACCTGGCATCTTCTGCTGGGTGAGCTCTACCACAGTTCGGACACTTCATTTTGGTGTGGGGGCAGACCCTTCCGATTGCCCCACACGTTACCACCTCACACTTGTGGCTCTTCGTCCTGTGGCCTACCGAGCAGATACCACACACCGCCGCCATCTTCGGACACCGGAACTCGGAGTGTCCCCAGCTGCTGCACCTTCCACAGAGAGTGTCCACTCGATTCGGGATAAAGGGTTGTACTCTGAACCTATTCCCTGCCACCCACATTTCCGCCAGCAACTTCTGTCCTGCCGCCTTGTTGGGGATCTTGAAAACCACTGAGGCTACGCCGTGGGGGAGCTTTCCATGCTGGTAATGGTCCTTGATCACCTTCTTCGCCCACATCCATTTGATCGAAAAAGGCGGGATCATTACCCCATCGTTTTCGGCCTCAATCTGTTCACAGAGATCTGACAGTCCCTCTGGATGCCGGTAGCGGTCGTAAGGGACCAGGATCTTCAATTCCACCCAGGACTCATTGGCTATCACATTGATAATTCCCCTGTCCACCTTCCTGGCTGCCTCAATGATCTCCCTCTTGAAACGAAGGAGCATGGCCGCAGATGCTCCCTCGCGGGCCATCGATGATAGTCGTCCCCGATGCGAGATCTTTCCCAGAGCTGTCCGGACATGAGGGGGAGCCACCTTACTCAGCGTGATATTCACATGCGCTACCACTGCTGATGTCATTGTCGGGCTAATCTGTGGCGCATCTGCCATCCATTCGAACACGATCATACGCTCATCCCATGAGAGAGTACGCCTGATGAGTTCGAGCCCAGTTGGTTCCTTGGCGGCTCGGCCACCTCGCTCGACCTTTGTGAAACTGGTCTGAGGGAGCGATGCTGCTGCCTCCGCTCGCTGAGCCCAACTCACTGCTGGGGGCTACTGTAGCTGTTGTTGCTGTCTGGGTTGCTGTTGCTGGTGGGGCTGGTATTGGCGGGCCCCTTGCGGTGACTGTTGCCCCACCCCCTGTTCTGGTCGCCTTCCCAATGGGGTTGTCCTTGCTGCAGTCTGCACTTCCCGTCTGCACTCCCACCAGTCCTGGAGCGCACGCATACCTACTGTGTGGGCGATGCGTTGCCCTGCGGCGGTCTCTTCCAGGTCTCCTGTCATGGTCGCATGCTTGACCAGCTGTGATGCATCCTCATACACCTTCTTTTCTTCTTTGGTCAACTCCCCAGACTCCCACCTCTTCATCACCTCCACTTTTGCTGCCTCCTTCTCCTCCACCTTCTTCTGCCTCTCCTCCAGCCTCCTCTTTCCTGCTGCCTTTTCTGCCGCCACTGCCTCTGGTCGCTTAAGGATGGAGCGTAGGACCACCGTCGTGATCTCCTTTCCCTTTCCTTTTCCTACTTCTCCACCGGTCTTCTGCAGAGTGAAGCTCTCATATTCATTTCCAGCCGGTGCATGGCAGGATGTGTAGAGCCCCTCCCGCTCTACCCCCTCCATATCACTAAACTCCTCACTCTCCTCCACCTGCCCCTTTTCCGTCAGTACCACTCCCTGCATCGCCTCTGTTGCCTCAGACTCAGCCGCTCGGTGCGAGAGCGTAGTCACCAGCCTTGGTTTCGCTGTCACCCGAGCCTTCTGTTGCTGCTTCCGGTGGCGTGGTGCTGCCGGTGGTGCTGTCGCCACTGTTGCCACTGCCGGGGCCCCGGCTCGGTCCCAGGTCGCTGCCACCTTTCCTTCTGCCTCCACCCTCCCACCTACTTCTGCAATACTTACCCTGATTGCCTCCATCCCTTCTTCCAGCCCTTTTCACTGCCCAATTTCCCAGTGCGCCCTGTTAGCTGCCTCTTCCGCCATGGCCTTCAGGGTGCCCTGCAGCTTCTTCTCCATCGCCGCCATTTCTGCTACTAGGTGCTCTTCCTGTTCCCGTGCCATCTTCTCCCTTGCTCCAGCCCACATCTCACACTCCTTGGCCTTCTCCTCTCTCTTCGCCGCCTTCTCCTCCATCCGTTTCTCGGCCGCCACGATGGCTGCCAGCACTTCTGTGAGTGCCCCCCCACTGATCCATCCCTGTGTGGGCGTACCTCCCGCTCTCTTCCTTGCTGGCAGCATGCCCTGCGATGGCCTAGGCATGCCCACAGTGATGGCATGCATTTTGTTCCCATTGCCTGGAGTGACTGGTACTGGGGTGGCGGTGCCCAACCGTGCTGGGATCGGAGTGGGCATACTGGGCCTATCAGGTGAGGCCACAGTACAGTCCATCTCATCATCCTCTGCCATGCTCTTTCCCTCCTCCCTCTTGCTTCCTTCCCCTTCCCTCTCACCCTCTGCCTCCTCGGCAATCTTTGGCATCAGATCGATCCCCCCTCCTGCCACTGTAGCGAGTGCGCTCGCGAGCGCTCCCCTCACAGGTCATTTCGCTGGCATGTTGAAGACATCCTCATCTCGGTTTCCATTGTCACGTCTGAAAAATTCCTGGGTGGACTGTTCTACCCACTTGCTCGGATCGGCACGTGGGAAGTTGGGCCGACTGGTGTTCTTTTCCTTTCTCTGCTTTTCCTTTTTTCCCCCCTGCTTCTCTGCAAAACTCTTGGCTATCTCCTCCATCTTCGTGTCAATGAGTTCCGAGAGCTCACTCTCTGCATACTCCAAGTTTGCCTCTCGTTCCTCCTCTGTTCCTCTGTCATATTGGCTGCCGATAGCAGCTACAACCAGGGCTGGATCGACTGCCATCATCTCTTCCTCGGACATCGTGGCATCTGTGAAGTCCGTTTTCGTAAAGGTTTCAGTGTGGGGGTCAGAAAGCTTGGCGTTTTCGGGCGTTGACTTTCTGTTGGGAAAGGTGGTGAACTGTGACCGAAGTGTGAGTACGCCAGAAGTGTGAGTATGCCAGAAGTGAGAATACACCGGAAGTGCGAATGCGTCGGAAGTGTGAGTACGCTGGAAGTCTGAGTACACTGGAAGTGTGAGTGCGCCGGAAGTGTGAATACACCAGAAGTGTGAGTACACCGGAAGTGTGAGTAGGAGCGTCTGCTCCGAATACCGAAAGTCTACATTGCCTGTCGAGCCAAACAAGTCATTGAGGCAGGATCTTGACATTAGATTGCATCTCCCAATTGACACCTGACATAGCAGAAATGGAAGAACAGAATCCAGCGTGGATAGACCAAACCGGGAACACGAGTTCGAGGTAGACGACCTTGACCCAAATACTTTCGACCTCGGAGAAATCTAAGCAGTACCAGACGACACACGTTCTACAAGCCCAGTAACACCAGCCTAGAGACTCCCGAAACACCGGAACAACCAAGAAGAATGACTAAAGCCTCGGACAGTGGTGGGTAGGACATCATGCATGCCCTCCTACAGGAACTCATCGCACAACGAGGTTGGAACGAGAGGACCAGCCAACCCAAGATTGAAGATTCAGAACTGTACTACGGAGAACGTGACAAGCTCCGAGCCTTCTTGGTACAATACGAATTGAAGTACAACTTCGAGTCCCACTGATTTGTGAACGACAGTGAAAAAATCCACTACCCAAACAGCCAATGCCGAGTAGCAGCCTGGAAATGGCATCAGGAAAAAAAAATATGCGTTCCAACGCAGCGTCGCGTTAGCAACGTTGGGAGCATTGAAACGTACTGCAAAAAGCAATATACTGTTAAAACGCATCCAACGCATCATTTGTAATCTGTACGCAACATCTCCATTCGAACGCTACATCTGGCATGTCGTCCACTATCCAGGCAAAGTACGTTCACAACTATCGTTGGAACGCTACATCTGGCATGACGTCTACTATCCACGCAAACTACCCTTGCAACTTCCGTTCGAACGCTACCTCTGGCAGGGCATCTACTATCCACGTAAAGTTCGCTTGCAACTTCCTTTCGAACGCTACGTCTGGCGGGGTGTCTTCTATCCACGCAAAGTACCTTCGCAATTTCTGTTCGAACGCTATGTCTGGCGGGGTGTCTACTATCCACGCAAAGTACCCTTGCAACTTCCGTTCGACCGCTACCTCTGGCGGGGCATCTACTATCCACGCAAAGTACCCTTGCAACTTCTGTTCAAACGCTATATCTGGCGGGGCGTCTACTATCCAGGTAAAGTTCCCTTGCAACTTCCGTTCGAATGCTACGTCTGGCAGGGCATCTATGTGACACTGGGGTTGTCTCAAAACCGGAGTGCGGAGAGAATCAAAGGTAATCAGGCTACTTTCGATAATTCACAACGGAATAATCTTAGATCTTATGTGTGGTTTCGGTGGTAATGTAGGTGAGGACGTTCGTGCTGCTCTCCTCTTCTTTTCGGGAGAGTAGAGCCAGGTTATATATCCTTTTGCGGCGTCGTGAGATCTGATGACTCGGGCTAACTATTCCCACGAGGCTTTCGACCCTGTGGGCCATTCATTGGTCCTGGCCGGGGTCTAGATAAGAGAGATGAGTTCTTTATGCACCGAGGTGGAGTCGCTGCGCCTAGACTCTTTTTCACGTACACCTTTCAGGTGATGTGGCAGCTCCTTTCGGGAGTCTGCCCAAGTCTAGCCAGTCTCCGTTTCGTGTGCAATCAAATCCCTCATCCTGGAGTTTAACACTCTTACGACCGGCCTCGGCCGTAAGCCTAAACTCCGTTCCCTTATCTCCTGCCTAGACTCTCTGAGCCGATCTTTTCCAGAAATAGTTAACTACCGGCGCCTATCTTTCTCTGGTACGTTCTTCTAAGGATACGTACCGACCCGTGATTTCCTCAGGTGTAACACTACCTCCCCCTCCCCTTAGCTTCATCCCGAAGCGTAACAACTGTTTTTCTTAAGTAGCCCGTCTCTTTCGTTGGTTCGTTGTATTGCCGGACATAATGCTCGTCCGCCGAGTGTGCAAGACGGCCAACCTGGCCGTATCGCTGAATGCAGTCCTCCTCCCCTGCATCCCTCCCAGTCATCCGGCCAGCGGCCGCTCTCCCTCGAGCGCCGGGGACCTGCGGAAACAACTGGGCCCTCTGAGTAAGCCGGTACGTACTCATACTGTCATGTCATGTTGAATCGTACTCGCCGCCGCGCTGCGTCAAGGCTTTGGCCGGCTTGGTGAGGTTCCGGGGTCGTAGTGGGACCAGGGAATCGGGAGAGGTATGGTGTCCTTCGTGCTAGTGACCCGTATGCTCGGCAGTGACCACGCCCACGTCCTTTCGGGGGGAGACTAGTATGCTGGAGCAGTGACAGCGCTGTCGGGGACTCACTTCACCGATTATGGGCCTCCTGCGCCGGTTCCGCCGGTCCGAGTCGGTCGCCGAGAGGTCGATACATCTGTTCTGAACGGTTTTCCTGATTCTCAACAGTTTCGGTCGCGTGCACTCCTCGTCGGGCGCCCGGTCGGCGGCTTCTCGTGGTTGCCCGTGAAGCGGGTCTCCTTTTTTGTTGGATCGTGACACTTTGTGTGTTCGAGTGTGAGTTGAGTGTGAGTTGAGTGTGAGTGTGAGTCCTCCTGCCCCTTCATCCTACTACCGCTCGTGCCTTGCCAGGCCCTTTTATGGACATCCCGCCTAGGCGTCTGTGAGCCGGTAGTCCCTCGGCGCGTCTGGGTTCCGTTGGTGAAACTCCCGGAGTTTCTCCAGACCGCCTACTGAAAAGTTGTCGAATGGCTCCTCCGTCCAGTCCTTGCGCTCCGGATAGTCGAGCCATCGGACCAGGTAGCGAATCCGTTTGTTATTCCCTCGGCTGCGCTTGACCGACGACATGACCTCCTCCACGTCGTACTCTTCGCTTTGCTCGATATCGTCCGCTTCCCTTAGTACCTTGGAAGGATCCGGGGGTGCCCGATGTTCGCTGGTTCGATATGGTTCGAGTAGCGACACGTGGAAGACATTATGGATTTTCCACTTTCGGGGCAGTGTGAGGCGGGCAGCGAGCGGGGAGACGATTTTCTCGATTTGAAAAGGGCCATGGTTTTTGTGGTCCAGTTTCTTCGTTGGTCGACGGGTTTTGATGTTCCGTCCGTTGAGCATTACCAAGTCTCCTACTTGGTATGTCGGAGGTTCCTTTCTTGCCGGGTCGGTGTATCGGCGCATTCATTCTTGCGCATCCTCCAATCCTTGTCGTGAATCCTCATGTACCGTTTGCATCCAGTGGGCGTAGACTGTGCTTGCTGGGTTCAAGGGTTCTTCGATAGGGGGGTTGACGGTTGCTGGGTGGAAACCGTAATTCGCGAAGAACGGCGTTATCCCGTTTCCTATCGTGACCGAATTGTTGTAGGCGAATTCGGCCATTGGTAATAGGGAGACCCAGTCGTCCTGTTCCTTTGCGACGAAGGCCCGGAGGTACGCCTCGATTGTTTGATTGAGCCGCTCTGTTTGTCCATCAGTCTGGGGGTGGAATGCGGTGGACATATGCGGTCGTATCCCCAGAAGTTCCAGAAATCCCTTCCATGTTTCTGACGTGAAGTGTGAGTCCCGGTCCGATACTATATCCGTGGGGAGTCCATGGAACCTCCAGATTTCCCGGGCGAATATCTTAGTTAGATCGGTCACCGTTTTTTCTTTCAACGGGATAAAGTGCGCCATTTTGGTGAACCTGTTTATGACCACCCATAGCTGGTTGCAGCCTTCCGAGCAGGGTAGCTCCGTGATGAAATCCATCGTGATCGACTGCCATGGAGCGTACGAGAGTTCTAGTGGTGAGGCCAGTCCGTAAGGTTGGTGCCGGGATGCCTTATTCCGCTGGCACTCTGGGCAACTTCGGACAAAGTCGATTATTCGCTCGTTCATTTTGGGTGTGACACTGGGGTTGTATCGTAACCGGAGTGTAGGGAGAATCAGAGGTAATCAGGCTACTTTCGATAATTCACAGCGGAATAATCTTAGATCTTGTGTGTGGGTTCGGCGGTAGTGTTGGTGAGG